>Ga0206131_10000966_pt1 | contig 38491 bp, 37 predicted proteins | sample Helgoland_Spring_FD_148636 | JGI IMG/M metagenome (GOLD analysis project Ga0206131, IMG submission 148636) | Pelagic subsurface seawater microbial communities from Kabeltonne, Helgoland, North Sea - Helgoland_Spring_Bloom_20160517_1 | ecosystem: Environmental > Aquatic > Marine > Epipelagic ... | reverse complement strand
GCCGGCCGCAAACCCGGCTCGAGTCCTGCTGCAGGATCCAAGGCAATGCACTACCGCGAACAAAAGGCGCTCCTCGCGAAAGCCTTCGAAATCTGATTTTCCCCACAACCACCTTCCACAATGGCCATCGATATCAAAGTGCCGGCCGCCGGCGAATCCATCACCTCTGCGAACATCGCAAAATGGTACAAGAACGACGGCGACGCCGTCAAAAAGGGCGATCCACTCGCCAGCCTGGAGACCGACAAAGTATCCAACGAGCTTGAGGCCGAGGCTGACGGCGTGCTCAGCATTATCGTCCAGGAGGGCGAGGAAGTCGCGATTGGCACGGTCATAGGAAAACTCGAAACCTCCTCCGCCGCCGCGCCCGCCGCAGAAAATCCAGTCCAACCAGCGGCACCCGCAGCCGCACCAGTAGCTCCAGCAGCCGCAGCCGGTTCCCCTGTAGACATCGCAGTTCCCGCCGCCGGCGAATCTATCACCTCCGCCAATGTCGCCGAATGGCGCAAGAAAGACGGCGAGCATGTCGAAAAAGGAGAGATCCTCGTAACCCTCGAAACCGACAAAGTTTCCAACGAGCTCGAGTCCCCCATCGCCGGGATCATCCGCATCCTTATCCCGGAAGGTGAAGAGGTCTCCATCGGCAAGGTGATTGCCCGCATCGAACCCGGAGGGGCGAACGCTGGTTCGCCCCCCGCATCCGCACCCGAAAACCCCGCTCCCGCCCCGAAAACCGCAGCAGAACCTGCGCGCACCAAACCGGATCTCTCTGTGGTTTCCGCTCCGCGCGAAATAGCCAAAGCGTCCGCCCCCTCCGAGGAAGGCCGCACCACCCGCAAGAAGATGTCGATGCTGCGCCGCAAGATCGCGACCCATCTCGTCAACGCCCAGCAGACCGCCGCCATCCTCACCACCTTCAACGAAGTCGATATGACCGCCGTCATGAAGCTCCGCAAAAGCGTGCAGGAGGATTTCGTGAAAAAGCACGGTGTAAAACTCGGCTTCATGTCCTTTTTCGTGAAAGCCGTCACCCAGGCACTGAAAGACGTGCCATCCATCAACGGTCGCATCGAGGGCAACGAGGTCATCCAGAACCATTTCTACGACATCGGCGTCGCCATCGGCACCGAGAAAGGCCTCATCGTCCCCGTCCTCCGCGACTGTGACGGGAAAGGCTTCGCACAGATCGAGCAGGACATCCTCGACTACGCGGAAAAAGGCCGCAGCGGCAAAATCGCTATCGAGGATCTACAGGGCGGTGTCTTCACCATCTCCAACGGCGGCGTCTATGGCTCCCTGCTCAGCACCCCCATCCTCAACCCTCCCCAAAGCGGTATACTCGGGATGCACACCATACAGCAGCGCCCCATCGCCCTCAACGGCCAGGTCGTCATCCGTCCGATGATGTATCTTGCCCTCAGCTACGACCACCGCCTCGTCGATGGCAAAGAGGCAGTCACCTTCCTCATCCGCATCAAGGACGCCCTCGAAGCCCCGCACCGGCTGATGCTGGAGCTGTGATTCCCCGCAGGCGCGGCGAAACCACCCATCATTCCCCGCTTGCCGCAGAGGCCGCGCCGGGAAAGACTCACCTTCAGCCCATTGAAGAAATTCCTACCATACTACCGGCACCTATGGATGGTGAAGTGGCAGTTCCTCACGGGGGTCGCAGCCGGACTTGTCTACGCGGCGGCTACCGGCGCGGGTCTGCCACTGATGACGCAGGTGGTCTTCCCCGTCCTTTTCAATGACACGGCGGAAACCTCCCAATGGTATGTTTCCTGGCTGACTTCATGGCTCGGGGAGATTTCACGCAACGAGCTGCTCATCTACACCTGCCTTTGGATCCCGGTGGTGTTCCTGGTTCGCGCCGCCGCCGCGTTCACGAATTCCTATTTCATCCAGCTTGCAGGCACAAAGGTGGTGGAAAAGATCCGTACGGATCTTTTCTCAAAGCTCCAGACACTACCGCTTTCCTTCTTCAAGCGCAACACGTCAGGTGATCTCCTCGCCAGGGTGATGGGCGATACGGAGATGCTACGGCAAGTCGTCGCAAAGGCATCCAGCGATCTCATAAAACAGCCGGCCACGCTTGTCTTCGCTCTCGGAGTTGTCATTTCCCTCTCGCTCAGAGACGAGAAATTCTTCATCGCTGTCATCGCACTGCTCACCGTTCCAGTCTGTGTGATACTGATCCGGGCGGCGGGAAAAAAACTGGCACGGCGGGCGCGCAGCCTCCAGTCGCGCGGTGGGGATCTCTCCGCATCGCTTTCGGAAAGCCTCCAGTCCGCCCTCGAGATCCGTGCCTACAATCTCCAGGAATCGCAGATGGAAAACTTCACCGGACGGATCCGCGTAATCCTCAAGCTGACCATGAAGGTGGTGAAGTATAAGAAACTCATCTCACCCTCCATCGAGGTGGTTGCCGCCACCGGGTTCGCGGCGGCGCTTTACTTCGGGGTACGCGCGGGAATGACCCTCGAGGGATTCATGACCCTGGGCATGGCGCTCTACATGTCCTACGAGCCGATCAAAAAACTAGGAACCATCTATGCCGTTTTCCAGCAAGGCAAAGCCTCGGTCGACCGGATCGAGCACATCCTGCACGCGAAAGATTCGATACCCAACCCCGCCTCGCCCCGTCCGGTTCCCTCCCCCTTTTCCACACTCAGCTTTGATTGCGTCACATTCGCCTACAATGAGATTCCCGTCCTCCACGGGATTTCAGTCGAGATCCCGGCCGGGCAGGTCGTGGCTCTCGTCGGCCCGAGCGGAGCGGGGAAATCGACTTTCGCCCAACTCGTTCCCCGCTTCTATGATCCGCAGGAAGGGGAGATCCGGATCGATGGCATCCCGGTTCGTGAGTTTCTCAAGCACGACCTCCGCCACATCATCGCGGTGGTTCCGCAGAATCCCTCGCTTTTCATGGGCACCCTTGAGGAAAACATCCGCATCGGGCGGCGGGATGCCACCCGCGCAGAGGTCGAGGAGGCCGCGAAAAAGGCCTTCGCCCACGATTTCATCACCGGCATGCCGGACGGATACAACACCCTAGTCGGCGAGCGTGGGGATCTCCTTTCCGGTGGCCAGCGCCAGCGGATCGCCATCGCCCGGGCTTTCCTCAAGGATGCGCCCATCCTCATCCTCGATGAGGCGACGAGCGCGCTCGACACAGAAAGCGAGGCTGCCGTCCAAAAAGCATTGGCGGCGCTCGTGAAAGGCCGAACCACGCTCATTATCGCCCACCGCTTCAGCACCATACGCATCGCCGACCGCATTCTCGTATTCAAGAACGGCCGCATTGTCAGCGACGGCAGTCACGAGGAGCTGCGCGACCTCGACCCCACCTACCAGGCAATGGTCGGCGGCGAGTTGCGATAACGCTTCTGGAAAATCAAGCTTGGCAATTTGAACGGTCGCCTGGAAAGCGGAGACAGCTCTTGACCGGATTGACTGTGGCGCCGATGGCGCATTTTCTGTCGCAGACGGCCGTTCTTGCGGAAGCTGAAAACTCCCCAGCGCAAACGCGCCATACTATTTCTCGGTGAGAGCATCACCAGGGCAGGTGGCTACATCCGCGCAATCCCCGCAGCAAAACCCTTGTCATGCCCGCAGGATAGCACGCAGGATTTCATCACAAACCCCGTTGAACATCCCCCACATCGACCCAATCCCCCAGGCTACGGAGCACGGTTTCGGCATCGAGCTGGTTCATAACCCCCTCGGGCGCACAAACCGCACGCGTCCGCACGGAATCCATCGGCCAAGGGCCGAAACGCATCGGGGAAGTTGGCCCGAAAATCGCGAGCACCCGGTTGCCAACGGCCGCAGAGAGATGCATCGGGCCGCTGTCGTTGCCAATAAATATGGATTTCACGCGCACGAGCTCGATCATTTCGTCCAGCGGACAACCTGTCAGGTTCAAGAAACGGCCCTCGGGAGCCACCGCCTTCGGAACCTGCGGGACGCCCGCGCACCATGCCACGCGGCTGCCGGGTATCCGCTCCCAGATGAGCCTCGTCAGCTCGTCAAAGCCCGGCCACTCCTTGCCGACGCCACGACTGTCGGTGAAAATTACGAAATTCCGGTGGGGATCATCCGAGAAAAACGAATGCCATGGGAAGGTGCCCCCTGGCCGGAGTCCGAGCGGAAACCGTATATCCGCATCCAGACCAAGTGCTCCGGGGAAGCCCTGCAGGATCGGGATTGCATGATGCGGTCCGGGGCCCGGCGGTAACTGGATACGATGTCCGTAGAACAGCCCCGCTCCCTCCCTGGAATCCTTGCGACCCCATTTTTCCGGCGATTTCGCAGCCGCCGCCATCAATCCGCTGCGCAACAGCCCCTGCATGTCCCAGACAAGATCGAAGTGTCTTCCCGCCAATGTCTTGAGCATTCCGACCAATCCCCGAAGCCCTTCCTTCCGGCGGAAGTGGAGCACCTCGTGGACGAATGGCGCGGCTTCCACGAGCGGGGCGAAGCGATCGCGCGCCACCCATGTGATGCGGCAATCAGGAAGCTGGCTGGCAACCGTTTGCATGACCTGGAGGCCGTGAACGATATCGCCCAGCGAAGAGGGCTTGATCACCAAAATGCTCTTGATCGCCGCCGAACTTAACTTACATTGCACGGCTCCAAGGGTCGACCATCGCCGGTTCGCCCGCAACCCCAATTCCACCATACTCTCAATGACTTGCCACCCTCAGGAAATCGCCGATTTGCAAAGCCGCCTGACCGAAGCATGGCACCGGGAGAAGCCGGCTGCCTCAGCGGACGGGTTCACCCGCATCGTCGAGGAAAACCACCTGAGAAATTTCAGCCTTTGGCACGAGGAGGACGTCGCCCGCCGGGACGACCTCGGCTCGGAGCGTGTCCATCAAGCGAAGCGGGCGATCGACGCGTTCAACCAGCAGCGGAACAATTTCATCGAGCGTATGGACATGGAGCTCGTGGCGGCACTGAAACCCGCTGAAACCGGAGTTCCCAAGAACTCAGAGACACCCGGCATGATCATCGACCGGCTCTCAATCCTGGCACTCAAGGAATTTCACATGCGCGAGGAAGCCGAGCGGACCGAGGCTTCGGAGGAACACCGCGCGAACTGCGGGACCAAGCTGGCGCGGATCACCCTCCAGAGGAACGACCTCACCGACTGCCTACGCGAATTGCTGGACGATGTGGCGGCAGGCCGCCGCACCTTCGGGATCTATTATCAGTTCAAAATGTATAACGATCCCGCTCTGAATCCGCAGCTCTACGGAGCGAAAAGCTCCGGCGGAGTATGAGTCTTTTCCGGGAGCGACCCGACCTTTTCCATCCGAAGCATTGGCCCATGTGGGCTGGCATCGGATTTCTCCGGCTCATCACTTTGCTACCTTGGAAGGCACAGCGAGTACTCGGCGGCTATATCGGGCGGTTCGCTTTCCTGTTCCTAACCGAACGTCGCCGCGTCGTCCGGATCAATCTGGGTCTTTGTTTTCCTGAACTTCAGAAGCGCGAGCGCATGCAGCTGGCAAAACGCCACTACGAGGCTGTAGGGATAGGCGCTTTCGAGACCTGCATGGCTTGGTGGGCTCGTCCGGAGCGGATTCCGGAATATCAATTTGTCGGCCTGGAGATTCTGGAGAAATTTCAGAAGGAAGGGAGAGGAGTCATCCTTTTCACCGCCCATTTCACTACCTTGGAAATCTGCGGACGAATGTTCAGCGACACCATGCCCATGGGTGGACTATACCGGGATCCGGACAATCCCGTCGTCGCCTGGCTAATGCACCGCGGACGGATCGACAAGATGAGCGTTGCTGTGCCGATGGACGACCTGCGCGGGCTAATCCGCGGGTTGAAGAAAGGGCATACGATCTGGTATGCGCCGGACCAGAGCAAGAAGGGAAAGAAGGGAGCCTTCACGAGCGTGCTGCCGTTTTTCGGTGTGCCTGCCCGCACCAATACGGCGATGAGCCGCATAGCGAAAATGTCCGGAGCAGCGGTGGTTCCATTCTTTGCGCAACGTTTGGAGGACGGCGGATACCGGTTGGAGATTTTTCCTGAACTGGAGGACTTCCCCTCTGACGATGAGGATCAGGATGCGATCCGCGCCAACCATCTCATCGAGGAAAACATCCGGAAAGTTCCCGAACAGTATTTCTGGATTCACCGGCGATTCAAAAAACGCGGGGAAGATCTTCCGGACGTTTATAAAAAGTGAGCGATCCGCCCCGCGAAGCTGCGGGCGTTTTCCTCGAACCACTGGCGGCCCGCCAACCCGAGCGCACGTTTTTCCTCATCCGGCATGACGATCAGCCGTTGGATCGCGGACTCCAGCGCTTCGGGATCCGCATGGAAATTCATACCCAGATGGCGCGGTTCGCTGCGGAGAGAGGGCACCAGCACGCCTCGTTCAACCGTCACCAATTCATTCATCGGAGGCGCGTCCGTCGTCAGTGTCACCGCTGCGCACGACATCGCCTCTGCGATGTAATGCCCCCAGCCCTCAGAAAGCGACGGGCACAGATGGATGCCGCAGGCGTTCTGTAAGCCACGCAACTCCGCATCGTCAAGATAACGGCTGATCAGTTCCACGTTCGGCGATACGGATTGCGGAGCGTTGTCCGGATGTTGAACGAGGGTGAGGCGCGGCCACTCCGGATGCTTTCCCCAGAGATCCAGCAAGAGTTCGGTGTTTTTCAACGTGCTGCGGCCGGCCAGGTGGAAAAACCGCGAGTAATCCGCAACCACCACCTCATCCCGCCTGTCCTCCGACGTGAAGCCAATGAAATGCACAGAGCTGTGATATTTCGAAAACGCCTCCACCGCATGGCGAGACTTGCAAAGAACATGATCGATCATCCCCAACCTACCTAGCAGCCGCTGGGGAAACCGCTCCTGGTTCGGAATCAGGAAATGCGTGCCTGCCTTGCGTCTCCATAGAGGCGCGACACGTTCCAAATGAAACGCCCCATCCGCCCGGAACTCCTTGGATAGCAGTGCACGGAAGCTTTTGATCTTAGGGTTTTTCGTGACGACACCCGATTCAGCCAGCGCGGCAGCGAGCAACGAGGCATCGCGATCCAGGCCAACACCGTTGCTCCGGCCGAGTATCAGTGCTGTTTTCATTTCCGCAGGTGAGCATGCCGCAGCCGACACGCGGTCGCCAACCCCTATCTCCCCGTATCTCTGTCCATTGCGGCGGACGCTAGCGCGAGAGAAGGAATCCTTTCTCTGATACCTTCACCCCCTCCTTCCGTTTTTCGAGAAATTTTTCTATGGCTTCCTGTTGCCTCATTTTTCTACGCGCAATTTTCCTCCGAGCCTCTTTCTTGCACCATTTCGTTAGTGGAATCAATTGAGGGAATCCAAACCCGTCGATCGCTATACACTGACAAGTCCCATCGAGTTTTTGCTGAACCACCAAGTTATCGGGACGCCCTTGCACGAAAATCCGAAAACGCTCCACTCCTTCCCACATCGTGTCCAACGCAGCCTGACATTCCTTAGTCAGCCCATTCTTCCACAAATACTCGGTCAAGGTCATCGAGATCCCACCATCGTGATCCTGGATGAGATCCACAACCAAACCATCTCCCACATCGGTTGATATGACTTCATAAGCACGGGGGACGTAATCCCAGGCAACTTCCCCGACCCTCTTTTCCTGGGATTTCAGGAAGCGGTACTCCGCAAGATTCTCATGGAAATACCACTTGGGGCGACACATGCGGACAATCCAATGCGCACGCAATCGGCGGTCTGCCATTCGCCAATCTTCGGTCATGACCTTGATGCACTTCCCTGAATCATTGGGATGCCGATAGCAGGCGCGGTGCCCTCCTTTCGCAAAGGGCGTTTCCTCTTCGAGATTCAGCATGCCCGATCTTAGTTCCACTTCCGGAGAAATACCTCTCTAAAAATCAGGTAATTACGGCACTACAAAAAACAACATGCGGAGATCGCCTCAAGCACGATCCGTAGTCTGTATTCGACAACCACGTCGAGCATCAGAGCGCTGCTCAATAACCGAAAGCTTTGAAATCCTCCGCGTAAATCTCCTCCACGACGCGGCGGATCCCGGGATCCCTGGTAATTTCCATCCCAGCCTCCACGCGGGTGGTGTTTAATTTGGGAAGTGAAACTCCGCTCGCGGGAATTCTCGCGGATTTCTCACTCAGCGCTGTGATGATTTTCGCGTAATCCTCATCGGCATTCTCAATTCTTCCGATATGGATGTCACTAGGCGAACCAAGACCCTTCAGCCAGTCGACCTGAGGACGGCATTGCGACCAATCCAAACGGTTGTAGAGACCTACCTGCTGCAGCCGACTACGCCCGAGCAAGAATTCCTCGCCAGCATACAACAATCGATCCGACATGGCGACCGGGTCGACATCAGGCACCGAGCGGTGCCGTTGCCACTCCCCTTCCAATGTGGTGATGAAGTCCGAATACTTCGTTTCCTCCGGAAGCCTTCCCAATTTCTTGAAATATCGATAGAGCGAGGCGCAGCGATCGTGCGGATTGCGCACGAAGGAAAATTTGAATGCGCGGTCGACAAAATCACGGGTGACGGCACCTACTTCGATCAAGCGGGAAACGGATTGATGCCCGAAAGTTACCATTCCCCGGCCGGTGAACAGGCAGCGCGTTTTTTCCAGGGACTTGAACTTTTGCATTCCCAGACTCGCCATTGAGATGTAAATGCTGGTGCCTGCCGATTTTGGAATCCAAACAAACAAGGCGGCCGGCAGGTCTTTTCCGCCAAGCCGCGCCAAAGCTCGCCGGGGCGGAGCACTGAGCTTCAGTAGGAATCTTTTGGTGGGATATTGCATGTGGAAATCCGTTTCATCTGCATCGCTTAGCTTAGCTTAGCTAAATATACGCAGCCGTGTCAGGAATTGTGTAACCTAAAATGCCCGACAAGCGTGTGAGCGTATTTGTTGAGATACCGCCGTCCGGGGTAGCGCATGGAACGAGCTAGTCGAATTGCCGAGCTCCGGGGATTCTCCACTGCTACCACTCGCTCAAGCGACACCAATGGCATTCTATCCGCCTGACGGCTAAAGAATTCAATGATGTCGTCCGCGGATAGAAACCATTTGTGACGATCCGCAGGGGAATCACACGGCAAACCATAATGAGCGATGGCACCGGAACCACGAGAAATCGGTTTTCTGGCGCTGCACCAGCAGTTTGGCAGAGAAACGAGGACATTGTTGCTAGATGTCCTGAATAGCTCGCTAAAAATATGGTGTAGATTATCAATGTGCTCCAGAACCTCGAAGCAACACACCGTGTTAAATTCGGAGTCCTCAACTGGCAGACGATCCGTTTCTTCAAGGTTGATAAAAACATCTGGATCACCAGCCATATCAAGCCCGAGGTAGCGGATGCCGGGAAGTAATTTACGCAAGGGTGCCTCGTAACACCCTACATCAAGAACGGAGTCAACGAAGGCATCGCGGAATTGGGATAGTAGAAATTCCGTCCTGTCGACTCTCCGAGTGAATTTTGATTGGCGTAGGTCTATTTGCATCTTGTGTGTCGTTAGTGGAAATCTGCGGGATTGCGGCTCTCATGCGGCCAAGGGCGCGACGTCGTCACCCGTACCTTCCGGCACATGTTCAAACGCCTTGTCATTAAAAAGTCCATCATGTAAACTTGATACCCAAGATCGCTTTGAGCTATTGAACAAATCTCGCATAGCATGTCTTACGAATATTTCGCGACCGTATTGAGGAGTTTCGAAATTTTTGACCTCTTGCTGGCTAGATTTAGTCTCCGGCTCCAGACTTTGGTAGGAATCAGGGTGGTGGCTCCGATCCCGTCGATCAGCACGAAGTGATTGCCTTCGGTTTCATTGTGCGCGTAGACGAGATTGCCGGAGTGCATATCCGCGACAACGATGTTGCTCTCCAACAAGGCCTCGATGAAACGGTCCAAGGCGGCACGTGCTTCATCGTCGAATTGCCGCTCAGCAAGCAGCTTTTTCATGGGCGGGGCGAGGTTGCCCTCTCGATCTCTAGCGGCTTCCGTGATCAACCCCAAACCAAGGTCGGTCTCGATGAAACCGGTGATTTTCTGAGCGAATGCCGGAGCCTTTCCGTTGTCGGCGCAAGTGGCCACGAACTCGTTGATTTCGCGGACGAACAAGGCGTATTGCTTCATTCGCCTACGACGTTTGTACCAAGGCATCCCGCTTCCCCAACGTTTGGCGATCATTTCAGGGCGGATCACCTTGATCAGCAAATCTCTATTTTCAGGGTGCTCATAAACCAGACGGAATTTCCCCGAGGCTATGGGCTGAAGACCCTGAATGGGAAATGGTGTGATCATGGATGAAAAAGGCTGTACCCGGGCAAAGGGCATCTTTCGCTTCGGCCAAGACAGTCGGCTTACCTTGGCGAACCGTGTTTTGCAAGCCGAGGTTAGTTCCCGCGTGGCGGAGTTTATCCTTTCTCTCCACTTGCGGCACAATCGGAAACCATCGAACGGAGCCGGGTTTCGATCATTGCAAAATGGGTTTCCCAATCCCTGCCATCTTTGCCGACGACAACCATTTCAGGGCACCATGGTGTTTTTTCGGAAAGCACCGGCCATTCGCGGCGGAACCAATCATCTCGAACGAGAATGACAGGAACATCCAAGGCGGCGGCGAGGTGCGCTCCCGTACAACTGATGGTTACAATGGCATCCAGACTGGCAAGCTGGGCGGCAAAGGAGTCCATATCCTCGAGCTGGTTGACAGTGGGGTCGTCAATCAAATCCCGGCCGCTCATCTGCCGCAGAGCGCCAAGATCCGCAGCCACATCTCCGTATTGGACATTGACGAAACGAGCGCGGATTCCGCGCATCAGCCGCACCCATGCCTCGAGGGGCGGCAGATCCTTGCCGTGATGAGAGCTCCACCACGAAATCCCGATCAACGGGATTTCTTCTCCCTTTCTATATAAAGCGCGGAAACGGCGCGTGCTTTCTGGGTCAGCGAGCAAGGGTTTATGGAGTCGCCTGATGGTCGGCTCGTCGCAACCCAACACCGTCCGCAGCACGCGGGTATTTGCCGTGACCAGTCGCTCCCCATCAAGGGGCTTGATCACGGCAGGACCTTCCACCACCTCGGCGTCTGGGAAGGTACGTTGATAGATTGGAACGAGCCGCCTTTCAACCACCAGTACTGTACGGCAGGCACCCGAGGCGACTGCCGCCACATGGCCGGTAAGCCGCAAACCCGCCGCGGCACCCTGCTTGACCGTTTCGATGAAGTTGACGACCAACGTGGAATCTCCGAGCGGCTCGCCCTTCCAGTCGGCGGAGGTTTTTTGACCGCGTAGCCTCGTAATTTCATTGTGCCATGCGGTTGCGAGCTCATAAAGACCTAGCTGATCGGCCGCCAGACGAAGCTCAGAAAGCAACTGGGCATCTCCGACGCCGAGTGCCCTTTGTCCGAGCGCGGGGAGCGCTTCGCGCAGCATCGCCCATTCCTTTTGGCGAACGCCTCGACGAAATTTGAGCATTCCGATCGCAAGCTGCGGATCGCGTAAGACCCGCCTTACCTGGCGACGCCAGAATTTCATATGGTCGCGTGCGTGGCGATAGCGCCGACGCCATTTCTCCGCCTGGCCGGATTTACTCATAGTTTACTCTCTAACTTGTTACGCATGACGAGGTGGCACCAGCCGATGCATGCCGAAGGTGTAGCCTCACAGGGTGCTTTGCCAAGGTTGAAATGGGATGGTAGGTCGGGTTACGATGGAGCTCTTGACACCCCTTCCGGCTCCTCCCAATGTCGCAATTCCTGAAACACATGCCTGCGGAAACACCCACGATCATTCACACTGAAGCCTCCCGCGGATGGGGTGGCCAGGAAATCCGCACTTTGACAGAATGCAAGTGGTTCCGGGATCAGGGTTTCCGTTGCATCCTGATGGCCAGCGACGATTCTCAGATCTCCAAGGCATTCAAGGCCGAAGACATCGAAGTCATCCCAATCGAATTTAAAAAATCAACCCAGCTCGGGGATTTTTTCCGTTGTTACAAATGGTTCAAGCAACTGAAACCCGAGCTGGTCGGAGCGCATTCCAACATCGATACCCGGGTAGCTCTTGCTGCGGCTGCCACAGCCGGAGTAATACGGCGGGTTCGTTACCGCCACGTGAGCATTCCGGTGAAGCCATCTCCCTGGAACCACCTCATTTACCGGAAATCCGCTGCAGCGATCATAACCACCGCCAACTCCATCACCCGTGAGTTGGTCGAAAATTTCTCGCTGACGGAAGGTTTCGCGCAGACCATCCCCACCGGCGTGGCTGACACCTCGATCACCGACAGAGTGGCGGCAAGGCGGCAGGTGCTCGAAATCCTCGGCTTGCCCGAATCCTCTGTACTCATCACCCAAGTCTCAGTCCTGCGCCAATGGAAAGGGCACCGCGACCTGATGAAGGCATTCGATTCGTTAGCCTCCTCCAATCCAGACCTCCACCTCGTTCTCGTCGGCGGTGGGCCGGGCATGGGATATCTTCCAGAATTCGCGGCGAAACTCACGTCGCGTGAGCGCATCCATTTCGTCGGGCACCAGGAAGATCCCTACCCGTTCTTCAAGGCAGCGGACGTCGTGACACTGGCCAGCATCGGCGGGGAGGGAGTTCCGCAGAGCGCGCTCCAGTGTTTCGCATGCGCCACCCCGTTCGTTGGCACGCGGGTTGGCGGCATCCCGGATATCACCGAAGATGGGGTGAACGGTTTGCTCGTCACACCCGAATCACCTGACGATCTGGCGGCGGCGGTTTTGAAAATCATCTCCGATCCCGAAATGGCCGCCACTCTTGGTGCCAACGCCCGGAGAACATTCGACGAAATCGGTTCGGTCGAACACATGGGCGAGAGGCTACGGACATTCCTAGGTTTGTAACCGCGCCTCGGCACAGCACCCCGGATTCACACCGACTTGAGCGGGGAGAGCATCGTCTTGAGCTCCCGGCGCCAGAGATCGGCGTAGCCGCAGTTGGCGTAATCCTCGAAGTAAGGGCCGCCCTCGGTGTAGTGAAGGATGCCGAGCTGGTCTTCTGGAAGCTCCGGATCGTAGTCGACGAGGTGGTTCCACTTGGCAGGGATTTCGCCAATGAGGTGGTCGCCCTCCAGCCAATGGAAGCGGTGCAGCTCCAGTCCGCTCGCGGTATTGACGTATTCCGGGGTGAGAGCCTTGCACTTGGCGTTGTTCATCAGCATCACACTCGACCAGTTTTTCTTCTCATATTGGGTCTGCTGCTCGCCGAGAAATTTGGTCTCACCCGTGGGGCGGTGGTCGTGATGGACGCACATGACCGCATACTTGTCATCGCGGAGCGCCCAGAGATTCGCAATGTCCTCAAGGCAGATGATGTCGCAATCCGCAAAGATCGACCAACCTTCGTAGCCTGAAAGATGTGGCATGAGGAAGCGGCTGAAAGAGAATTCCGTGGACTGGAGGCTGGTTTTCTCGCGTTGGAACAGATCGCCAAGCTGCGGGATCATGATCGGAGCGATTTCAACCGGCTCCGAACTACGCGTGTGTATACTGTGACAGGCGACGTGGTAGGCGATGGTCTCGCGTTGGTCGTAGCCGAGAAAAATTCTTATCATGTGATGGGTTGGTGTAGTGGGTTGGAAAACCGGTGGAGTCACGGATCGGAACCCGAAGTTTCCGGCTACTAAACGTCAATAAACCTGAGTGACAACCCTCCGACGGGTCAAGCACGGATACCGCGCCCGCCATTTCTGCGCCCGGCAGGGGAGGCGCTCTTGACGTCCGCGGCGCCGGTTCCTAGCCTTGCCGCTCCGCAATCGCACTCAGTGAGTGCGCAGCGGCAATTCCAAATTCCAGTCATGAACGAAACATCCGGCAAGGTATTGGTCACAGGGGGAGCCGGGTTCATCGGCTCCCACGTTTGCGAGAAACTAGTCGCCGAGGGCTTCGAAGTCGTGGTGCTCGATGATTTCAACGACTACTACGATCCCGCCATCAAGCGCCAGAACCTTGAACCCGTGAAGGATAGGCTGACGGTGGTGGCAGGGGATCTGCGCGATCGCGGGCTGGTGGACGAGCTATTCGCGAAGTCCGGGTTCACCAGCGTGATCCACCTCGCGGCGAGAGCCGGAGTCCGCCCGTCCATCGCGGATCCAAGATTATATTTCAGCACCAATGTCGATGGCACACTGAACCTGCTAGAAGCCTGCCGTGCGAACGGGGTGAAGCACTTCGTATTCGCCTCATCGTCATCGGTATACGGGGTCAACCCTAAGGTTCCGTTCGCCGAAAGGGATCTGATCGAGCGAACGATTTCACCCTATGCGGCGACCAAGCTGGCGGGCGAACAGATGTGCTCGAACTACTCTCACCTCTTTGGAATCCGCTGTGTCTGCTTGCGCTTTTTTACGGTTTACGGACCCCGGCAGCGGCCGGATCTGGCGATCGCGAAATTCACCGATGCGATCTCAAAAGGCATGCAAATCGACCGCTACGGCGATGGCAGCACGGCCCGGGATTACACCTATATCAGCGATATCGTTGCCGGGGTGATGGCGGCGTTCCGTTACGACAAGTCGGATTTTGAGATCTTCAATCTCGGTGGATCGGCGACGACGACGCTCACGGATTTGATCGGCCTCATTGAGGAGGCGACGGGTCAAGCCGCAGCCATCCGCCAGCTCCCGGATCAGCCGGGCGACGTGCCGAGAACCTACGCAGACGTGAGCAAATCCGCCGCGTTTCTGGGCTACGAGCCGCAGGTGCCGATCCGCGAGGGTATCAAACGCTACGTGGAGTGGTGGAAGAATTCGGTTCCGAACACCCCATGAAACTGCTTGCCTGCCGCAGGGGATGGTCGCCCACCGGTGGGGCGGAGCGTTTTTTGCAGCGCTTTGCCAAAGGCCTGATGGAAGAGGGAGTTGAGACCACGCTCATCGCGGATGGGCGCTGGCCGGAAAACGAGTGGGCAGCGGGTGAGATCGAGCGAGTAAGCTGCACGGATCCCCAAGAATTTGCCCGCGAGGTGATGGGCATCAAGGCCCGCCATCCGGGCACATGCCTGTTTTCCATGGAGCGGCTACCGGGTGCGGATGTTTTCCGGGCGGGAGACGGGCTGCATTCGGCATGGCTGGACAGGCTCGCGGCGGAGGACGGGGGGCTCGGGAATTGGTTCCGCAGGCGTCGCAAGATGCACCGCCAACTGCTGGCACTGGAGGATCGTTTGTTCGCTGAACCAAAGCTGCGGGTTGTGGCGAACAGCCGCATGGTGGCTCGTGAATTGATGGAGCGGCACGGCTTCCCCGAAAGCCGCATCACGGTGATCCCGAACGGCTATGATCCCCTGGATATCAGCGCGCAGGAGGCGCTGGAAAAACGGAACGCGCTACGTTCCTCGCTCGGCATTCCGGAAAACGCAGTGCTTTTCCTCTTCGTTGGCTCGGGCTGGAAACGCAAGGGCGCGCAAGTCCTTGTGGATGCGTTCCGCCGCATGGATCACCCGCAGGCGTGGCTTGCGCTGGTCGGCAAAGGCCGCGCGAAACGGGACGGACACCCGCGCATCCATCTCGCCGGGCCGGTGCGCTCGCCGCTCGATTGGTTTCTTGCGGCGGATGTTTTCGCCCTGCCCACGCTGTATGATCCGTTTTCCAACGCCTGCCTCGAAGCCGCCGCATACGGGCTGCCCGTGTTGACCACGGACGCCAACGGTTTCGCCGAGGTGCTGGAGCAAAATCCCGCTGCGGGCGAGGTGCTGCCAGTCCCCCGCGACGCGGAGGCATGGGCCGCCGCGATGACGCGGTGGATGAATTCGGACAGGCGCGACGCGTCCAAGGCTCCACTGGAAAATATCCGCCGACATTTTACGATCCGCCGCAATGTGATGGCGACGGTGGATTTCATTCGCACGAATTTCCCATGAGCGATCCCCTCCCGATCAGCGTTTGCATGATGTGCCTCAATGAGGAGAGGCACATGCCCAAGGTGCTCGCCCGCGTCGCGGATTTTGCGGAATGGATCGTCCTGGATACCGGCTGCACCGACCGGACTGCCGAAATCGCACTGCAATGCGGGGCAATCGTCCGCTCCGCCCCGTGGCAGGGTTTCTCGCTCACCCGAAGAGGGCATTTCGCGATGGCGACTCAGCCATGGATACTATGGATCGATGCGGATGAGGAAGTCACCGAAGAGATGGTGATGGAGCTGCGCGGACTTTTCGCAAGCGAGCCCGAACACGCCGCATACCGGATCAATCGTATTATGTTTTTCGAAGGCGAGTGGATCAGGTGCGGCGATTGGTACCCGGATCGGGTGCTGCGCTTGTTCCGGGCGGACGCATGGGAGCTGCCGGTGCGCCAAGTCCATGAATCCGTAGAAATCCGCGGCTCGATCGGTGGGCTGCGGAGCGAGCTGCCACATTATTCCTACAGGGACTGGGCAGACCGCGAGCGGCGGCTGCTGCAATACGCCGAACTTTGGGCCCGGCAAGAAGCCGCAAAAGGGCGGCGCTGCAGCCCCATGGAAGGGGAACTGCGCGCAGCCTGGAGATTCATACGCGGATACCTTTTCAAGACAGGATTCATGGGCGGGCGGCTGGGGCTGAGGATCGCGCTGTCGTGCGCACGGGAAGTCCTGGCGAAATACCGCGCGTTGAAAACGCTTTCCTAACCTGCCCTGCCTAACCACGTCATCGTTCGGCACCTGCGTTGTCCCGGAACACGATTGCACGAAGCCTCCCAGAGTGCGCAACGTCATCACCAGCAAGGGTACGCTTTACCGGGTGGTTGCGTCGCAAGGTGACCGGCGCGGAGCCGATCGCTGTGAGGCCTTCAGCCTCAATCGGATGTGATGTCATCCTCCGTGTGGTGCTTCCGGTCAACTCCTGCTGAGATGATCTCCATTTTCGATCCCGAGAGGGCGTGGAAAAAATAGGGCGTGCCCCAGCGATCAATGAGGCGACCTGAGGAGTCTAGGAACCGCCCGTCCTGAGGAAGGAACGCTAGGCGTTTCGGGTTTTTCCCCATGAGCGCGGCGGTGATTTCGTCGTTCTCGCCGACAGGGTTTCCACCGAGGATTTTCCCGTAATCGGAAACCATCAGAGCGAGTATGGAAATATCATCCCCCGGTGTGTTATCGCTGGAATTTAGGGACGCGGCGGATTCCGCAATTGGAAGCACAGTGAGCTCCGGGACATCGTCCGAAGCACTGCGTTCCGGGAGAGCCTCCCGGCTGTGCGCGGCAGCGGGTGGCTCACCGGGATGAATTTGTTCGCGATTGAGAAAAAATAGCGCCACCGCCACCAGAGCCACCACCGCGACAAACCATGCGAGACGTTTCACAGGAAACCGAGGTTCGCACTGGCAACGGAAAACGGATCGTCGAAGCGGGGGAGGTTCGGAAAAATCGCCTCAATTTCGCTCGATCCCGCACCCATCCATTTCGTGAGCACCGCCGCATACTGATCCACGGAGGTCTCCGGGATGAATCGTCCGCGCGTGTTGTGGGAATCGAGCCCAGCACCCGTTTTCAGGGGAGGAAAATGCCCATAGACATCGCCGCCGTTCACCGATCCGCCCATGATGAGATGATGACCGCCCCAGGCGTGGTCGGAGCCCGCGCCTGCGTCAGTACCGTTTGCCTGCAGGGTGCGGTTAAAGTCCGACATCGTGAAGGTGGTGACATCATCGAACACATCCAGTCCGGGATCTTTCATGGCATTCCGGAATGCAAGGAGCGCGCCGGAAAGCTCCGCCATGAGATTCGAGTGGGCGGGCAGCATCGAGGCGTGGGTGTCGTGCCCACCGATCTGGCAGAAGAAAATCTGGCGACTGTTGCCGAGTGCGTTGCGCCCCGCGATGAGTTTGGCGATCATCTTGAGTTGGTCGCCGAGCTTCGTCTGCGCGTTGGTGAAATGGGTATCAAAATCCACCCCACCCACAGCCGCAGCCGTCAGCGCCGCGCCGATGACCCCCTCAGTGGCACGAGCGCCACGGATAATGTGATTGTAATGATCCTCGAGCAGGTTCTCGTGGGTCAGATTCATGATTTTTTCAAAGGCCTCCAGTCTCCTGCCTGTGTCCGAATTCTTGTAGCCCAGGGAGGTGTCTTCCGGGTCATTGTAGGCCGAGTCGTAGTTGGTTCCGTAGCCAGCGAGACTGACCGCCCCGTTGGTTCCGACCGCGTATTGGTCGACACCTCCCGCCGTGCCGACCTGGAATGAATTTACTCCGGCCAGCGAGATCGACATCGAGGCTTTGGAGCCGGCGTTGTAGGAGGCGTTGAGCAAGTCGGCGGCGCGCCCGCCCCAGCCTGTCGTGAAAGGCTTGTCCGATACCGAGGACTGCCACTGCGTCTGCTGATCCGAGTGACTGAAAAGCTGCGGAGGCACAGGGACTGTTTTATTGATGTAGTCCTCACGGGTCGGCACCGGGTAGCTGAGCGTGCCGACATTCGCGAGCAAGGCGAGCTCACCGGAGCCGAATATCTCTGCGATCCCGCCACACGAAGGATGCAGCCCGAGCGGCATCGCTTCGCCTTCGAAATGGCGGGCGAAGGCAGTGTTACTGCCCGGAGTGATCGGGTTCAGCACGGGATCCCCCGTCACAGGATCGGTGACCGGCAGGGCGAGCGCGCCACGCGCCGCCTCATAATCGCTCCTGAGTGTAAAATCCCCCACGTCGTCGAGCGGCACGAGGAAGTTGTTCGAGTCGTTTCCGCCGGATTGAAAAAGGCAGATCAGTGCCTTGTAGCCTCCCCCAGTCCCCTGAGCGGATGCGGCGGTGATGAGGCGCAGGTTCGCGAGCACATTGACCAGTCCCGTGACACCGAGCGAGGCGCACGCGGATTGCCTGAGAAAATCACGGCGACTCCGGAGCTCTTCTTTCTGGTGATTCTTCATGGGTGGCTTGTCATCGTTGGATCATCGACTGCGGGGAAACGGAAATTAGGTAGGCCGCCTTCTCATAGCGCTCGTGCCGGACTTTCTCCTGATCGGTTACGTTGTCGTTATCATCGTAATAGTAGGAATTCGCGGTGAGGAAATCGATGATGATGTCGCGCGGATTATTTGGATCGGTCGATTCTTCGTAATCCGCCTTCAGCGACCCCGTGCAAAGAAGCAGGTCGAGGTGATCGACCAAGGCGGTGCAGGCCTCGCGGATTTTATCAGGGTTGTCGAATGTCAGAGGATCCCCGGCGGCGGAGATGATCCCGTCGCCGTTCTGATCCATCACGGCCATGTAGATCTTTTCCCTTTCCTGCGTCGCAGCGGCGCCAAGGGTCACGTCCGGAATCAGGTGATCGGCATTCTCTCCGTATCCGGTCGCCGAATAATTCGGCAGCGTACTGGCGGATTCCCCATTTGAATATGCCGTGCTCGCCCAGTGCCTGTTGATGTGAGTGATGGTGTTGATTTCCGTGGCGATCTGGAACTCGGGGGTGACCAGCCCGGCATCGGCGATGGCACCACCGGTGGAGTAGTCCGGGAAGAACCAGTTGAAGACGGAAGGTGCCTCAAGCGGTGTCTGGCCGAGCGTGGAATTGGTGCTGTTCTCACGGAAACGGCCTGCTCCAGCGGGGAAAGCTGCCAGTAGCGCGGCAGGCCCGTGGGCAGAGAGATCCGAAATCTTCAGTTCGGTGTGACCCTGGAGCGCCCGCGCCAGCCCGACATATTGGAGAAGCGGTTCCTTCTTTTTTCCCGCCCCGACCAGGGAAGCCGCAGCGGGCGAACGAGCCTCGTAGTCCAGTAGGATTGTTTTTGCTACATCGCGGAGGTTTCCGTCGCTCGACGTCCAGGCAGTGGAGACGCGGTGGACAAAGCCTGCGGAAGGGTTCGAGGTGACCAGCCTCTGGATAAGCCGCTTGGCGATGAAAGGCGCGATGTTCGGGTGTGCGCCGAGGTGATCGAGGAAATCCGCAAGCTCGTCCTCCCCGCTACGGCCTTCGGGGAAAGACAAGCCGAGCACGGTCTTCGCGGCGGTGTCATGAAAATCGGGGAACTGCTTCATCGGATTCAACCACTGCGCTTGGTAGTAGCGGTTGCCATTGCCGTAGTTAAATGTCGTATTATCGACGACCGTGTCCGAAGCTGAAGGGTTGTTCCGTTTTGAGAACGACCACCCGGTGAAAACGCGGGCGAGATCGATGATGTCGGCCTGCCCGTAAGTCGGGATGGGCTGACCGCTTGACGAAAGTTTCAGCGAGCCATCGGGATGCAGTTGCACCAAGCCGATGGAAAAAAGCTGCATGATCTCCCGGGCGTAGTTTTCATCGGGCGAGACGATCACCATCCCCGAGTTGTCGGTGAGTTCCTTTTGGTTCCGCAGGCTTGAGAGGTATCGTCCCATGATGGGATGGGTGGAAACGCCTTCCAGCAAATCCCGGTAATCACCGTCCAGCCCCGCCGCGAGCATATCGTAATATTGGGAGTGCCCGAGATGGCGCTGATCAACGACATCGTCAGCTGCCGAAGTAACGAGAATTTCCATCAGCGCCGTGGCGAGCCGCTGCCGCACCTGATCCTCGGAAAACAATGCGACGCTCCACCAAGAATGCCGGCGCGAGTGCTGTGGAGGGCGGTAATCTGACTTGTACCATGCCGCCGAGGGATCGCCTGTGTAGATCTCGATAAGCTGTTCGTCCTCGGCTCTTGCGAGTGCTTCGAGCGATGCCGTGGGTGTTTGCGAAGAGTCGAGCTTCTGGTCGAGCCAAGCGGAGAACGCTGAGATCCGGTCGCCGGCGTGCGGCGGCGAGTTCACCAGGTCCCGAAGTTCCGTAATCAGTGACGGAGTGGGTCCGAAGGTAGATTGGGTGAGGAAGCGCGAGATATCCCGGTTGAGATCATCGTCGGCCAAGGTCTCGATGGCAGGCGCATCCGCTGGCGGGACAAACTCTGTGGAACCTGTCGTGAGCAGGTAGTCGGCACGGATTTCACCGGATGGATGCAGCTCGGAGTGGACATTCGAATAGAGTTGCCCGGTGAAGAGGGCGTCGAAGACGGCTTGATCCGTAGTTAGGAACTGGGCCGCCCGGATGTTCCAGACGTAATCGGTGAGCTGCCCGATGGGAAGCGACTCGACGTGCGGGCCAGTGACAGGATTTTTGATGTGGATGTGGGCGGCGCTCTGTGGGCTTGTCAGGCCGGAAAAAACGGAGGAAACGAAGCCTGCCGAGTTGTCGCCCTGCACTCGGATCAGGCTGTAGCCGGAGGCAGGTGAGGTCGATTCGGGGGAATAGACCGCGTAGAAAAACCGCTCGTTCGCGGGAACGTTCGGAGCATCGCAGACACGAGTTAGCAGCCCCTCTCCGACAAATGAGATGTCAATGTTCAGCTCCTCGGGCACCTCGTTCAGGAGATCCGCCACAGGCAACATGGAAAGATCAGAGGTCGCACTCCCCGCCGGGATTACTGCTATATTTCCGAGGGTGAAATCCGTGGCAGATGCGGACGATTTCGTTGAGTTCTCCGCTCCGCGTGTTTTCGGGAAAACCGTCATCGGATAGGTCGTCGCTCCGCTACGAGTCAGGTGCACGGTAGCGGGAAGGCTACCCAATTCATAGGCATCGCGCTGGGTTACCTCGGCGGAGACCTCGCCGGTGAGGAGCGCCTGCATCAACTCTGTAGCGGCAGCTAGGTCGTTGTTCTCATTTCCGGAGGAGAAACTGTCATCGTTCCCCGCGTCAAAACCCGAAAGCTGGGCTTCAGCCCAATCGGAGACCCCGTCTTCGTCCGCATCGGCATCTGAAACGGAGATGCGGTAGAAAAGGCGATCCTCCGCAAGCGGCCCCATGAAGACAAGGTCGCCACCGTCGCCCGTCTTGGCCTCACCGGAAGGAGTCCACGTACCCACAAGGCTGTCCGAAGTGAGCAGCCTGTAGCTTTTACCCGGCTCCGAAGGGACGATAATCTCCGCGTTTCCCGGAAGCATAGCACCGACCGAGGATCTTGGGTGCGACATCGCGTCGAAAGGATCGGTCCCCGCCGTCGCTTCGGTGAGATTCGTAAAGCCGTCTCCATCCGTATCGTCGCCGGGAAGCAATGCCCCCGCATGGTATCTTGCCTCCCAGACATCGCACATGGAGTCGCCGTCAGTATCGATCGCAGAAGCGTCCGTGGCGAAACTGACCATCCCTAGAATGGCGATATGACGGAATTGGTACATTCTGATTGAAGGTATTGAACTCCGAATTTCATCGGAAGTCGCGGAAAAAATCCCCTTCGCACTCGTTTCCCGCCATCTCGCTTGCATGGTTCCAGATTCCCGCTATCGAAAGTCCGTGGAAAACGAAGCGGAGGGCAAAGGGATTTTCACAAGGCTCTGGCTTGTTTCCTTTTTCCAAGGAATTTCCACCGGATTCTGGCTGCCGGCGCTCACCAACATACTCAGGGCCGAAGGAATGGAGGAATGGGTCGCATGGGCCTTCGCCGTGCCGCCGATCTGTGCCCTGTTTTCGCCCCTCATCGGCGGTGCCCTTGCCGACGAGCGGATGGCCGCCCAGAAACTCATGGGATGGTGCTCACTCATCGGTGCGGTTGCGCTGGTGTTCGCATTCGGTGCGCTCGATGCCGGACTCGGCCCGCTGTGGTTCCTCGCCGGACTGGCCATCTATTCGCTCGCCTCGGGTCCGACCTGGGGACTGTTGGCCAACATCAGCCTCACCCATCTCGGGCAGGGCGGGAAACGCTACCCGCTGGTGCGGATGGGGGCGACGATCGGCTGGATCTCGGCGGGTTTCCTGACCAGCTACGCGCTGCATGCGGATGCAACGCCGGTCGCCGGTTATGCGGGAGCCGGAGCACGCGTCGTCTGCGGAATCCTTGCTTTCCGAATGCCGGCAACCCCTCCCCTCGGTCTCGGAAAATCATGGAAAAGCGCCCTCGGCCTGGGAGCCTTTTCCCTTTTCAAACACCGCGATCACGCCGTTTTGTTCACCGTCACCGGATTGTTCTCAATTCCCCTCGTCGCCTTCTACATGTATTCGCCGGAGTTCTTCGAAGCACTAGGCGACAAGACCCCCACGGCGAGCATGACCGTCGCCCAATGGAGCGAGATCGCTGCCATGATCTTGCTCGGGGCACTGATGGTGAGATACCGGTTAAAAACCCTGCTGATGTGGGGACTGGGGCTTTCCGCGCTGCGCTTTGCGATGAGCGGATATGCCGGGCTGAGTGGAACCATCGGATGGCACACCGCTGGCGTCGCACTGCACGGGGTCTGCTACACGATCTATTTTGTCACCGCTCAGGTCTATCTCGACAGGCGGGTTGATCCGTCGATGCGCGGGCAGGCGCAAGGGCTGCTCGGCCTCATGTCCGCCGGGATCGGCCCGCTGCTCGGCGCGTTTTTCTGCCGCTGGCTTCGAGTCGTCTGCGTCGATGATAACGGCCAGGGCTGGGAGAATTTCTGGGGCGTCCTCGCCGCCATCATCGCCGCCTGCTGGATCGCATTTGGGCTTCTCTACCGTGGGAAAAAGCCCGGGAAATGATCGTCAGCCTGCCAACTCACAGGCAAGTCTGATTGCCGCAATCATCGAGGCGGAGTTTGCTTGGCTCTTCCCGGCGATGGAAAACGCAGTGCCATGATCCGGGCTGGTGCGGGGCTTCGGAAGACCGAGGGTGACGTTCACCGCTTCGTCGAAATCCAGCAATTTCAGCGGGATCAATCCCTGGTCGTGATACATCGCGAGGACCGCATCATATTTCCCCAGCGCCGCATCGCGGAAAATGGCATCCGGGACGTGCGGGCCGGTGAAGGCGGCGAGGCCGGTTTCGTTGAGGGCGGCGACGGCGGGAGCGATGACGGTTTTCTCCTCATTGCCGAAAGCGCCGTTTTCCCCGGCATGGGGATTCAGGCCGCAGACGGCGATACGTGGGGCGGCGACGCCTGTTTTAGTGAGAAAATCTGCCGTGAGTTTGCCGATAGAAAAAATCGATTCGACGGTGAGCAGGCGCGGGACCTCGGCCAGCGCATTGTGGATCGTAGCCAGGCCGACGGTGAGTGTCGGGCCAGTGAGAAGCATCCCGTAGTCAACAAGGTCGAAAGCATTCGCGAAAAATTCGGTCTGACCGGGAAAGGGGAAGCCAACCGATTGCAGGCCTTCCTTTGAGACCGGGCCCGTGACCACGGCGGCGGCATCCGTTTCTCGAAGCAGGCGGGCGGATTCCTCCAGCGCATCGAGCGCGGCTTTGGCGGAGTCACGAGTCGGCTTGCCGGCAACGCCCGCAGATCTGTCCCCGATTACACGGAAATCAAAGCCCGCGGGAAGCCTCCCCGATGCAAGGGCAGCATCGATGACTTCCGGTCCGATCCCCGCAGGGTCGCCAAGTGTGATGAGAATTTCCGGCACGCCGCAAAATGGACGTTGGAAGACGCAAACGCAAGGAGGGGCTGCATTCTGCTGCCCGGTGCGTCGGGATACGGAGGGGCGAACGCTGGTTCGCCACTCGTAGCGCATTCTCGGAACTCGGGGCGAACCAGCGTTCGCCCCTCCCTGCGGCCTTTTGCGAGGCGAAATTGAGGCTCCAGTGATTCATCGTCATCCACCTCCAAGCCAAGCGAGTTACTCTTAACGTGCGTTAAAAATAACGCGAGACTCTGGTGGTTTGAACCTTATACCAAGGGCTTGCATGGTTACATCCATATCCTGATGCTTCGCCGCGATGCTGAGCGAGGAAACCAAAAACCGTTTTGGAGGAATCGCGCGTCTCTACGGAGAGCGCGCGCTGACGAGATTTGTGGAATCGCGGGTCGTCGTGGTCGGAATCGGCGGAGTGGGATCATGGACGGTCGAGGCGCTGGCGCGGTCTGGAATCGGGAAAATCCGTATGGTCGACCTCGATGAGATCTGCATCACCAACGTCAACCGCCAGCTCCACGCGATGGACGGCCAGATAGGGCGACAGAAAACCGCGGCGATGGCCGAGCGGGTGCGGGCGATCAATCCCGACTGCGAACTGGAGGTAATCGAGGGGTTTTTCACCGAGCGCTCCGTGGAGGAGGTTCTCGGCGGCGAGGTGCACGGGGTGATCGATGCGATCGACTCCATGAAACACAAAGCCCTGCTCATCTCGGAATGCCGGAAGCGCGGGCTTGCCGTCGTCACCTGCGGTGGCGCAGGTGGCAAGCGCGATGCGACCCGGATCAGTGTGCGGGATCTGGCGTTTTCCGGAAAGGACGCTCTCCTCCACCAGCTCCGCAAAAACCTCCGGAAGCACCATGGCTTCGCCCCCGTCCCGATGGGCTCGAAGCCGCAGCCGATGGACGTCACCGCCGTTTTTTCGGACGAGTCCCCCGTCTATCCGGGCAGCGACGGCGAGGTCTCCTGCGACCGCCCCGATGACGCCGACATGCGCCTCAACTGCGCCACCGGCTACGGCACAGCCACCCACGTCACCGCCACCTTCGGGGTCGTCGCGGCGGGAGCAATGTTGGATGTGCTAGCGCAGGTAACTTCGTGATTTCAGGATGAATGTAGCGGCGATCTTCGGTCGCCACTGGTGTTCTGGGCACCAGCTAGTAAAGCAACAAGACCACAGAGCTTGCTACCACTCCAACTCCCACGCCCCGCTCTCCAAACCCAAAAACGTAGTCATGGCTTCTACCTCAGCTTCGACAGCCAAACGAAACACCTTCGCCCGGGGACGCTTGCCAACGGTTCCAATACCGACATTGAGTCGTTCTCCATCGATCTTCGCATTCGCCCAGCCAATCACATCCTCCCGCCATAGCAGCGGCATGGCATAGTAGCCGCGCTCGCGCCGTGCCTCAGGCACATAGGCTTCGAATCGATAGCGCCAGCCCCATACCTGCTCGAAACGCTGACGGTCCCGAACCAGCGGGTCAAAGGGAGCCAGGATACGCGCTCTCTCAGCCACTTCACCTGGTTGCCAGTCGTCACGGTTCCACAGATACGGAACCCCCTCTACCTCCAGCTCCGCGAGCTGTCCGGAAGCCACCAACCTCTCAATCGCTTTCTCCCTTTCGCCACGCTTCGGAATCAAGTGCCGCAGCCCCCCCAGCTCAGTAATCAGAAAGCGCTTTGAAGTCGGACCAAATACCTGCGCGGCAGGTGTTTCCATACGCAGGGATGTCGCATTCACTCCGGAAGGCTGGCCAGCAAGGCTCGTTGCGGATCTCTACATCCCCTCTTCTACACAAAAACCCACGCCCGCCGTGCTCCTGGTTCACGGCGGAGGTTGGAACGGAAAGGAGCGTCGCTCCGACATGTCAGCAATCGCCAAAACCCTGGCGAAACGCGGATATTTCGTGATGAACGCCACTTACCGGCTGACCCCGGATTGGAAATTTCCCGCCCAGACGGACGATCTGGGGGCAGCTCTGCGCTACATGCGGAAAAATGAAAAAACACTCAGCATCGATACCTCACGCATCGCGACCTTCGGCTACTCCGCCGGGGGGCATCTTGCCGCACTGATCGGGCTCGATCCGGATAACGGCGTGAAAGCGATCGTCGCCGGCGGCGCACCCGCCGATCTCCGGTTCTGGCCGGACGGCAAGCTCACCGGCCTACTGCTCGGTGGACCACTCAAGGGCAACGAAGCGATCTATCGCAAGGCTTCTCCGGTAAGCTATGTCAGAAAGGACAGCCCGCCTGTCTTCATCTACCACGGCACCGCCGATGACCTCGTTCCCGTGGAGCACCCGAAGGCGTTCATCGGGGCACTACAGGCAAAGGGCGTTCCTCACGAGACCTATTGGATCAAAGGACGCTCCCATATTTTCGCCCATCTCTTCTCCGCCGCAGCGATCCCGAAAGCCATCGATTTCCTCGATAAAAACCTTTGATCCAGGTGAACCGGAATCAAGAATCCCCAATATGAAGCCTTCCCTCATTCGAACGCTGTCCCGCATCTTGCTGGGCATCGCCTTCATCATCGCCGGGGCGAACCATTTCCGCGACCCGGCCACCTACGTCGCGATGATCCCCCCATGGCTGCCCTCGCCGGAATTACTGAATCTCATCAGCGGCGCGGCGGAGATCGCGGGCGGGATGGGCATACTGATCCCCCGAACCAGAAATGCTGCGGCGAGCGGGCTAGTCCTGCTGCTGATCGTCGTTTTCCCTGCGAACCTGCATATCGCGCTGAACGGATGGGCTGGCATCGACATTCCGCGTTGGATTTTGGTGGCGAGGCTACCTTTTCAGTTGCTGTTCATCGCATGGGTGGTCTTTTCCTGCCCCGGCCTGGCTACCTACCTGAAACGGTTTCTCCCATCTGCTCGCATCTTTCGGAAACGATGATATCATCAGACATGACTTTCAAAATCGCGCTCCAGACCATTCCCCTCATCCTGCTCGCCCTGCTGGCAATCGCGATACTGATTCCCGCCTGCGCACCGAATCCGGACACCGCAGCCCGCACCAAGGAATACAAGGCCGCGCTTTCCTCAACGAAAGAAGGATCCACCGCAACGGCATCCACTGAGTCGGTGATGGCTTTCAGCACCTTTCTCCAAAAAATCGGCGACAAGGAATATGTCAGAGAAAACACCGCCAAGGTCTACTCCAAGGACGCCTACCTGAACGACACCCTAGTCACCCACCACGGCCCCGATGAGATCATGGCCTATTTCCTGGAAACGGCTGATACCATGTCCTCCTACGAGATCACCATCGACGATACGGTTAGCTCCGGCTCCGAGCACTATATCCGCTGGACCATGGTATTCAGCGCACCGCGGCTCAACGGCGGCAAGCCGGTTGAATCATGCGGCGTCTCACACGTCCGCTTCGGTGCTGACGGCAAGGTTCTCATGCATCAGGATTTCTGGGATGCCGGCACGAACATCTACGGCCAGATTCCCGTCCTCGGCGGCGTCATCGAGTCCATCCGCCGCCGCTTCGAGAAATAATCACAAACGCCAGCAGACATGGTTCACCACTTACGAACAATCACATCCCTCATCGGTAACTGGTGGGACTCGGACTACCGCGCCCCCGGCTCGCCCGATCCTTCCACCCTTCCCGACAAGGTGGATTGGCAGCGCACCATCCCGTTCATTTTCCTCCACCTCGGCTGCCTTGCGGTGTTCTGGGTGGGCGTGAGTCCGGTCGTAGTGATCGCAGCCGTCGCGCTATATTTCATCCGTATGTTCGCGATCACCGGCTTCTATCACCGGTATTTCTCTCACCGCAGCTACAAGACATCTCGCACATTCCAGTTTTTCCTAGCCATCCTCGGAAACACCTCGATGCAGCGCGGCTCCCTCTGGTGGGCTGCCAACCACCGCCACCATCACAAACACTCGGACGAGGAGGAGGACATCCACTCGCCCCGCATCAGCGGGTTCGTCTGGTCCCACATCGGCTGGCTCACCTCGAAAAAGAATTTCCCCACGAATTACAAGGCGATCCCTGACCTCGTGAAATTTCCAGAGCTCGTCTGGCTCAATCGCTACGACCAGGTCGTTCCCATCGCCTTCGGCATCGTCATGCTCGCCATCGGTTGGGCGCTGGAAACATTCGCCCCCTCGCTCGGCACCACCATGTGGCAGTTCTTCATCTGGACGTTTTTCATTTCCACCACCGTGCTTCTCCACGGCACACTATTCATCAACTCACTCGCCCATGTCTGGGGAAAGCGCCGCTTCGCCACCAAAGACGATTCGCGGAACAACTTTTTCCTCGCCCTCATCACGCTCGGCGAGGGCTGGCATAACAACCACCACCGTTACCCCAATTCCACCCGCCAGGGATTCCTCCCGCATGAGATCGATCCCACCTACTGGATCCTGAAGTTGCTTGAGAAATTCCACCTCGTCTGGGATCTCCGCCCCGTGCCGGAAGCTGTCCTCCAAGAGGCTCGCTCGAACCCATCCGTTCGCCATGAGCGATAGGCCGAAAATTGCCATCATCGGCACCGGCATCTCCGGGCTCGCCTGCGCCCATTTCTTGCAGAAGGACTTCGATCTCACGCTCTTCGAAAAGGACGACCGAATCGGCGGCCACTCGCACACCGTGATGATCCCGGAGAACGGCAAGGAACTGCCGGTCGACACGGGTTTCATGGTCTACAACGAGGTCACCTACCCGCACCTCACCCGCCTGTTCAAGGAACTTTCCGTCGAGACCAAGCCGACAGAAATGTCTTTCTCCGTCCAGCACATCCCGGACGGCATGGAGCTCAACGGCGGCTCGCTCAACCTCCTCTTCGCCCAGCGCAAAAACCTCTTTCGCCCGCGCTTCTGGAAAGCCCTGCTCCAGATCAACCGCTTCAACAAGGAGACCATCGCAGAACTCTCCAACCCACAATACGGCGACATGCCGCTCGCGGAATACGTCAAAGCACGCGGATACGGCCCAGATTTCCTGCGCTGGTATCTCTCCCCGATGGCCGCTGCGGTGTGGTCGTCGCCACCCGAACGCATCGAGTCATTTCCAGCACGCACGCTCATGCGCTTCTGGCATAATCACGGCTTTCTCGGCCTCGACACCCAACACCCCTGGCGCACCGTGGTCGGAGGCTCCAGGGAATACGTCAGCAAACTATCTGCCCCGTTTTCGGATAATATCGCAAAGGGCATCCCGGTCAGAACCGTCATCGACAAACGAGTCACCCTCGAAGACGGCACAGCCCATGAGTTCGACAATGTCATCTTCGCCTCCCACGGCGATCAGTCGCTCACACTCCTCGCTTCCCCGACCTCACTCGAGGAAGATATCCTAGGTAAATTCCACTACCACCCGAATCGTGCCGTCGTCCACAGCGACCCTCGCTTCATGCCCCGCACCCGCCGTGCATGGGCCTCATGGAACTACCGCATCGATAACGCTGGAGGCAGGGAAACCCACTCCACTCATTACTGGATGAACAAGCTCCAGGGCGTCTCGGAAAACGAGAACTACTTCGTCTCCATCAACCCGCCCGCAGGGCTCGATCCTGCAAGAGTCATCCGCGTGATCGGCTACGAGCATCCGATTTTCGATGGCGCAGCCGTCACGGCCCAGTCCCGCACCGGCGAACTCCACGAAGCCGGCCGCCACACCGGCCGATACTACTGCGGCGCGTGGCAGCGCTATGGCTTCCACGAGGATGGCATCTGGTCCGCGCACTCGCTTTGCCAGGAAATCCTCAACCGCGATCCGTGGACATGAGCATCTCCATCCCACGCCTCTACGAATGCCGCGTAAACCACACCCGAATCTCGCCGAAGAAACATGCCTTCAACTACCGCGTGTTCATGCTCGCCATCGAACTGGGCAGCTTTCCTCACGTCGCCTTCCTCTCAAAGAACCGCTTCAACCTATTCTCCATCGACGACCGCGACCACATTTGTACCGATCCAAAAAAATCCATCCGCACGAACCTCACCGCATGGCTCGCAGACAAAGGAACCAAAATCCCAGACGACGCCCGCATCACCCTGCTAACCTTTCCGCGCGTCCTCGGTTATTCTTTCAACCCGGTCTCGTTCTACTACATTCATAGTAAATGCGGAGAACCGATCACCGCAATCGCCGAGGTCACCAACACCTATCGCGAAATGAAACTCTTCCCCCTCGGTAAGCCGGCCACGGACGGCCGCTTCGACCACCACATCGCAAAAGAATTCTACGTCTCCCCTTTCTCGGATCCCAACGACGCCTTCCATTTCCGCATCGGCCAGCCCTCGGACGAATGGGTCGTTCACATCGACAACCACACCGACGGAAAACCCTCCCTTCTCTCCTCCGTCCGCGGCAACGCCCGCACCCTCACCGCACTCCGCCTCGCATGGTATGCGTTGAAATACCCACTTCTAACGCTAAAGATCATCTTCGGAATCCACTGGCACGCCCTGTTGCTCTTCCTCAAAAGAATCCCCCATTTCTCCAAATCCACGCCCATAAGGGAAGCCGTGCTTCCAGCCGGCAGCACAACCCCAGCCTCTTCCACTGATCACTGATCACTGATCACTCGGCACTTCCCACTCTTCCCCATGTCCACCTCAACCCTGACCTCTACCGAAACCGTCACCATTTCGGAAAAAAACACCAGCGCCACCCTCCCCGAGCGCATCGTCCTGTCCCTTTTCCGCAAGTTCACCCAAGGCGGCCTGTCCATCACCTATCCGGACGGACATTCCCTGCACTTCGGTGAGGAGGGAGCGACCGTCACCGCCCGCATCACCCTCAACGACTCCGACGAATTTTTCAAACGCTGCACCTTCTACGGAAACATCGGCATGGGAGAGGCCTACACCGACGCCATCTGGGACACTCCGGACATCGCCGCCGTCATCTCATGGTTTGCGCTCAACATGAATACCCTCCAGGGCGACAAGAGCGATTCATCCACCCTCACAGGCGTCAATCTCCTCAAAGCCGTCAACTGGTTCCGCCACCTCAAGCGCTCCAACACCATTGCGACCTCTCGCCGCAACATCGCCGAGCACTACGACCTCGGGAACGATTTCTACTCCCTCTGGCTCGACGAAACGATGACCTACTCGTCGGCGAAGTTCACACCGGAAACCGCAACACTAGCCGAAGCACAGACGGAGAAATACGACGCGCTCTGCCGCAAGCTGCGCCTCTCGGAAAACGACCACGTCCTCGAAATCGGCTGCGGCTGGGGCGGCTTCTCATGCCACGCCGCCGGGAAATACGGCTGCAAGGTCACCGCCGTCACCATTTCCGAGGCACAGGCCGAATACGCACGCGCACGCGTGGAAAAGGCCGGCCTCTCGCACCTCGTTGAAATCCGCATCCAGGATTACCGCCTCATCACCGGCAGCTTCGACAAGATCGCCTCCATCGAGATGCTCGAGGCCGTCGGCCACAAATTCCACGAATCCTTCTTCGCGAAATGCCACGAGGTGATGGCTCCCCACGGACTGCTCGCCATCCAGTACATCACCGTCCCCGACATCCGCTACAAATCCCTCACCAAGGGCGTCGATTGGATCCAAAAAGTAATTTTCCCGGGCTCCCTGCTGCTGTCCGTAGGCCGTATCAATGAAGTCCTCAACAAAACCGGAAACCTCTTCCTCCATCACCTAGAAGACCTCGGCGCCGACTACGCACGCACCCTCTCCACCTGGCACGAAACCTTCAACGCCCGCCTCCCCGAGATCCGAAAACTCGGCTTCGACACCCCGTTCATACGCACCTGGAACTACTACCTGAAATACTGCGAAGCCGGCTTCGCCACCCGCAACATCTCCGTCGTTCAGGCCGTCTACACCCGCCCAAATAATCTAAACCTCGAAACCTCAAATCAGATTAAAGCCTCTGTGTCCTCCGTGGTAAACCTTCCCTCAACCCAAGCTCTGCGTCGCTCTGCGACCTCTGCGCCTCAACGGTGAAAAACGATCTCGACATGCCGACAGGATCCCGCCTCCGACGCTGGCTCGTGGAGCCGATCATCAACCAGCTAAATCGCGGCATCACACCTGAGAAGCTCTCCTGGACCATCGCACTCGGCTTCACTCTCGGCATCTTCCCGATCATAGGCTCAACCTCCCTCGTCTGCTTCATAGCCGGATATTTCCTCAAGCTCAACCAAGCCATTCTGCACCTCTTCAAATCCCTTACCTACCCACTGCACATCGCTCTGATACTCGTTTTCATCCACCTCGGCCAACAGCTCAACGGGGTTCCCCTCCTCCCGTTTTCCATCTCGGAAATGATGTCCCAATTCAAGGACAGCCCCGCCCAGTTCGCCCGCGATTTCGGCATGGCCGCATGGTACGGAATCGAGGCCTGGGCCATCGCAGCGCTCATACTTATTCCCATAATTCGCATCATCTCCCTCCCGTTCCTCAAAAAACTAATACCCGGAAAGGAGGCCTCCGCATGAACCCTTCGCTGGCAATCATCTCCGCCCTAGGCGCGAACATGATCATCTTCGCCGCAGCCTGGGCTTGGTGTGTGCGTTTGAAAAACTTCTCCCCCGTCGATGCTTTCTGGGCCATCTGCATTGGCCTCACTTCGCTGTTTTTTCTACTCATACAAAGCCCGGATCCAAAGCAAATCACCGCCACCATCCTTATCGGTGCCTGGTCCGCGAGGCTCGGCTTTCATCTTTCGAAGCGCATCGCAAAGCACCACCCAGAGGAAGACTCCCGCTACATCAAGCTACGCGAAATCTGGCAAGGACGCGAGAATTCCGCGTTCTTCTGGTTCTTCCAGGGACAGGCACTTTCCGTATTTCTCCTCGCGTTGCCGTTCTATCTGATCGCCGCCGATCCCGATCCCGCCTTCGACACACTTTCCATCATCGGCGCGCTTGTCGCACTCACCGGTCTCATCGGAGAAACCATCTCCGACAAACAGATGTCCGCCTTCAAGGCCGAAGACCCCTCCCCGAAATCCGTCTGCACAAAAGGCTTATGGAAATACTCCCGCCACCCGAACTACTTTTTCGAATCCGTCATCTGGACCGGCTTCTTCCTTTTTGCCGCAGGATCGCCGTGGGGTTGGACGACGATCTACGCCCCCGCCATCATCACTTACCTTCTGCTCAAGGTCACCGGTATCCCCCCCACCGAAGCCTCCGCCGTGAAACGCAAAGGCGATGCCTACCGCGAATATCAGCGCACCACCTCACCCTTCATCCCGCTACCCCCAAAGCCTTCAAACTGAACACTAAGAACTAGCAATCTTTCCATGAACACCAACGACCTCATCGCCTCGGGAAAACTCCCCGACACCGTCATCCGCCTCGGCATCCGCCATCGCCTCGCCAACACCATCGCTCCCTTCGAGAAACTCGATCCCGAAGAGCGCCAGGCGAAACTCATGGCACACATCGCGGAGCTCAAGACCATGCCGCTCGCGATCGCCACCGACGAGGCAAACGAGCAGCACTACGAACTCCCCACCTCCTTCTTCAAACGTTGCCTCGGTCCCCACATGAAATACTCCTCCGGCTACTGGGAGGAAGGCGTCATCGACATCGCCGAGTCAGAGTCACGGATGCTGGAAATCACCTGCGAGCGAGCGGAGCTCGCTAACGGCCAACACATCCTCGAGCTCGGCTGCGGCTGGGGCTCCCTGACACTCTGGATGGCGAAGCGCTATCCGGATGCGAAAATCACTGCCGTATCCAACTCCCGCACCCAGCGCGAACACATCATGGCCGAGGCCGATAAGCGCAATCTCCACAACATCGAGGTCATCACCGCGAATATGATCACCTTCGAGGGCGTCGGCGAATCCGTCTTCGACCGCTGCGTATCTGTCGAAATGTTCGAGCATATGAAGAACTACCAGGTTCTGCTGCGACGTATCTCGAAATGGCTCAAGCCCGACGGCAAGCTCTTCGTCCACATCTTCACCCACCGTGAAATCGCTTACCACTACGTCGCCGAAAACGACGACGACTGGATGGCGAAATATTTCTTCACCGGTGGCCAGATGCCGTCCGACGATCTGCTGCTCTACTTCCAGGACGACCTCCGCATCGAGCAGCACTGGCAGGTCAACGGCCAGCACTACCAGAAAACCTCCGAAGCCTGGCTGACCAACATGGACGACCACAAGGACGATCTTTTCCCCCTCATTACAGAAACTTACGGCGCCGACCAAGCCGTGAAATGGTGGACCTACTGGCGCGTCTTCTACATGGCCTGCGCCGAGCTGTGGGGCTACCGCAACGGCCACGAGTGGATCGTTTCCCACTACCTTTTCTCAAACCGCAAGTAATCCGCACCCATAGGCCCCACTGGAAAAGCCGAAAAACCGTGCTTATAATAGTGCCATGAAATCAAAAGTCCTCACTATCCTCCTGCTGAGCGCTTCGCTCGCCTTTTCACAATCCGCCTCCGTGTGGGAGAAGAAGGGAGACGCCCTGGAAGCCTCCGGCAAGACACGCGACGCCCTCGCAGCCTACCAGAAGGCCGAGAAGAAATCCCCCAAAGACGCCGAGCTTCTCGTCAAGATCGCCAAGCAATACGGCGACCTGATGCCATCGCTCGGAAAGGCCGCGGCGAAGGACGCCGCAGAATCCTCACTCGCCTACTCCCGGCGTGCTGTAAAAGCCGACCCGAAGTCATCCGACCCCCATCTCGCCGTCGCACTCTCCCTTGGCAAGCTCACGCCATACCTGGGCAGCCGCGCCAAGATCGATGCCTCCCGCGAGATGAAGTCCGAAGCCGATACCGCACTGCGCCTCAACTCGAAATCCGACTACGCCCACCACATGCTCGGCCGTTGGCACCAAGAAATGGCGGGGATCGGCGGCGGAACCCGGTTGCTTGCCAAGGTGGTTTACGGAGGCGTCCCGAAAGGCTCCTACAAGGAAGCTTTGGAGCACTTCAAGAAAGCTCGATCCATTAATTCCAAGCGCCTGATCCACCAACTCGAATACGGCCGCACCCTCGCCATGATGGGTCGTGACGCCGATGCCCGTAAAGAGATCAACAAAGGCCTCGCGATGCGGAACAGCGAGGCCGACGACGCCGAATCCAAGATCCGCGCCCGCCAGACACTCAAGAATCTATAGCATTCGGGGCGTAACTGAATTTCGTGGATCACCCCTTGATCATCCGATAAATGATCAGCAGGAGCATCGCTCCTCCCGTTGCGGTGGCCACCGACGCCAGGCTGAAGCCACCGACCGTTCCGAGACCAAAAAAGCTCCCGACCCAGCCCCCGAAAAACGCCCCGCCGACACCCAAAAGAATGGTGATGATCCAACCGCCCGGATCTTTTCCAGGCAGAATCATCTTCCCAAGTATACCTGCGATCAGACCCAGCAATATCCAAGATAGAAATTCCATAACTCCACAGCGTATCCCGTGGACTGCGGGCTGTCATCATCCAATCCAGATATACACGAATGTGGTTCTCACCTGTTCCCGTGTTTTCAGCATCACTGCGAGATCGGTGGTTCGCGCCCGCAGGTTGGCGGTCACCTCCCCTTCACCCAGCCTACGTTGCCCAAGTCGGAAATGACAAACTGGCGGTGGGACAGGCCTTCCGCTGATTTCGTAAGTTCAACGATCAGCCTCACCGGTTTGCCGTTGCTGCGGGAAAATATCCCGCCCAGCGCGATCCCGTCATCCTCATCCCTGTGCACATAGGCGAAGATACTGCCGTCAAAATCAGGGCTCGAAATTTCATAAGCCGCCCATTCCTTGTCATCCGAAAAGGAATAGTTGTAGTAGCCGGATGGCCGGACGAGCACCCGAACTTCCGCCTTGTCGACTTCACCCTCGAGGATATCAGGCCATTCCGCAGTGCCGAACCGGGCGTAGCAGTCCCAATCGACTTTTGGATCGCCCTCCGTCGGCACCACCGCGATCAACCGCAGCCCGCCATCGGAGAACAACGCCTTGTATTGAGCATATCGCACATCGCCGGCATTGCCCATTCCGAAAGCCGTAATCCTCGTGGGAATCGCAGTCCGCGCCTGTTCCGGGTATGCCTCGACGTTCGAGGCATCCAGCACATGCTCCAATCTTTCCCCAACGGTCTTTGCGTAGGCGAATGAGGTTGCGACACCTTTCGGATCGCTGGAAAAAAGTTTGGTTTCCACCTCGCTGAGATCCTCCAGCTTCTCTTTCGGTACAGGGGTGACCTCTTTTCTCGAAGGTGCGGCAGCCTCCCTCATCTCCTCGTACATTACTTTGAGGCGCGATAGCATGAACACGGCACCGATTGCCAGCAACAGCAGGCTCATGGCAATCAACACCACCCGTTTGAACGCTTTCGTCGACTTCGCAGGCTTGCTCCCTTTGCGCTTCTTCCGTCGCTTGGTCGTTTCCGCCGGATCGATGCTGCGGACTTCACCCAGAACCGCCTTCTCGGCTTTGCGGCGCGAGCCTTCGCCTATCGAAACGGTCGTCCTGCGAGCACCGGAATCTGAGCTGGGAATGGAAGACATGGGGCTGAGCGGTCAGGCCAGCCGGGCTCCATCCAGCTTTCCTTACTCACTTGTTATCCGGACGCGCCCGAGAAGTCGAGGGCCAACCGGGTTCACTCTTTCGGTGTATTCGCCTGCCGCAGCCCAAGCCATTCAATCATGGTAGGGCGGATCCGGCTCGGTCGGCCCTGATCAAAAACGGAAGCGCCGTATCTCAGGAAAGGGAGTGAACCCACGGCAAGACACGGCATTTCCCCCGGGATCTCACTTCCGTGTGGGTGAGGCGGGCTGCTAGATCTTTCAAGTGGGCTGACCGAGCCGGATCAGCCCTACCGTGTGAGAAACACCGATAAAAATCACACCCGGGGCAACCGGGTTCACTCTTTCGGCGGACGGGCAATCACCGGCGCGGCTCCATCACCGGAAGGGGCGGTTGACCGGCGGAGCTGGTCGTCGCTCGGGAGTGCGAGCATGTCCGGGAGGCGCAGGCCGTCGTTGGGATCGCCAGGAACGGACGGCTTGGGAGCGTCCGCCACCGCTTTTTTCACGGGCTTCACAGGGGCGACCTCAATGACGATCGCCTTCGGCGCGGCGCAGGACGCCAGTCCGAGGAATAGGGGAAGCGTAAACAGAGTTTTCACGGGAAGCTTCAGCGCGATTCGATGGGAGGAACCGGGCTGAGTGTTTTCGGGCCGGTGTAGAGCGTGAGCGGGCGGTAGAGGCGGTTATCACGCAGCTGCTCGAGGACGTGCGCGGTCCAGCCGGAGGTGCGGGAGATCGCAAAAATGGGGGTGAAAAGATCGGTGGGGATGCCGAGCGAGTAATACACGGTGGCGGAGTAAAAATCGACGTTTGCCTCCAGCTTCTTGCGCTCGCGCATGATCTCAGCGATGCGCTCGGACATCTTGATCCATTTCGGCTCGCCCAACTCCTCGGTGAGCTGGATGGCAAGGCGGCGGAGGTGCGGGGCGCGCGGATCGAGCACCTTGTAAACCCTGTGGCCGATGCCCATGATCTTCTCTTTCCGGGAAAGCTTGCCTTCGACCCATGCATCAACCTTTTCGAGCTCGCCGATCTCCTGGAGCATGTGGATCACGCCTTCGTTCGCCCCGCCGTGGAGAGGACCCTTGAGGGTGCCAATCGCCGCTGTGATCGCGGAATACATGTCGGAAAGAGTGGCGACAGTTACGCGTGCGGAGAAGGTCGAGGCGTTCATCCCGTGATCCGCATGGAGGATCAGCGCGACATCGAGGATACGGGCAGCGGTGTCGCTGGGGACTTCGCCGTTGATGAGATAGAGGAAATGCTGGGCTTCGGTGAGGTCTTCGCGGACCGGCGGAAGCTCAAGCCCATTGCGGAAGCGATGGAAGGCGGCAACGATCGTCGCGGACTGGGAGCAGAGGGAAAGGGCGACGGCCTCGTTTGCGGCGAGATCCGGCTCGCCTATCGTCGCGCGGTGATCGTAGAGGCCGAGCATGGAAACTGCGGTCCTCAGGACATCCATGGGAGAGGCGTCCTTGGGGGCGTTCCTAAGGAAATCGATGACCTGATCCGGGAGATTGCGGTCGGAGCGGAGGCCTGTCTCGAAAGCGGTGAGCTCGGCCTTGTTCGGCAGGCGGTTGTTGTGGAGAAGATAGATAATTTCCTCGTAGCTGCAGTTTTCGACAAGATCGTCGATGTGGTAGCCGACGTAG
>Ga0206131_10000962_pt1 | contig 38608 bp, 35 predicted proteins | sample Helgoland_Spring_FD_148636 | JGI IMG/M metagenome (GOLD analysis project Ga0206131, IMG submission 148636) | Pelagic subsurface seawater microbial communities from Kabeltonne, Helgoland, North Sea - Helgoland_Spring_Bloom_20160517_1 | ecosystem: Environmental > Aquatic > Marine > Epipelagic ... | reverse complement strand
GACCACGCTGGCCCATAAGAAGGTCGGCGACTCCGTCAACCTCGAAGTCGACATGATGGCCAAGTACGCCGAGAAACTCCTGGCTGGGCATCTAAGCAACGACTAATCCAACCGTCGATTGCTCTTGGTGCGGTCGTATGTCACGTAGGGCCGATCTCGCTTGACTTCAAGTGTGGTTTAAGTTTTACGCTGCTCCGATGCCCACACAAGTAGGTGTTGAACACAACACCAGCGACAATGGTCGTATGACTGACATCGTGCTCGATTCCATCGATGAAGCACTGGCCGAATTCGCCAAGGGTGAGATCGTTATCGTCGTCGACGACGAAGACCGCGAGAACGAAGGCGACCTGATCATGGCCGCTGAGTTTGCGACTCCCGAGAAGATTGCCTTCTTCGCCAAGGAAGCTTCGGGCCTGATCTGTCTGTCAATGACCGGTGAGCGGCTCGACGAGCTCGACCTGCCTCAGATGGTGCAGCGCAACGACGAAGCGATGCGCACGGCATTCACCGTGAGCATCGACTATCGCCATGGAACAACCACCGGCATGTCGGCGTCGGACCGGGCGGCCACACTCACCAAGGCCGTCGATCCCGACGTGATGCCTTCGGACTTCTCCCGTCCCGGTCACATTTTCCCGCTGCGGGCTCGCGAGGGCGGTGTGCTCAAACGAGCAGGTCACACCGAGGCCGCAATCGACCTGTGCATGCTCGCTGGGCTAAAGCCCGGTGGAGTGCTCGTCGAGGTCGTCAACGAAGATGGCACCATGGCTCGTTTGCCGCAACTGCGCGAGTTCGCCGACATGCACGGACTCAAGCTCATCAGCATCGCAGATCTGATTCGTTATCGCCGGCGCACCGAGAAGCTTGTGCGTCGGGTCAGCGAAGGGCGTATCCCGACCAAGTACGGCGACTTCAAAGCGATCGCCTTCGAATCATTACTCGATGGCGTGGAGCATGTGGCCTTCGTCATGGGGGATCCGGCTGAGTCCGAAGATGTCCTGGTGCGAGTGCATAGCGAGTGCCTGACCGGTGACATCTTTGCCTCGATGCGTTGCGACTGCGGCGCCCAGCTCGATGGAGCGATGGCGAAGATCGGCGAGGCCGGCACCGGGATCGTGGTGTATCTCCGAGGGCAAGAGGGTCGTGGCATTGGACTTGGTCACAAACTACGGGCCTATGAGTTGCAAGATGGTGGGCTCGATACGGTCGATGCCAACACCGAACTGGGCTTGCCGGTCGACAGCCGAGAATACGGCATTGGGGCGCAGATCCTGGTTGATCTGGGCGTGAAGTCGATGAAGCTGATGACCAACAATCCGTCGAAGTTCGGCGGCCTTGCTGGTTATGACTTCGAGATCACCGGACGCGAGCCGATCGTGATCGAACCGAACGACGAGAACATCCGCTACCTCACAACCAAACGCGAGCGCATGGGCCACCTTGGTGAGTTCGACGACGCAGTGGGCGACGCCTGATGGCGGTCGGCTCACTCCCAGCGCCTGACCCGTCTGCCGGCGGCGTCTGCGGTAGTCACAACGGCTCCGATCTTCGAATCGCAATCGTCACCGCTCGATGGAACGACCATTTGACCGGTCGACTGCTCGACGGCGCTCGTCGGGCCTATGACCACTGCTCAATCCCGCACGAAGCGGTGACCGAAGTGTGGGCGCCCGGTTCCTTTGAGCTGCCGCTTGTATGTCAACAGCTTGCTGGTAGCGGCGAGTTTGACGCGGTGATTGCGATTGGCGTCGTGGTCCGAGGCGAAACCACCCACTACGACATCGTGAGCGAGGCCGCGGCAGTCGGCGTTCGTGAAGCGGCTTCGTCGACAGGTGTGCCCGTGATCTTTGGCGTGCTCACCACCGAGAACGAGGACCAGGTGTTAGCCCGCGCTGGCGACGACGACACCAACAAGGGTTTCGAAGCAGTCGTGACCGCGGTCGAGATGGCCACATTGCTGCGCCAACTTCCCGGAGCCTGAACTATCGGCAGCTGCCAGTTGCCTGGGGCCTTGAAACCCGGCAACGGCTGTAAACGGTGGAAAACTCCACCTGATTCTGGGGAAATCTCCTCTTTCAAGGGGGATAACCCTGGGGATTTCGCACACCCTCTTGACGTGACATTGGCCACACGGCATAGTGGGTTCACCAAGCAAGTTGACATGCTCGAAGCGCAGCAACGAAACAAGGTGAGGGGCAACCTGAACCAAGTGGACCTTGCGGCAACGACAGCAAGAAAACCTGCGTCGCAACGTGGAATTACCGGAACCGCCGAAACTGAAGCAGACAAGGGGCAACCCGAATCAGCCGAGGGAAAAGCGAGGAAAGTAAGAAAACCTGCGTGGTAGGAACCCCACCTGAGCGATCGAAGTTCTCCGGAACAACGCAACCAAAAGTGTGGAACCGTCTTGGGACCATCCCGAATTTCCGATTTGTAACGATGAGGATTTTCGAGATGGTCCCTTCTCTTTTTCTCCGCGGGTCCTTCGCCGCCGGGCCCGAGGCCCGACGCCCGGCGTCTTCTGGTCTGCGGATGGTTTCTCCGCGGGTCTGTAGCCAGTCCAGCTTTCAACCTATGGCTGATATGGGCGGCTCCGAGGTACCGATTTGCTCACAACGATGAAGCACCTCGGAGCCGCCCACGTTTTCTAATCGGCGGGCCGTGTGTGATCGCGGATACTGGCGCATTTCTCGCAGCGTCCTCTGCCCAAGACCCACTCGGTGGATATGAGACGCACACGGTACGGCCCCTTCGGTACGATCGGTGGTATGTCTGAGACGCTTCAATCGCTCGTGCCTGGCATGGCAATCCCGTTTGGTGGGACCAAGGTGACCCACGTGTCACCGGAGCTTGCCGATGCGTTCGTTACTGGCGATCGTCTGGTGATCGTGCAGGACACAGGTGCTCTTCTGCATATCCCGGCGTCCGAGGGTTCGATCGCCGAAACCGCTGTTTCTGCAGCCATCGATGCGTTCTCTCACATGGGTACCGTCTCCGACGAAGCCATCACTGCTTTCTACGAAGCGTTTGCTCAGCGGCTCGAGTCCGACGACTCGTTCGCCCCGATTGCCGAGGCCAATGAGGCCGACATCGCGTCTGCGCAGGAGCGGGGCCGCACGACCACCCGTCTCGAGCTCTCTGCCACAATGCGTTCCGACATGATCTCCGGTTTGCGAACCTGGGCTGGGGTCCAGTCGCTGCGCAACCAGGTCGAAGAGACGATCGAACACGACGGGTGGAAGGTCGACCAAGTGACATCGGGTCTGGGCGTGGTCGGGTTCGTCTTCGAAGGTCGTCCCAATGTTTTTGCCGACGCGACTGGCGTGCTGCGCTCGGGTAACACCGTGGTCTTCCGCATTGGTTCCGATGCTCTAGGTACCGCGAAGGCCATCGTTGAACACGCGCTCGAGCCAGCGCTCGCCGACGCTGGCCTTCCCGCAGGTGCGGTCTCGTTGGTCGCTAGTGCGGCCCATGCAGCCGGTTGGGCACTCTTTAGCGACTCCCGACTCGCACTTGCCGTAGCTCGCGGATCTGGTGCGGCAGTGAGCCAGCTCGGTTCGGTCGCACGGCAGGCGGGAATCCCTGTAAGCCTCCACGGCACTGGAGGTGCATGGATCGTGGCGGCACCCGATGCCGACGTCGACGTGTTTGCTGAAGCCGTATATAACTCGCTCGACCGCAAGGTATGTAACACGCTGAACACGTGCTGCATTGTGGCCGACCGCGCGAGTGACCTGGTGCCAGCATTCCTGGCAGCGCTTGATCGTGCCGGTGAACGCCGCGGCGCGAAGACCAAGTTGCACGTGGTCGCAGACCACGCGGATCAGATCCCCGACGCGTGGTATGCCGAAGTTCCCATTGGGCGAGCCGAAGGCGACGTCGTGGAGCCTCAGACATCGACCTTGTTGTGGGAGGACCTAGGCGACGAATGGGAATGGGAAGCCTCTCCAGAGGTGTCACTCGCCATCGTGGACTCCGTCGATCATGCCGTCGACCTCTTCAACACGTTGTCGCCGCGATTCGCTGCGAGCCTGGTTAGCCAGGACGCAGACCAGCACCGTCGCTTCTTTGAACGGATCGATGCGCCGTTTGTCGGTAACGGCTTCACCCGGTGGGTGGACGGTCAGTACGCACTCGATCGACCCGAGCTCGGCTTGTCGAACTGGGAGTTCGGCCGGCTGTTCGGCCGTGGGGGAGTGCTGAGCGGCGATTCGGTCTTCACCGTGCGTAGCCGGGTCACCCAGACCGACCCCAACATCGGCCGCTAACACCCTATGGCTGCAGGTGCAGTCGTGCTTGAGCAGGCTTGACGGTGGGTTGGGTGTGTGCTGTCTGGTTTGGGGTGGGTGGGGCTCCGTGCTTGAACGGGCTCGACGGAGGAGAGCAAAAGAAGACAGTGACTGACGTCACAGAAGAAGCGCTTGCTTCATCTATGAAGCGCTGCGTATAGTTAGCAACAGCTTCCCCCCCCCTCAAAAAATGTTCAAAGGAACAAGCACATGCTCAACGTCAGCGAAATCGCAACCAGCACCGAAGAACGAGTTCTGACCGGCGTGAAGGTCAGCCAGGCATTCGTCCTAGACGGCATCAAGAACACCCTCGCACTCGCCGACCGGGTTGTACCTTCACAGGTCGCCGACCGCATCGAAGAGCGCGTCAGCGTTATCCCTTCCGCCACACCCATGATCCATGGCGCATTCGACTTCGCTGGCAAACTTCTCGCCGCACAGCGTGACTTCGCTGGCGAAATGATCGAGATCTTCCAGCCTGCTCCTGCAAAGCCGGCCGCTCCCAAGGCTGCAGCCAAGAAGGCTCCTGCCAAGCGCACCGCTAGGAAAGCAGCCTGAGCCCAGCTCTACATCTAATGATCTTGTGTCCGCCCCTGGTCGACGCTGTGGTTGTTAGTAAATCCTGTGGGTGGTGGCACGTCGGCTATCCACCCGCAATGATTGTCCTGTGACTATCCCCCCTGAAGACACAGAGACGTCAACCGAAGGCGGTGACCGGAAAGATCCGGTTGCCGCCTTTGGTGATTACGTGCGGAGCCAGCGCAAGCTTGCTGAGTTGAGCCTGCGTCAACTCGCCGACATGACGAGCCTGTCGAATCCGTATCTGAGCAAGCTCGAACGAGGCCTGCACCAGCCTTCCGTTACTGCGGTCACCAATATCGCAAAGGCGCTAGGGGTCCCCGCCGAGACGCTGCTGGCTAAAGCTGCTGGCCTGGTTCCCGGTTTTGATACCAACAAGACTGGCGAGGCGAAGAAGCCAACGACGGAACAGGTCATCAAGCAAGATCCCGCATTGTCCGACGACCAGAAGCTGGCGCTCCTGAGCGTCTATCGAAGCTTCGTCGACGAGGACTAGTCATGGCAGTAGCGACATTTCCGATACAGGTTCGGTTCTATGAACTGGATCCGTATGGCCATGTAAACCACTCGACCTACCTGCAGTATTTCGAAGCCGCGCGGGTGGCCTGGCTTGGCGAGATCGGGCAAGGGCTCGATGTGCTCCAAGAAGACGGCATCCAACTGGTGGTAACCGCGGTGGCTACTCGTTTCGTTGCGTCGGCTCTGTTGAACGACAAACTTACTGTCGACACCGTCATGGTCGAGGCAAAACGGGTCCGCGCCCAGTGGGCACAGCACACCTGGCGTGGTGATGAATTGATTGCCTGCCAGCGCATCAATTTTGCCACGGTGAACCTGGCTGGTCGCCCTGTGCGTATTCCAGAGTCTCTGCTCGAAGCAATGGCGGGATTCCAGGCCGACGACGACGTGCTCCGCAAAGAACTGCCAGCACTAGCGCTTTGAACACCGCTTCGGCATCTGGCTAGGATGGGCGTATGACGGCAACCTCGTCAGCTGAACACGTTCAGCTGCTGGAGACGATGACGGGGGCCATGGTCCAACCCGTTGAGCCCTTCGCTGGATCAGATCGTCTGCGTGCCGACGGGCGGCCGAAACCAGAGCTACGGGCTGAGTTGCGCACGATTGCCAACGTGAGAAACGCGGCGACCTGCTTCATGGCACTGGTTATGCCGGTAGCCGTTGTCGCCGCTGTTATTGGGCTCAACGCCTGGTGGGCGGTCGGCTTGGCTGTGCCAGTTATGGCCACGCTGCAGCTGCGTATGTACATCATCCATCATGAGGCAGCGCACCGACTCCTGTTCTCGAACCGCCGACTCAACGACGTCATTGGCATCAATGTGATGGGATGGCTACCGCTGGGTACCGGCAGCCACACGTATCGGCGGATCCATACCGCTCACCATCGAGACGAGTTCGGCCCGAACGAACCAGACTTCCTGCTGTACTCGTTCTACCCGATCGTCCGGTCATCGTTTGCCCGCAAGCTTCGTCGAGATGCCAGCGGCGTGTCCGCATGGCGGATCATCAAACCACGGCTGCAAGATCTGGTCGTCTCGGGCCGACGCACGATGGGCCTCCGGCTGCTGGTTATGCAAGCGGCCATGTTTGTCGCCTTCGCAGGGGCCGGCGCTCCTTGGCTGTACCTGTGGCTGTGGGTCGTGCCGTACATGACCTGGTATCAGGTGATCAACCGGCTGCGTTCGGTTGCTGAACACGGCGGGCTGACCCGATCTGATGATCGTCGAGAGACCACACATATCGTCGCTCCGAGCCTGCTTGCACGGCTACTCATCGCCCCGCTGAACGTGGGGTATCACCTGCCGCATCACGTTGACAGCGGCGTCCCGTTCCGAAACCTGCCCCGACTGCAACAGATCCTGATCGAAGACGGGTACGTGCAGGACCACATCGTCTGGCCGAGTTATCTAGCGCTATGGCAAGCCGCTACGAGTCCGACAGACTGACCTCGGCTTCGCTGGAACAACTGCACAACTGTGGAGGGTCACCTGCGATTGTCGCGTGTTTCCCTTACATGCGTCTGCGGGAGTGTCCACTGGATGGCTAGCTGGCGCTGAGCTCGGCGGCGCCAAAGGCGACACCGAATCGGACACACCAGATCACCACCGTCGAGTACCGGTCGAGATCGATGCCGACCGGAATCTCGTAGTTCTGGCTTCCTATATTGCCCTTCAGATCGCCGAGGTCGATGAAGTCGTCATCGAAGGCGGCCGTGTCTGCGTTCGATGGAGCAGTTGACAGGTACACGTTCAGGTCAGGACCGTTGTCGGTCTCGAAGTCCTCGAAACGAAGGAAACGCTGAGCACTGCCGTCGTTCAGGACATCGGCAATTCCCGAGGTGGGATGCGAACGATCCACGAAGTCACCGGTAAAAAGGGTCTTGATTATCGCTTCGGCTTCTTCGTCGGAGCCAACGGTTGCCGGCTCAATCTCCATCTCGGGCATGTCCTCGTCGACCTTGATGGCCACCGGCTCATTCGCCATCTCTTCGGTCATCTCGTCGGCCATCTGTTCAGAGACCGCATCCGATGCCAGTCCCGATGGGGCAGCGCCGCTTGCGAATACCGGGCCAGACTCGTTGACTTCGTCGTCGATGAAGAGTGTGTGCACGCCAAACACGGCGAAGGCCAGATACAGGATGACGGCACCGCCAACGGCCGCGCCCCCGACAGTCAACGGATGGTTCTTGAGCCAACGCATTTGTTGATTGTAAGGCCTGGGGTTCGATGGCGTCCGTTGGATCGTGAATCACTACTGTTGGGGTCTCGCTGACAGAAGGATGAACATGCGTCTTGGTTTGAATACCGGCTACTGGAGCTCCGGCCCGCCCAAAGGTGCGGTCGAGGCAATCGCGCTGGCAGATCGCCTTGGCTTCGAACACATTTGGACCGCCGAGGCCTATGGCAGCGATGCACTCACGCCGCTCGCTTGGTGGGGGGCGAGCACCACGAACGTCAAACTTGGCACAGCGATTATGCAGATGTCGGCACGAACACCAGCGGCAACCGCCATGGCCTGCCTGACGATGGATCACCTCAGCGGCGGACGTTTCATTGCCGGCATTGGAGCGTCGGGTCCTCAGGTCGTCGAGGGCTGGTATGGCCAGTCATACTCCCGGCCGCTTGAGCGGACCCGCGAGTTCGTGAACATCATGCGTCAGATCTTCGACCGCGAGGACACGGTTGCCTTTGAGGGCAAGCACTACCAGTTGCCGTTCCCGCATGGCACGGGCCTGGGTAAACCGCTCAAGTCAACGGTGCATCCATTGCGCAAGGATCTCCCGATCTACCTCGCGGCCGAAGGCCCGAAGAACGTGGCCCTGTCAGCGGAGATCTGCGATGGCTGGCTGCCGCTGTTCTTCGCTCCGAAAGACAACGACTTCTATAAGGACGCGCTGCAGTCAGGCATGGACGCCGGCGGCCGCAACAACTGGGACGATTTCGAAGTTGCCGCTACCGTCAGCATGATTCCCGGCCCCGACGTCGAGGCATGTGCCGACAAGATCCGACCCATGCTCGCTCTGTATGTCGGTGGAATGGGTGCCAAGGGCAAGAACTTCCACTTCGATGTGTTCGCCCGTATGGGTTACGAAGCCGAGTGCGACAAGATCCAGCAGTTGTATCTCAGCGGCAACAAGGCAGACGCGATTGCAGCTGTGCCGACCGAGATGTGTGAAGCGATCTCGCTGATTGGCCCACCGGACAAGATCAAGGACGAGATCGCGATGTGGGACGAATCGGTGGTCAACACGCTGCTCATTTCTGGCCCGCCCAACCTGGTCCAGTTCGCAGCCGACATCTGCGGATAACCCCGTTGCCATGCCCCGTTATGCAAATTAGGAGCCTGATGTACCTATTTCGTACATCAGGCACCTAATTTGCGTTCACCTCATTTGTGTCGGGTTGATGCGCGAAGATGGCGTATGGGTAACGCAGAAGAACTGATCACAGCGGCGCTTGACGATGCGGCGGAAAGTCTGGTTGGGCCGGGTGACTGGCTGACCGGGTCACAACGTCGTGCCGCTGCACTCGAGGCTCGCGATGCTCGGACCAACGAACTCGATCAACAGCGCCGCGATGCACTTTCGCCGAACGCGGTTCCGGGCGGGCACGAAGCGACGGCCGAGTTGCAGGCCGAAGCTGTCGAAGTCATCCATCGCGTAGCAAGCGACCCGGGTCGGCTGACACAGGTTTGGGCCGACGAGATGATGACCGTGCTTGGCGAAGAGACCTACACCGAACTAGTTGGCATCGCTGCCTGCACCGCAGTACTCGACATGTTTGCCTGGGCGATGACCGGCGACGACGGCCAACTGGGCGATAACACTGCAGGATCTCCAGCGAATGAACGCCCCGACGACGTCGGCGATGTCGGGGCCTGGGTCTCTCAAACAACCGGAACTGGCATGGCCAACGTGAGCCGGTCGCTCTCGCTCGTGCCGGTGACCAATCGAGCCTGGGTCGGTCTCGTTCAAGCGCTCTATTCTCGAGGACCAGAGTTTCTCGATCTGTCGTGGGACCGGGCACTTTCACGGCCTCAGGTCGAACTGGTTGCAGCCCGGACGACCGCAGAACTTGAGTGTTTCTATTGAACGACCGCCCACACCATGCTGCTCGGTGCGAGCGGCTCGAAGGCTGGATTGACGGTGGATCTCGAGGTGGCGACCGACCCGACCAAAACAGGCGATGCTGGTGTGCCTCATGGCAACGAGTTACTCGCGTTCGCAACCGCTGCCAATCGCCGTAGCGATGTGTTGCCTCAGGCCCGAGCAGCGCTCGCAGCGGTAGTTGGACACGAAGGTCTTGTCGAAGCTACGGCCACGGTTGCCATCTTTAATGGTCTCGTCCGAGTTGCCGATGGCACCGGCATCCAGCTTGACCCGTCGATGCTGACGTCGACCGCTGAAACTCGAGCGGCGTTGGGGATCGACCTGTTCAGCGGAGCTGCGAATTCGCAGGATGCTCCGACTCAACCTCGACAAGACGCTGCTGGTGTGATGGGGATGTTCTCGTAGGTCGGGTCGTTAGACGCCCAGTGTGCGCATGCGGCTTTCGAGGTCGCTGTGGTTCAGATAACAACCCACAAAACGACGGCCGCCGGTGTATGCCTCTCGCCCATGGAGAACTCGCCAGTTGTCATTGATGAGCACGTCGCCCGGTTCGAGTCGAATCGACATCCAACGGCTGCGGTCGTTTGCGAACTCGTGGAGTTGGCCATAGGCCCGATAGAACGCGTCCATGTCGCCGCTTGGCAGGTGCATGGGGGACCGGTCGTAGTTGTTCATCGAGATCTGCACGATGTTGCCGTGGTCGTCCAGTCGAATCGCGGGTCGAGACGTTCGTAGCTCGACACCCGGTTCGATGTAGTGACCAGGGACGCTCACCGACGTCAGCACCTCGAAGTCTTCCGCGTGCTCGGTGCGCAACGTTTCAGCGATCGCGAATCCGTCGACGATCACACTCTCACCACCGGTGCCGCTTCGTTCGGTGCAGCAGAACATCTGAAGGCCTGGTGCCTCGTGGGCATAGGTGCCATCGGTGTGTGGCGCCAAGAACGTCTGGGTATATGCGGTGTCATCGTGGGCATCGATGTCGGAGGCAAGATCCCACGTCGTGCCGAAGATCGTGGACTGCGGGTATCCAATGCGGCGGGCCAGTGCGGTGACTTCGGTGTGACCGCCTTGAAAACCGCCAAGCACACCGAAACCGAAATCAGCAATGTCGGCGACCCATGCACTGAGCGCTGCGTCGCTCGTGAGGACATCGGAGACGTTGCCCTTAGTCACGGCAGTCTCCTGGGGTCGATGCCAACAAGCTCTGGCTGAAGGCGGCCTCGGATCGAGGAGGTCGGTGATCGTTGACTGACTAATCCAGGTTTTTTCTGGCGACTCAGGCCAGATGATGCACACGATGGGAGTGCCGTCGATGACCGAGAGTTCGGCTCGCATCGCTGGTTGGGGCGGCTCAGGGTTTATGGCGTAGACACGACGCTGTTTCGTCGTTGGGTCGAAGCTCTCCTTGTCCTCGCCATGATCGCGAACCCAGCGCCAACTCAACTCTGTCTCGGAACCGTTGATGGCTACAACGAGGCCGGCAGCGGTTGCGCTGACGGCGTCGATCACGCTCATTCGCCGATGGTGTCTTGAGCACTACCCATGGTGCGTTCGATCGCGGTCACAACGAACTCGTCGTGGTGATGCCAGTCGTCGTGGCCATCACACCAATAGAAATGCCATGGTTGGCAGTTCGAGGGAGGCCGAGGAATGGAACCAGATGACGAGCTGCCATTGCCTTCGACGCCTGGCGGCGTGTAACGCTGGTTGGCACGATTCTCGCTGCGACTGTTCTTGCGTTTGCGGGGGGAGACCATAAGCCGATCGTACTGCGCGCCATCGAGGGTTGCTGAGAGGGCCCACGGGGGCGAGAGTCACGCGTCCGATCAGGAAGACGGTCGCGCCGCCGGGTTTCCTATGATCACTGCATGCAAACCCCATCCGTCACACTCGCCGCTCATGAAGCCTCCATTGAGATCGCCGCATCGCCGGAGGCGGTCTATGACCTGGTCTCCGATGTGACCCGGATGGGGGAGTGGAGCCCCGAGAGCACTGGCGCTGATTGGATTGACGGCGGCACAGGCAACAAGGGTGACTGGTTCGAAGGCCACAACAAGTCGGGCGACAATGATTGGACGCGTGCGTGCCAGGTCGCCGCCGCAGAACCGGGCCGAGACTTCACCTTCGTCGTTGGAGGCGTCGAGGACAATTGCACATGGTGGAGTTATGAGATGGAACCGGTCGAGGGTGGAACCCGACTCACCGAACGTTGGTGGCTTGTGAACAAGACACCAGGCGTGCAAGGCATGAGCCAAGAACAGTTCGAGGGACGCGCCGCGTTCACCGAGACGATGCTGAAGGACACGATCTCCGCTATCAAGGCCGCGGCCGAATCCTGAAAGCGCCTGTCCTCCGGCGACAACGGATCGCCGAATCTACGGGCTGCTCGATCGGTTCGGCCTAGGTGGCCAGGCCAGCAGGTGGTTCGGCTAGCGTCGGCCCATGTTGAATGAGCCATGTCTGAGTAGGCAGAGCGTGAGCGAGCACGGTTGCACTAGACGCTGATGGGTGCATTCTGGGGGTCGATGGCAGCGCTCAGCATCGGCATGTCGGAGCTGTTCGGACGGCGCGTCGTGAACACGGCAGGTGCGCTGACTGCTGGCTTCGTCATGCAGGTGGTTGGCACGTTGACCGCGCTGGTCTCGGTTGTCTTCTTTGCGAGCGAGTTCGCAATGAACGATATGGCGTGGGGTGCGTTGTCTGGTTTTGGGATGGCGTCCGGACTGGGTTGTTATTTCAGCGGGCTGAAGCACTCATCGGCCACCGTGGTCTCGCCGATGGTTGCGACACTTGCCGCGGTCATTCCGTTTGTGTACACCATCGTGCGGGGTGCAGACGTGTCGCTGATAGCGGTGGCCGGGGCGACCGTGGCCTTCGGCGGACTTGCGATCATTGCAGCAGGCACCGGCGATGCCGTTGGCCTGCGGTCGGGTCTTGCCTGGGGGCTGGCGTCGGGCCTTTCCTATGGCACCGGCCTGAGCGTGCTTGTCGAGGTTTCTGACGCTGCGGGCGTATGGCCAGCGGTTTCGCAACGCATAGTTGGCACTATCGTGCTCGGCACCGCGGCAGTGCTCACCAAGTCAGTGTTGTGGCCACCGGCGGGGCACCGAGTCAACGGAATGACTGCTGGAGTGTTCGCTGGCCTCAGTTCGGTGTTTGCACTGATTGGTTTGGCGATCGACGCGCCGCCCACGGTTGTTACCCAGTCGATGTTCCCGGTGGTCAGTGTGATTGTCGGGTTCTTGTACTTTGGCGATTCGGTAGCGCGCCGACAGATCGTCGGGATCGTGTTAGTACTCGCAGGAATTGGTGCGGTCGTCGCCGGCTAGGCGACAGGCATTGGTCTTCCCGCAGCACCGCCGCTCAGCGGTGAGTGAGTCGACGCAGTGGTGGTTCGGTTTTGGGCGGCACCTTGCGGGGCGGCAACTCGTGCAGCACCTGAGCGCTTGCCTCGGTGATGATGACCACAGCTCGTTCGAACGCTGCTTCTGTTGCTACCGAAGTCTTCTGGACTCCGGTGATCTTGCGCACGTACTGGCGCGCAGCGGCTTCGATCTCTTCGCCGGTCGCTGTTGGTTCAAGCCCACGTAACGTTGTGATGTTTCTGCACATAGCAGCGAAGGTACCGCTGTTCGAGTGTTGGGGCCAGTGCCCGCAGCGGCGCAGGGTTTGTAACCTGCGGGCTGCTGGTGGAAATACCCCGACGCATCCGAAGGGTTTGAAATCGATGAACGAAGTATCGAGGGTTGTCGATGTGGCTGTTATCGGCGCCGGTGCGGCGGGGCTGTATGCAGCGGACCTCGTTCGCAGGGCAGGCCATTCGGTGGTCGTGCTCGAAGGACGGGACCGAGTCGGCGGCAGGCTACTTTCGGTCCCAGCAGTCGGCGGCACGCTTGATCTCGGGGCAACCTGGTTCTGGTCCAACGAAGCGCAGGTTAACGAGGTTGTGGCGGCCGAAGGGCTTGTGGCTTTTCGGCAATACCTCGACGGCGACGCCATGTTTCAGAACGAGCAGGGCGCGCAACGGATGCAAGGCAACCAGGTCGACGCGCCGTCAGGGCGTCTCGTCGATGGCACGCAGTCGATTACCCATGCACTTGCCGCTCGCCTTGGTGATGGCGTCATCCACCTTGAGGCTGTCGTCACCACCGTGAGCGAGGTGCCAGAGGCTCCCGAGGTTTTAGCGATCGCCACAACATGCGGGCAGATCTGGCACGCCCGCCAGTTGATCGTTGCCGTGCCGCCAGCGACAGCCGAGGCCCGGATCGACTTTGGCGGAGCGCTGTCCGAACCCGTGCGCTCTTTGGCGGCAGAAACGCCGGTGTGGATGGGAAACATCGTCAAGGTCGTGGCCCACTATGCCCGCCCGTTCTGGCGAAATGCTGGCCTGGCTGGTGCAGCGTTTAGCTACACCGGGCCAATGCGAGAACTCCATGACATGAGCGGTCCTCACGGCACCCCTGCCGCCATCTTCGGGTTCGCGCAACCGGGTGCTGGCCACCCCGCTCCGACCGAAGCCGAGATCATCAGTCAGCTCACCGCGCTGTTTGGCAGTGAAGCAGCGGAGCCGGAGGCGCTACACGTCCAGGACTGGCGAACCGAACCGATGACATCGCCCGACAATGTCGACGATCTCACGAAGTATCAGACCTACGGCCATCCACTCTTTGGTGAGCCCATTCTGAACGGAAGGGGTCACTGGGCCTCGACCGAAACAGCCACGACTGCGCCGGGCCACATCGAAGGTGCCTTGCAGGCGGCAACTCGCGCCGCTCAAGCAGTAGTCGTCAGGTTGGCGACAGTCATCTGAGTTGCGAGACCATCACGAGCCAGAGAAGCGACCTGCCGTCGAACACGGACGACACAGGCATTAAGACTCGCCTCGCCTCAGCTTCTTGGCGTACTCGACATCGGTGATGACACCGCCTTCGTCGGCTACCTGTGCCTGGACCGACTCGTCGAGGACATCTTGGATGCCGTCGATGCGTTTCCAGGTAGCAAGTGGCTGTTCGCCAGCCTCGTTGGGAACATACTTCGACGTTTCGACGCGCGTGTGTTTGTGGATATAGCGGGCGCAGTTGATGAAAGCGGTGGTCACTGCCACTCGACAAATGAGGATCGCTCCGGGATACTCGGTGAGTAGTTCGTCGTCGGTGTGGACGGATGCTTCGCCTTGCACTCGCACTCGTTGGGGTGTTTCGAAGTCCATGAACAGCAAGCCGATCTTGCCGGTGTCCGTCATGTTCCCAGCGGAAAGAAACATGCCATTGCCGTCGTAGATAGGAAACGCAAGGGTGGTGCTGTCCACCACAGAGACCACCCCCACGCCTCCGCCCTTGTAAGAGACGGTGGGTTCGCCTTGTGCATTCACGGTTGCGAGGTAGAAGTAGTCGCGACTGGTGATGAAGTCGGTGTGTTGATCGTCGAGTTCCTCGACAACGATGGCCATCTGAAGACGATCAGCGAGCGGGCGGCTATCGAACTGATCCTGGAGCGATCGCTGTTGCGCTGTGTAGAACTCGGTGTCGGACATGTCCTAGCTTGGCATGCGCCTGCTTGCCCACCGAATGTGGTCGCCAGCGAATGCAGCGGCCCATCGAATGTCAGTACAGCACCTGCGGTCGTGATGTGGTTGCCAGACGGAGGTAGTTCGGGCGTGTATCCCGAGCAAATCCTTCCTCAATTGATGTGTTGTGGCCCTAACTGAGTGGTTCTGGGCCAGGGAGTAGGTGGCCCACGTCAGCCATCGCCTGCACCAGTTCTGATCGTGCCAGACTGGATGCTGGCATAGAGTCAGGCACTCGTGGTGGGGAATGGTCCTCTACGGTGAGGTAATGATTAGGCGCAGGCCATGAAGCTGCCCACGGGTCAGGCTCTGCACTGGTTGGGCGGCGATAGTCACATCGGTGATGCCACGTTCGACGATGACACGCTCACGTTGCAGGCGGGCGCCGGTACAGATTGGTTCATCGATCCGGCAATGCTGGAACAGACCGCGACTGCACCGGTCCTCGTCAGCCGTGTCGACGGCGATTGTCAGGTGACGGCGCTCGTGACTGTTGGTTTCGAAGCGATGTTCGACGCTGGCGTGCTCTTCGTGCACCAAACGAACGAGCGATATGCCAAGTTGTGTTTTGAGCTGTCGCCAGAGCGGGAGCAGACCGTCGTCTCCGTGGTGACCCAGGCGGTGTCCGACGATGCAAATGGCCCGGTGATTCAGGGTGGTCAGGTGTGGTTGCGTGTCTCGACTGTCGGCAGTGCGATTGCGTTCCACTGGTCCGCTGATGGCACTTGGTGGAATCTGCTGCGTTACTTCCGATTCGCTGACCCGACCGCGCCCCTGCTCCTCGGTTTCTGTTCCCAGTCACCGACGGGCGAAGGGTGTACAAGCCGGTTCAGCCAGATCTCATGGGCGGCCACCAGACTCCTCGATGTCCGAGACGGCAGCTGACCAATGGGTAACAACCAGTAACCGGCTGCGTCGTGCTGGTCTTGGCCGGTAAGCGCCTACATTGCCCTCCTAGACCATGCACAGCGGCGTACCGTGCACTTTTCCTTGTACTCGTTCGCCCGTCGGGGGCGTCGGCAGCGGTGAGTGCTCTCTATGTACTGGCCTCAGATTCCTGGCCGAGTGCCAAGTGACCGGATCACACCTACACGAAGCACCGCAACCTAGATGGCGCGGTGCCGAATCTACTCGTCGTCGGTGATCGTCTGATCGCTGAGTTCGGCCAACCGGCGGTTTTTATAGGTACCAACAGGCGCGCCTCATCCGTGTAGTTCCCCACATATTTGGTGTGCGGGGTAGTGCTGGGCGAACGTGGGGGAGTGAATACCACGATGAGTCCAACTGCGCTCGGCCACCTAAGGATCTGTGACTTCACCGGACAGCTGGCTGGTGCCGGCGCGACTCGGCATCTTGGCGCCTTCGGTGCCGAGGTCATCCGTATCGAGGATCCGGTGCGGGAGGGCAAGTGGGACATCCTGCGGGGTTCACCGCCGTTTAAGGACGAGCGACGCGGCATCGAGTTCGGTTCGGGGTTCCAGAACCACAACGTGACCAAACGTGGCATCACGTTGAACATGCGGACTGACCGGGCCAAGGAGTTGCTTCGCGAGTTGGTCGCTGTCTCCGATGCCGTGACCGAAAATTTCGCTGCCGGTGTCCTGGACCGCATGGGTTTTGGCTACGAGCAGCTGAGCGCCATCAAACCCGACGTGATCTATGTGTCCAACTGTGGCTTCGGCCAGGTCGGACCCTATGCCGGGTTCAAATCGTGGGGTCCGATCGCTCAGGCCGTTGGTGGGCTGACCTTTGGCTCGGGCTTACCCGATCAGCCGCCAGCCGGGTGGGGGTACTCGTACATGGACCACCATGGTGGCTATTTTATGGCGATCGCTATCCTGGCGGCGCTGGTGCACCGCGACACGACCGGCCAGGGCCAATGGGTCGATATGTCGTGTACCGAGGCTGCTGCGTCCTTGCTCGGTCCATCGGTGCTCGATTACACGGTCAACGCAAGGCCAGCGCGACGTGAGGGCAACCCGCACAGCAACCGCGACGCCACCGGCACCATGGCGCCACATGGGATCTACGCCACCAGTGGCATCGACAATTGGATCGCCATCTCGGTCCGAGACGACGACGAGTGGGTTGCACTCACGACCGAGATCGGTGAGCCGTGGACGACAAGTGAGAGGTTGGCCGATGCAGGTGGCCGGCTGGCGAACCAGGACGTGCTCGATGCCGAGATCGACCGGTGGACACGGGGCCACGATCGTCATGTGCTCGCAGCGCGTCTACAGGCGCTCGGAATCGCGGCCGCGGCGGTGGCTCGACCTGAGGACCGCATCGATCATGATCCGGCAACCGAGGCGTGGGGTTTGTGGCCGACCGTCGATCACGCAGCCATGGGTGAGGTTCGTGTCGATGGTCTACCAGTGCATTTGAGCGAGACGGACTGGGTGATCAACCGGGCCACACCCACCCTCGGTGCTGACAACGACTATGTCTTCGGCGAGATCCTGGGGCTCGAACCCGCCGAGATCGAGTCACTTCGAGACGAAGGTGTGATCTGATGGCACCGCTCGACGGGTGGACGGTTATCGAACTGTCCTCACAAGCAACCGCATTCGCCGGCAAGTTGTTGGCCGACATGGGCGCCGACGTGATCGTGGTCGAACCGCCGGGAGGCAGCCCTCTTCGCAACCTCGGTCCGTTTCTCGATGACCAACCGGGGCCCGAACACAGCCTCTACTGGTGGCACTACAACACCTCGAAACGTAGCGTCGTGCTCGATCTTGAGGATCCCGAAGGTCGGGTTACATTCGAAGCTTTGGTGGCCGATGCTGGGATTCTGCTCGAAGGCGAACGCCCCGGACGACTGGCCGAACTGGGCATCGACTATCCGGATCTCGTCGGGGTTCGGCCCGACCTCGTGCACTGTTCGGTGACGCCGTTCGGTCGTCAGGGTCCACGAAGCGACGAACATGTCACCGACCTCACCATCTTGGCGACCGGTGGTCCGGTGTGGAGCTGCGGCTACGACGACCACGAGATTCCCCCGGTGCGCGGCGGCGGCCACCAGGGTTACCAAACCGGAGGTGTGTGGGCCGTCATCTCGATTCTGACCGCGGCAATCCATCGCCGACATGCGGGAGCGGGCCAACATATCGATGTCAGCAACCACGCCGCCGTCAACGTCACGACCGAAGCCGCGACCTACAGCTGGTTGGTTGCAGGCAGCGAGGTGCAGCGCCAGACGGGTCGACACGCGGTGCACCGCCCTACGACCCCCACGCAGGTGCAGTGTGCCGATGGCAAGTACCTAAACACCGGTGTGCCGCCTCGTAGACCCGAAGAGTTCAAGGTGCTCCACCAGTGGCTGGTCGAGCTCGGGCTCGACCAGGAATTCCCGCTGGCCCCACTTCTGGAACTCGGTGGCACCTACGAGAACATCGGGATGGCCGAGATCGAGGAAGATCCGATGATCGCCGAGGTCTTCGGTGCCGGCCGTGACGCGATAGGCCTGATTGCCGGCCGTCTGAGCGCCAACGACGCGTTCATCGGCTTTCAGTCCCGTGGTATTCCGGTTGGTCCAGTTAATGCTCCCGAAGATGTCATGAACGACCCCCACTTCATCGCCCGTGGATTTGTGGTCGACGTCGATCACGACGATGTGGGCCGATCGTTCCAGTATCCGGGGGCGCCGATCTCGATGACCGGCTCACCTTTCGCTGCCCCGACGCGGGCGCCGCTCGTTGGTGAGCACACCGAGGAAGTCCTCGGGCTGCTGGACCCGGAGCACCGCTGACACAATCGACCATCCGAGGCTGATTCCTAGTGAGTTAGGCACCCGTTGGGTGCTGAATCACGAGACCCCGGCAGACGATCGGATTGCGACTCCAATTTCAGCGTCCTCAGATCCTCGCCTCCGGAACCGTGGGTGCAGAAGGACGAACCCGTTCGGAAGTCATACCTAGGTCACCCAGCAGGCGACACCGGGGTGTCGTGGTGCCAGGACCGCATGAACATTTGCACCTCGTTGTAGAACCGCTCGGCCGCCACAATTGTCGTCGCGCTGCTCGCATGTGGCAGCGTCCAAGGATGCAACAGATCGCTCATCTGCTCGTGGCCAACCGCGGCGAGATCGCCATTCGTGTCCTGCGGGCCGCCGCCGACCTCGGCATACGAACCACCGCCGTCTACACCGTCGCTGACGCAACCTCTCGCCACACCGCCCACGCCGACGTGGCCATCGAACTTCCTGGCTCCGGCGTGGGTGGTTACCTAGACATCGAGGCGATCATCGCTGCAGCGACCGCCAACGGGGCCGACGCAATCCATCCCGGCTACGGCTTCCTCGCAGAGAATGCGGACTTGGCCAGAGCGTGTGCAGCCGCGGGGATCACCTTCGTCGGGCCAACCTCAGAGGTGCTCGGCCTCTTCGGCGACAAGGTCACGGCACGCCAGACTGCTGCCGCCGCCGGACTGCCCATACTCGCCGGCAGCCCAGGGCCGGCCACGGTCGACGAAGCCGGGGCCTTGCTCGAAACCCATGGGGCAATCATGTTGAAGGCGGTCGCCGGAGGCGGCGGTCGCGGCATGCGTGCGGTGCGTACCGCCGACGAGCTCGCTTCGGCATGGGACCGTTGCGTCTCGGAAGCCACCAAGGCCTTCGGCCGAGGCGACGTCTATGTCGAGCAACTCGTGCAGCGAGCAAGACATATCGAGGTGCAGATCGTGGGCGACGGCAGCGCTGTCACTCACCTCGGCGAGCGTGATTGCAGTGTGCAGCGACGCAACCAGAAGGTCGTCGAGATTGCGCCTGCGCCCAACCTGCCCTCCGAGGTCCGCGACCAGATCTGCGCTGCAGCGGTCGAGCTCGGCCGATCGGTTTCCTATTCGAGCGTGGGAACCGTCGAGTTCCTTGTCAACGCCGACGACCCTGCGCAGTTCTGGTTCATCGAAACCAACGCCCGCATCCAAGTCGAACACACCATCACTGAAGAAGTCAGCGGTGTCGATGTCGTGGCCACGCAACTCCGCCTGGCACAGGGTGCAACGCTGGCGGACCTCGATCTCACCGAACCACCCGCCATTCGGGGCTGGGCGATCCAGGCTCGTATCAACGCCGAAACGATCGAGCCGAGCGGTCTGACCAAACCAAGTAGCGGCACTATCGGCGTGATCGAACTTGCGGCAGGCCCGGGTGTGCGCGTCGACTCTGCCGGATATGCGGGCCTGGCCATCAATGCGAACTTCGACTCGCTGCTGGCCAAGCTCATTGTGCATCGGCCCAGAGGCACGTTCGCAGAAGCCGCCGCCAAGCTCAGGTCTGCACTGGCCGAGTGCCGCATCGAGGGCGTGGCCACCAACCTCGGCTTCCTCCGCAACATCGTCGATCACCAGATGTTCGCCTCGGCCACCACCGGCTTTGTCGAAGAACAGTTGGCGGAGCTCACTGCCGCACCTGTTGGACCGTTGCGCCACGTCGTCACCTCCCGAACGCCAACCGCACCCCACGAGCAGGCCGGTGCCCGACTGGACAGCACCGATCCGCTGGCGGTGCTCGACTTCGGTCATGCGGCGGCGACGCCAACCACAACCAAGCAGATCGTTGAGGCAACACTGCCCGACGGACGCTCAGCGGTGCGCACACCGCTGCAAGGAACGATCGTCACCATCGAGGTCGTTGCCGGTGACTCCGTGCACCGAGGCCAACTCGTGGCAGTGGTCGAGGCGATGAAAATGGAACACGAAATCACCGCCGCGGTCGGCGGCACCATCGAACGGATCGAGGTTGCCCCAGGCGACACGTTGTGGGCCGACGAGTTGCTGATGGTCATCGCCGAGAGCGGCGATCTGGTCGACGAGGCAGCCGTGGCCGAGGATGTCGACCTAGACGAGACCCGACCCAGCCTGGCCGAGATGCTCAAGCTGCGTGACCGCATGATGGACGAAGCTCGCCCTGACGCTGTCGACCGCCGTCGCAAGACTGGGCAACGCACTGCTCGCGAGAACCTCGCCGATCTCGTCGACAGCGACACCTTCGTCGAATACGGCACGATGGCGTTGGCAGCACAACGCCGTCGACGCACCAAGGACGACCTGATCAATCGCAGCCCCGCCGACGGCCTGATCACCGGCGTCGGCGCCGTCAACAGCGAGTTGTTCGACGAACCGACCAACCGTTGCGCGGTGATGATCTATGACTACACGGTGTTTGCCGGAACTCAGGGCATCCGCAATCATGCGAAAACCGACCGGATCATCGACATCGCCACCGAGGGACGTATGCCGTTCATCCTCTACGCCGAGGGTGGCGGTGGTCGGCCCGGCGATACCGATGGCGGTGACTTCGGCAGCCGCACGTTCTCGCGCTTCGCCACGATGAGTGCGCTGGTGCCGATGGTCGGGGTGGTATCCGGCTTCTGTTTTGCGGGTAACGCGTCGCTGCTCGGCTGCTGCGACGTGATCATCGCCACGAAGAACACCAATATTGGTATGGGTGGTCCTGCCATGATCGAGGGTGGCGGGCTTGGCGTGTTCCGGCCTGAGGAAATCGGCCCGGCGGAAGTCCACACCGCAAACGGCGTGATTGATGTCCTGGTCGAAGATGAGGCCGAGGCGACTGCGGTAGCGAAGAAGTACCTCGCGTACTTCCAGGGCCCGGTGACGGAATGGGAGGCCCATGATCAACGGTGGTTACGCCGAGCCATCCCCGAGAACCGTCTGCGTACCTACGATGTTCGCGAACTCGTGCACTATCTGGCCGACGTGGACTCGGTGCTCGAGCTGCGGAAGGACTTCGGCCACGGGATCATGACTGCCCTAGTTCGGATCGAAGGCAAACCGGTTGGCCTGATCGCCAACAACCCCAACCATCTTGGCGGTGCCATCGACAGCGATGGAGCGGACAAGGGCGCGCGATTCATGCAGCTGTGCGACGCCTTCGACCTGCCGGTTCTCTCACTGTGCGACACCCCCGGCATCATGGTCGGCCCAGAGGTCGAGAAGACGGCGCTGGTGCGCCACGCGAACCGCATGTTCCTGATCGGTGCCAACCTCGATGTGCCGATCTTCAGCGTGATCGTGCGCAAGGCCTATGGGCTTGGAGGCATCGCCATGGCCGGCGGTTCGTTCAAGAAGCCGATGTTCAGCGTGGCGTGGCCCACTGCAGAGTTTGGGCCGATGGGTCTCGAGGGGTCGGTCAAGCTCGGCTTCCGCGCAGAGTTGGCCGAGATCGAGGACCTCGACGAACGCAAGGCCCGCTACGACGAACTCGTGGCCAAGGAGTACGAGCGGGGCAAGGCCTTAAATCATGCGACCGGCTTCGCCATCGACGACACGATCGATCCGGCCGACACCCGTCACTGGGTGGCAAACCTGATGGCTTCGATGCGTCCGGCACCTGCTCGGGAAGGCAAGAAAAGGTCAGCCATCGACGGCTGGTAGTGGGGCGGCATTTGCTGATCGGCGACGCCCGACTCAGAAGCTGGGTTTGGTCACGTGTGGTGTGAGCTGGAGTTCGTGGGTCCACACCGATCGGTGTTGGCGGTGCAGGTAGAAGAAGGCGTCAGCGATCTGGACTGGGTCCATCACGATTTCGGGTCGTTCCTGGGCCACTGGCAGGGCCCTGGTGCCGGGTGAGTCGATCAGGCCGTCGACCACGACATTCGCCACATGCACGCCGTGTTCGGAATACTCCTCGGTCAGTGCCTGGGCCAAGGCCCGCATGATCGTGCGGGGGTAGTAGAGCGACTGGCCGGTGTAGCGCTTGCGGCCGCGCAACGACGACGAGTTGTTGGTGAACAACAGGGTGCCTTGACCCGTAGCCCGCATCGCCGGAAGTACCTCTTTGGCGACGAGGAACGGCCCCCGGCTGGCTATGTGCATCGCGGTGTCGAATAGCTCGGTGGGGATGTTCTCCATCAGCTCCATTTCGGGCGGAAGGTCGCGCCCTTCGATGTAACCAGCGTTGTAGACCACGACCACCGGTTCGCCGGCTTCGGCGCGGATGCGCTCGAACGCCGATGTGATTGATTCCTCGGACGACAGGTCGAGTTCGACGGTCAGACATTCGCCTCCTTGGTCCCGAATCGCTTGCTCGAGGCCGGCGGTGTTGGCGGCGATGCGGGTCGTCAGCACGGTAAAGAAACCCTCGGCCGCGAAGCGCTGTGCAATCGCTCCGCCGATGCCCCAGCGCACGCCTACCGGCAGATCGCCAGCATCGACGGCACCGCCGTGCACGAGGACCGTGTTGCGACCGTCGGACTGCCACTTCGATGACGCGCCGATCACCACGGCCACGTCTCGCTTCTGTGCATTTACCATGCATGAACCGTAGGCGAGCCGCCTCGCAGCGCCAGCATGAAGGTGCCGGGTGCTCTCGTACATCGGGTCGCCCTGGCAGATCGCCGTGATCGTGTCGACGAGCTCGACGGACTCGCTTGAGGCGAACTGGAACCGCCCTAGGTCGTAACGACGAGTTTGCCAGCGGCAGTGCCCGCCTCCATGTCCGCGTGGGCTTGTTGGATCTGATCGAAGTCGTAGCGGCGGTGGATGGGCACCGTGGCGGACCCATCAGCGACGGCGTCGAGGAACTCTTGAAGCACGGTTGATGACAAGTCAGCGGCGTCGCCGCCATAGGCGGTCAACCGGACGCCAGCGGGGATGTACTCGATGGGGTAGAAGTCCTTGACGGTCCACTGGTTTGACAACATGCCGGTGAAGCACACGACGCCGTGGACCCGGGTTGCCCTCAAGGTGTCGGGCAGGGTTGGCGTTCCAACGAGCTCGAGCGCAGTGTCGACGCCGTTGCCAAGGATCGCTCGCACTTGTTCGGCCACCTGGCCGTCGTCGACGATGACATGATCAACGCCGATGTTGCTGAGAGCGTCGGCTTTGGCCGGGTTCCTGGTGGTTGAGAGAACCTTCATATTGCGCTGCTTGGCGAGTACTGCGGTGGCCATCCCTACCGATGACGTGCCGCCCCGAATAAGGATGGATTGGCCGGGCTGGGCGTCGAGTCCGATGGTGAGTGACCCGTTGGCGGTTTGCAGCATCTCAGGAACCGCGCCGAGCGTGGCCCAATCGAGGTCACTTTCAAACGCCAAGACCTGGCTGGCAGGCACTGATGTGTATTGGGCGTAGCCGCCGTCGAACGTGCGGCCCATGCCACCCATCATCGCCATGACCTGCTGGCCAGCATGGAACTCGCCGCCAGGACAGGCTGCCACGACGCCGGTTGCTTCGATCCCGAGCACCCGGGGAAAGATCACCCCTTCGGCCAGACCGAGACGGGTATGGAGCTCGGACCGGTTCAAGCCAAACGCCTTAACCTCGATCAGCACCCAACCGATGTCCGGTTCCGGGATCGAGATGTCCCGAAATGTCAGCGACTCTGGTGGCCCGGGCCCGTCGAGTACGACGGCTCGCATGGTGTCACTCATAGTGGTGCTCCTGTTGTGGGATCTTGCCGAGTTCGTGTCGTGCTGTTCGAAGCCTTCCAAGATGCGAGAGCTCCGGTGCGGAACCTGCCCGAAATTGCGATCGAGTTACGTTTCGAAGGAGACCGTTGCCTCGGCACGCAGCTTCGTTCCGGTGGAGGTGATTTCGATGACCGAGGACAGTCGGTGAGTGAGGTTTCAGTGGGGTGAGGGAGCCGCCCGCAGTGCCTGGCATTCTCGATGGCGATGGTGATCAGGCGATGCTCATTCTGACGAGTGTTTGTGTCTCGTAACCATGCCACATCGTATTCGGTGACGACGGCCTGGGTTCGTAGCGGGTAGCCGTGGCAGCGTTGAGGTCGGTGCGTGGAACGGTCCGAGACACGCTCCGGACAGAGTAACGCGGGACTGCGAACGCCTAATGTTGCAGGCCATGACCACGATCGCTGTTGTGCCTGGAGACGATGCTGCACCGGAAGCGATGGTTGCGTCGATGATGGTGATCGAGGCGCTGGATCCTCCGGTGTCGTTTGATGTGTTGCCTACCGGCACTGAGCTAGCAGGTAAGACGATGGACGAGCGCGAGACGCTCGTGATCGAACGACTCGATGCTGCAGACACGGTCCTGTTCGGTTCGAGCAATGGCACCACGCCGGGCATTGCACATCTGCGATGGGGTCGCCATACCTATGCGAACGTGCGTCCGGTGCAATGGCAGTCCGGTTATCGGTCGCCCATGGCCCGCCCGGAGCTGATCGATTATGTGATCGTTCGGGAGAACCTCGAGGATGCATACGTTGGGATCATGGGTGATGTCGACGCACTGCGAGGAAGCGGGCTTATTGGTCCGCGAGCTCGGTTGGCGTGGGACGGTGAAGGTCGTTTCGCAGCGAAGATCATCACCCGCCAGGGGACCGAGAAGGTTGCCCGTTTCTCCTTCGAGCTGGCCCGTGAGCGGGCTGAGCGCGACGGTCGACCGCCACGCCTCACCGTCTCGGCCAAGACGAATATGTTGCCGGCCACTGATCGGTACTTCTGCGACATCGTCGAGGAGATCGCTGCCGACTTCCCCGAGGTGGAACTGGCCCGGTACATCGTCGATGACATGGCCCACCGCCTGGTAGTGCGTCCAGAGGAGCTCGATGTCCTGCTGTTGCCGAACCTGTATGGCGACGTGTTGTCGGATCTGGGGGCTGGCACGATTGGAGGTATGGGTCTGGCTCCATCGGGATGTTACGGCGATGATTTCGCCTACTTCGAGGCGGCTCATGGGACCGCCCCTGACATTGCCGGGCAGGATCTGATCAACCCAACAGCGACGTTACTTTCAGCAGTGATGATGCTGCGATGGCTCGATCTCGACGACCACGCCGATCGGCTCGACAGCGCCATCACCGCCGTCTACGCAGATGGAGACATCCTTACCGTGGATCAGGGTGGTACCGCGAGTACTACCGAGTTCGCGTTGGCGGTCCGAGACATGCTGAGCTGACGAGAACTGGGGAGGCACACCGGGGCGGCAGGGTTCGCGTCAAAGACCAGGGCAGGTTTGCGTTGTTTGCAGTCGTCTCATTCGGAGAGGTGGAACCAGGCGGGTTGATGATCGGATCCGACGGCCTCGTCATCTATCCATGCTGCGCTGATCCTGTCCGCCAGCCCGGAGCTCACGAAGCCGTAGTCGACTCTGATGCCCGAGCGCGGGTCCGCTGGGTCGGCGTACCACGTCACGCCGTGCCTCAGAGCGGGGCCCGCTGCTGTCCAGGTGTCGACCAGGTGTCCTTGCGTCGTGCCGCCGAGGTCTTGGAGGTCGACGATCTCTCGGTACTCGTCTGAGTCGGGCCCGAGGTTGAAGTCGCCCAGGACAACGAAGTCGTCGGGCGTGACCGAGTGAGGTTGACCCAACCAACTCGGCCCACTGAACGATGACCCCTCCTGGGGTACGGCGAACAGGCGAGGCAAAAGGAACCGCAGCTCATCCTGGCGTCGGGCAGGGCTGTGGTTGTCGAGGTGCACTGAATACACCCGGATCGGACCCGATGGCGCGTCGACAATCGCCTCGAGTGCGCCCCGTTGCCCATTGCTGGTGTCGGTGGTCAAGATCCTTGGCAGAAGGATGAGCCGCGACGAAAGGATTGGCCATCGGGACAACACCATGTTGCCGAATTGGTACCGGGCGTTCGTCACGGTTCCGCCTGCCGATTTGGCGCTGGCGTCGAGATCGACGGTTGGTCCGTAGACCCAGTAGTACGTGGGCAGGAGCTGCCCTAGGCGAGCTGGCTGGTCGCGATCTGGAACACCTTTGACATTTCGAACGACTTCTTGGAGTCCAATGACATCAGCGTCTGCGAGGGCAGCCGCGATCCGTTCGAGATCGTGGAAGCCGTCCTGGCCAAGCGAGTACTGGATGTTGTAGGTCACGAACTTCATCGGGGAGCGGTGTCCAATCGAGAGCGGCAAAGACGTAATCCGTCGCCCTCTGTTGTCGAGGTCAGCCCAAAGCAGCGGTGGCGGTGGCGACACCAAGGGCCAGGAGTCGGTCATCGTTTCCGGTGTCATGGACCGAGACTCGGCTGGTGACGCTGTTTTCTGCGATGCGTAGAACCTCGGCTCGGGCTTGGAACGGGCCGTCCTTTCCGAGTGCGAGGTAATGAATGTGGATATCACTCGAGCTACACGGCTGACCAAGAGCAAGTTCTGCAGCCCACGCCGCCGACCGTTCCATCGCCAAGGACACGACACCGCCCTGGATGGCATGAACGGAGTTCTCTACGAATGGCGAGTGGTCGAACTCGACATAGGGCCCACTGGTTGCTTTCTCGAAGCGGAACCCGCACGCATCATCGATGCGCATCCGGGGAGCTTCCTTTTCGAGGCGTTCCGCCAGGTTCGCTCGAGTGGTTGCTGGCGCTGTCGGCGTGTCTTCGCGGCGGGGGAGACGAGTGAATGTCACGAACGCCCGTGCCACTTCACCGACGACCGGTGAAACGATTGACGTTTCGGACACCACGTTGTTACGGCCAGCGCGCACGAGACGGCACTCGGCTTCGAGCTCGCCTTCGGGTGGACATGGCTGGGTGATGTGGATGGCCATGTCGTGGGTTACGGGCCAATCGGGGGACACGGTCCGCAGGGATGAGAAGCCGGCAACATAATCGGCGAGGATCGAGATCGCTCCCAATCGAAGTGTGCCTGCCGAGTCGGTGTAATCGACGAGGGCAGGCATGAGACCACGTCCGATGCCGTCGTCGCCGCTGTTGTCGACGGCTAGCCGCATCCACCGCAATATCTGACCTGGCTTGGGATACGTCATGTTGGCCGAGTCGGACGGCCGCTTCATGGTCATGCGGACGTTATTAGCACAGCCAAACAGGCGGTAACGCAAAGCCAGAGGGTCCTGTCATGACCCCTCGTGTACCTCATTGGTGTAGACGTAGCCCTTTGTCAGCATCTGCATACGATGCCGTGGCCCGGGCGCCGAGAGGTCCCCGGATTCATAGGCCGGATCCTCGCTGTATACCGAGAACATCTGGTCTTCCTGCCGCACGATCCTGGGCAGGAAGATTCGGTCGGGTTGTGAACGCACGGAGTCGAGCGCTTCTGCGACGAGGTTATGGCGTGCCAGATCGAGCAGGCTGACGTAGGTCGGCCCTGCCAGATTGATCTCACCTGCTTCGCAACCCGAAATCGCTTCGGCAACTGGATGCCATTCGAAGTCGCGGATCTCGCCGTCGTCGATCGTGACCTGACCCGACTGAGCATGGACGGCATAAAACCATGTCGAGAAGCGGCGGTTCCGGCCAATGGGTGTCGTCCAATGCGATAGCGAGACCAGATCGGGGGCAGCGATGTTCAGATCGGCCTCTTCTTTGGCCTCACGAACAGCAGCGTGACGGGCCGCAGCGGCAACGTCGTCGGAAGCCGCAGCCTGGAAGTCACCCGGATCGATTCGACCGCCAGGGAACACCCACGACCCACCGTGGAATGCCAGATTGTTGTCGCGCCGAAGTACCAATACTTCGATGCTGTCTCGGCCGTCGCGCAGCGGAATGACAGTGGCAGCTGGGCGGATGGGCACGTCTTCGTGCGCCACACCTTCGGTCAAAGAGTCGGTCACCATCTGTTTGTTCGGGCTCCCACCAGCATCGTGGCAGTCCGTGATCGGACCGCATGAGTCGCTCGAAACCGTAGCAGCAGGCTCCCAAGCCGACCAGATGCGTAGACCGGAGGGAACCTGATTCCTGGTGAGTGAGGTGCGCGCGCTCGATGCTGAATTAATGGATTTTGATCTTTTCGTTTATGCCACGATCGGTCGGCGGGCCGAGCTCGATGCTGGTCGGGCCGGGCTTCGTAACGATCTCTATCAGCGCATGCTGGGAGAGCTCGCCGATCTAGTACGCACCGCCGACGCCTGCGGTTATGCAGCCCTCGGGCACCCCGAACACCATCTGCAGGTCGAGGGGTTCGAGATAGCGAACGATCCAGGTCTGATGTCGATGTATCTGGGTCAGTTCCGCGAGCAGATGAAGATGCTGACGTGCGGCTTCGTCTCGACCACCCACAACCCGCTGCGCGTGGCCGAGAACATCGCGACGCTCGACCATATGCACCAAGGCCGGTTCTCGGTTGGCCTGGTTCGCGGCTACCAGGCCCGCTGGGTCGACAATTTCAAGTTGTTCGACGAGATCGGCGCGGTCGGACCGTGGAACAAGAACACCGATGCCGACGACCTCAATCGCCGGTACTTCGAGGAATACGTCGACATCGTCTACAAGGCGTTGAACAACGAGACGTTCCGACACGACGGTGAGTTCTTCACATTTCCGAACCTCGACCGGAATCCACATGTGCACGACGTGTACAGCACCTACGGAGTGGGTGTCGATGCCGACATGAACATCACCGAGACCGGTATCGCTCCACGCCCGTTCCAGTCACCGCACCCCAAGATCTATTCGGGCTTCACGGCGTCGGCTCGCACCGCTGGGTTCTGGGGAAGGTACGGCGGCAAATCGATCGTGCTCGGCGGCGGTGCCGATCTACTCAAGGCGATCTGGAGTGCCTACGACGAGACAGCAGCGCAGTATGGCCGCACCGTCGTTCCGGGCGAGCAGGCGTGTTGGGGTGGGTTCATGATCTGTGCCGAGACCGACGAGGCAGCGCAGGCCCAGCTCGAGGATGCGGAATGGTTCTTCGACAACTGGTCAGTGCCCTTCGGCCAGCCGATGGCGCGGCTGCTGGTAGGCAGTCCCGACACCATCTCTGCCAAGATCGAGGCAGCGACCAAGATCGTGCCCATCAACGAGGTCATGCTGTTGATTCCTCAGGGCATCCACGGCCCTGACCAGATCAACCCGAGCCTCGAGTTGTTCGCCGAGAAGGTCATGCCTCGCTTCAGCTAAATGACAGACGGCTGAAGCAGTCCTTTGCCAACTGTCAGTCCACGACGGTTCAGGAATCTGGTTCGGAAGGTGGTCAGGGCTCTCCGATGATGCCTTGGCAAAGCCCCGCACCAGCAAGCACGTCTGCATCGCTGATCGGGTGACCGTTTGGACACGTGGCGGTTGCGAGGCCACGCTGCCTGATCTTGATATCCCAAGAAAGGTTTTGTTCGCCCTCAGCCATCGACCGCTCCTTCGCTGGCAGGCTTCATCTTTACGCGCCCGAGCCGGAACATACAGCTAGCGGGCCGAGGCGCGTGCCATGGGACGAGCGGGGAACAAGGCTGCGTAGCCCTACGTACATCAGCGGGTGGAAAAGCTCGCCAGATCTGAGTCGGTGCGCTCGTCCACGGTTTTCGTGGGAGAGTGGAGGTCGGTCGCCCTCAGGGCGGTCTCGATAAGGAGCCAATCATGGCAGGTAAAGACAAGGGTGGACGCGCCGCAAAGACCGCGGCATCCAAAACCCCGAAAGAAAAGAAACAGGCCAAGAAGGACAAGAAGTCAGGCAAAGGCGCATCCGGACTGTCGTAGTTTGCCGGCTTGGTATGAGCGGCCAGCGGGGTTTGCAGTTGCATGCGCCTGATGAGGTGTGAGTGACTGTGCGTGGAGTGCGAGGGCCTCAGCGTTCAACCCGGTGAGCCACGGGGAACCCGAGCATGCCGTTGTGAGCGAAGACGTAGGCGTTGGTTCGTAGTGGGTCGCCAGCGACGCCGATCAGGAGGTGATCGGGCTGGCCCACTATCGGCACCATGCGCTCGGGGTCGGTCGATTCGGCAAATCGGCGGTCCGCCTTTTTCGTATTGACGAAGTCGACGAGTCGGCGTCGGCCTGGCACGAGGTTTGTCCAGTGTCCGAGGTAGTCCTCGAACCGGCTCGCTGGAATCCGGGCTCGATCGAAGAGGGCCTGCTGGAGCTGGGCCTTCGTCCAACCTGATGCAGCGATTGTCTCTGCGAGAATTGGACTCAGCAGCAGGAGCGGACGGTAGGTCTCGCGTGAGATACCAATCGTGAAGACTAGCTCCCAGCTTGTCTGGCTCACGATGGCATCGGCTAGGTAGTCGACCATGTGCTCGGCCTGCTGGCCGTAGACCGAGGTCACGACACCACCACCGGTGTAACGCGACACACTCACCACATCGTCGCCACGCTCGAATCCGAAGGCCCCTGCGAAGTTGGGCCAGTCGATGGTTTCGAGCACCGTCTCGTTCTCAGCGATGGCGACCCGCCAGGTATTCCCAAAGGTTGCCTTGTCGGTCTCGTGGGGGAGGAAACCAGCGATGTTGCGCAGCATCAGTCGCCAGAATCGGCCAACCGAGGTGTTGGCCTGGAAACCATCGCGCAGCACCCCCTGCTCACAGTTGAATCCCAGCTCGGCAGCGATGGGGCCGTTGATCGTGATGAGGGTGTCGGCCCCTGGCGTGTTGCCCGAGTGCTCAACCCCATAGTTGGGGTCGGCCATACAACGACCCAGGGCGACGAGCACCGGCATGTACTCCGGCCGGCAGCCGGCCATCACGCCGTTCACGGCGATACTCCACACCGTGACCTCGCGGTTGTCGGGCAGCACGACGCCGAGCCCCTTGTCGGCGTCGAAGGTGGTGTGTGCCAAGAAGGCCTCGACGGCCGCGTGGGTAGGAGGGATGATTGGCAGGCCGTCGCTCCAACGTTCGGCCAGGAACCGGGCGTTGATTTCCTCGAATGAGCCCGACGCGACAATCTCGCGACGGCCAGGTTCTTCAGGTCGTTTGGCATCCCCAGGACGCGCCGTCAGGTTGGCCACGACCGCTGGCACGGTGATCTCCCGCACGTTGCGTTCCAGTTCCGACAGCTCCTGGGTATCAACATGGCCCGGCACGACTGCCACAGGGAGGTTGGGTCGCCCCAGTCCGGCCGCGGTTGTGGCGGCCTGGTGCAAGAATCCCTCGCACGTAAGTGAGCTCGAAGGGATACCGGCGGCTTCGACAGCGTTTGAGGCCCGCAACACGGCGGGCGTACAACTACCTCAACACGCCATCCCGGAGACCACGGCATCGACGCCGCGGTCGCGCAGCAGTTGGGGGAGTGCGGCCACCAGCTCGGCTTCACCGTCGCCATGGGTCGTTCCGAACTGATCGAAATCGATGATTTCGACGGTGGGAAAGCGAGCCTTGAGCTCCTCTGCGATGATCGGGAAGATTTCGTCGCCGCGAAACATGTAGTCCCACAGAAACGCGACGGTGCGCCCGTCGAGCGAATCGGGACGATCGGCTAGGTCTTGGAGCTCGACAGCTTGCGAGCTGCGGGGCCAGACCACTTCATATGCATCAGACATGGCACAAGGGTAGTTGGCTCCTTCGTCGCCGTTCTCTAACGTGAGCGTCTACGGTCCCGGGTGGATGTGGCGGGCGGGTAGTTCGGTTGGCGCTCCCGCTTGGCTCTAGTGTCGGCCTATGACCCGTTTGGAGTTCGGCGCCTTCCTCGCACCTCACCATCCCATCGGTGAGCATCCGACCCTGATGTTCCAGCGCGACCTCGAGTTTGCGGCCCATCTTGATCGTTTGGGGTTCGACGAGTTGTGGTTCGGTGAACATCACTCGTCGGGATGGGAAACCAGTGCCTCGCCAGAACTGATGATAGCGGCAGCGGCCGAGCGGACCGAACGAATCCGCCTTGGCACCGGCGTGATCTCGCTGCCGTACCATCATCCTTTCAACGTCGCTCAACGGTTGGTTCAGCTTGATCACCTCACCCGCGGTCGATTGATCTTTGGGTCAGGACCTGGAGCCCTGCCGTCGGATGCACACACCTTCGGCATCGACCCGATGACACAACGCGACCGTCAAGACGAGGCCATGGGAGTCATCAACCGCCTGTTGCGGGGCGAGGAGCGATTTACTCACGAAAGCGACTGGTTCACACTACGAGATGCCCGGCTGCAGATCCTTCCGCTGCAAGCCGAGATCCCCCAGGCCACCGCTTCGATCCTGAGCCCGTCGGGTATGACCCTAGCGGGCAAGCATGGCACCGGAGTGTTGTCGATCGGTTCGATGTCGACCGATGGCCTCCAGGCGTTACCTACCCAGTGGGGTTTCGCCGAGGCAGCAGCAGCGGAACACGGTCAGGTTGTCGACCGCGCCGACTGGCGAGTCGTGATGAGCTGGCATCTGGCCGAGACACGCGAAGACGCTCGGCGTCAGGCACGCGACGGTATGCAGCGCTGGCACAACGAATACATCGTCGGCACGCTGCAACGACCGGGTGCTGTTGCGTATGACGACCCCGACGAGGCCCTCGAGCAGATCAGTGGCGGCACAATCACCTCGTCGACGACAACGTCGGCGGTGGTCGGTACTCCGGACGATCTGGTGGCTGCCATTCGCCAGGTCATCGAAGTCACCGGTGGATTCGGCAAGTTCATCGGCTTCGCTCATGACTGGGCCAATCGTGAAGACACGCTGCGCTCCTGGGATCTGGTAGCCCGCTACGTGATCCCGGAGGTGAATGGACTTGTTGCCAATCTCCGAGACTCCCAGGCGTTCGTTGCCAGCAGCCGTGGGATCTTCGAGCAGGCCGGCCAGGCGGTCATGGCGAAGATCCGGCAGAATCCCGATGCAGCGGCCGCCCATGCTCAAGGCTCAAAGGGCTGAAGCTCAGCTCAGATCAACTAGCGCTTCGGCTGTGCGCTAGTGGCGGACGAGTGTGTCCTGCTGCGGTCAGCTGCCTTGCCAGTTCACGGGAAGCTGCGCCTGTTCGGCGTCGATACATGGCAGCGCCCGCTGGCTAACGCGCACCTCGTCGACGAGTGGCAGTCCTACGGCGACAGAAAGACCTAAGCCGACACCGATTCGTCGGCTGATGTGAGCGTGAAGCCCTCGTAGCCGTTCGCCACCACTTCTTCGCAATGGTCGCGATAGGTGCCTACACCACCGGCATAGGGCATGAAGACCCGAGGTTTGCCAGGAATATTGGCACCGAGATACCACGAATTTGCATGCATGAACATGGTGGGTTCGGCCAACTCGTTCACGTGATGAACCCAGGCTGTTTCGGCGTCGGACTCTGCCTCGAGCAGTTCAATGCCCGAGCCGTCCATATGGCGGATGATGTCGGTGATCATCTCGACGTGCTGCTCGATGGCTATTGGCATGTTGGAGAGCACCGATGGCGATCCAGGACCAGTAATCATGAACATATTGGGAAATCCAACACTGGTAAGCCCGAGGTAGGTCAGCGGCCCGGCTTCCCACTTGTCCTTGAGTTTCTCGCCGGAGCGACCGCGAATGTCGATCTTGTTAAACGACCCGGTCATGGCGTCGAACCCCGTGGCGTACACGATGACGTCGAAGTCGTGCTGCTCTTCACCAGCCAAGATGCCGGTCTCGGTGATTTCGTTGATCGGTTCGACGTTGATGTCGACCAGGCGGACGTTGTCGCGGTTAAACGTGTCGAAGTAGTTGGTGTCGATAAGCACTCGTTTTGAACCGAACGGGTGGTCTAGTGGCAGCAGTTTCTCCGCGACCTCAGGGTCGTTGACCATCTCTTTGATCTTTTCCCGGATGAACTCGCCAGCCAGTTCGCTGGCCGGAAGGCTGGTGCGAAGGTCTGAGAACGAGTTGAACATGAACTTGAAGCCTCCGTCTTCCCAACTCTGTTCCAAGATCTCTCGCCGTTCTTCGTCGTCCACATCGAGCGCTGAGCGATCCTGCACGTCGTAGGGGAAGCCACCAACCGAGTGGCGGGCCTTGTCATAGATCGCTTCGTAACGCGTCTTGATCTCGTCGAGCACCGCCTTATCGACGTTTCCGTGCCGGGCCGGGATCATGTATTGCGGGGTGCGCTGGAAGACGGTGAGATGTTCGGCTTCGGCAGCGATAACGGGGATCGATTGCACCCCGCTGGAACCAGTGCCGATAACAGCGACCTTCTTGCCAGCGAAGTCGACTCCCTCGTGTGGCCATGCACCGGTGTGATACGCCTCACCAGTAAAGGTGTCTCGACCGACGAAGTCAGGAATCTGACCTGACGAGAGACAGCCGATGCCGGTAATGAAGTAGCGGCAGCGATAGTGCTCGCCCTTGTCAGTTTTGACGTCCCACCTATTGGTGGATTCATCGAAGTGTGCCGAGGTAACTCGTGTCTCGAACGACATGTTCCGCCGCAGGTCGAAGCGGTCGGCCACATGGTTCAGGTAGTTGAGAATCTCTGGCTGCTCCGGATACTTGCCGCTCCATTCCCATTCCTGCATGAGATCCTGGTCGAAGGCGAAGCAATATATGTACGCCTCGGAGTCGCAGCGGGCGCCCGGGTAACGGTTCCAATACCAGGTGCCGCCGACGCCAGTACCGGCCTCGATCACGTGGACGTCGAGTCCGAGCGTGTCTCGTAGGCGGTGGTTCATGAACAGACCGGAGAACCCAGCTCCGATCACCACTGCGTCTAGCTCTCGTACCGCTGTTTCTGTCGACATTCCACAACCCTAGAACAGACTGGAGAACAGACTGGAAAACGTTGGGTCGCTCACGAACTTACGTTCCGTAGGTAACCCGAGACCTGCCCTGAAATCGTGGGACTGAATTGGTGCTATGGCCGAACCAGGCTTGATCAAAGCTATCGGATCCATGGCTCCTACTGCTGGTGAAACACAAGAACCAGTTGCCGCCCCCGGAGCGGCTGGCTCGCTTCAGGACTGGTAGCGATTGCGGCGGTGCTTGTGGTTGGCGCATCGCCTTCTCGTCGGATCCGCTACCGGGTCAGGTAATGACGGAAAGTCTGAGCCGTGCCGTCGAATTTTCACTGGGGAGACCATAGGGACCAGGAGCCCTTATTCTGTGACTAGTTCACTCAAGCATGAGCCTGTGCTTCGAGTAACTGGCAAAGATCTGATGCCGGCATCGGTTTGTGGAAAAAAAAGCCTTGGGCGCCCGTGCAGCCGATTTCGCTCAGGATCTCAGCTTGCCTGCTGGTTTCTACGCCGTCTGCAATCACCGCCAGCCCCAAAACTTCAGCCATCGCTGCAAAAGCGACGATAAATTTTTGGCTATCACTGTCGTCTGTCAGGTCGCTGACGAACGACTGGTCAATCTTAAGCATGGCGAAATCGAAGTTTTTGAGATCCCTCATTTTTCCGTAGCCACCCCCGACGCCGCTTAGGGCGAGTGATACGCCCAACCGTTGCAGTTCGGTGACAGCCTTTATTGTAAGATCGAGGTTTTTGCCCCGGGTCGTTTGAGTCACTTCGAGACAAAGTCGGTCTTTATCAAGGTCTGTCTCTAACAGAGCATCCATCAAGCGAGAAGGGCCAATCAGATCATCCAATTCTGCTTTCACGCGGAGCTTCTGGAAGCTGTTCCGTCTAGGCCACGACGCCGCGTCTGCACATGCTTTTTTAAGAACGATCGACTTGATGTCGATGGCGAGACCAATCGCTTCGGCTTGCGGCATAAAGAGCCCAGCAGCAAGAAGGCCCTGTTCTGGGTGTTGCCAACGAACTAGTGCCTCTGCCCCGATTATCTTGCCAGTGAGCAATGAGACCTCAGGTTCATACTGAACGAGGAATTCGTCGTTTTGGATAGCTTTTATTAGCCCTGTCTCCAAGGTACGGCGAGATAGAACCTTGTCACTGATACGTGGTTCGTACAGTGCGAGGCGCCGTCCACCAGTTTCTTTCGCCTCGTACATGGCAGCATCAGCGTTGATGAAACAAAGGTCGATGTTGGAGTCTTCCTCCCAGAGTGCGACCCCGGCACTGAATGCTGGGTAGATCCGTTCTGAGTCAATCTGGGCTACCGAACACATCTCGTCGAGGAGTCGCTGCATGATTTTTTGAGCTTCTCCTGCACTGAGCGGCCCTCGGAGAGCGACGGCGAATTCGTCGCCTCCAAGTCTGGCTACCGCGTCACCGGGGCGGACGTGCTCTCGCAATCGATTTGCTGTTTCTTGAAGGATGCCATTTCCTGTTTCATGCCCGAACGAGTCATTGATATTCTTAAACTTGTCCATATCGATAATGGCTAGGGCGCCTGGACCAGACGTCTTCTGCATCTCATCTATTCGTTCTCGGAAGCCCCGCCGAAGAAGTAGTCCAGTGAGTTGATCATGGTCTGCAAGAAATTCGAGCTCGCGTTCGTTTTGTATGCGGCTGGTGATGTCTTCTATGTGAACCAGAATGAAATCGTCGGGCGTTGAAGGGACCTCTGTGCATATCATCTTTCCCAGGATCGGCATTCCACCCGGGCCCTTGAACACCAAGAGCGTAGGGACGCGAAGTTGATTTTCTGTGGTCTGATTCTTGATCTCTTCGAATAGCCACTCGCTGGCATGTCGGAACGCTTCTGGGACTTCTGTGATGCTTGCGTAAAGGACTTGTCGCGGGAAGGAGCCGATCAGAGGTTCAATCGCTGACTCTCCCAACATGGCCAAGAATGCACTGTTGCCATCGATAAGCGCTAGGTCGTTCTTGCGTCGAAGTGCAATGGGCATTGGCGATGAAGCGAGCGCAGCTGCGGACCGCTGATCAGAGCCCAAGCGGGTTTCAACTGCAAGTAACGTCTCGGAGAGTCGCTCAAAAAGCTGGACTTGATCGCTAGGCCAAGGGCCCGGGCGTAGGCTCTCAGCGACAAGGATTGCTGAAGGCCGACCAAGACCGCCCCGCGGTATAGCGAGTAGGTTTGGGTTAGCAAGCGTCGGCGAATCAGGCGTTACTTGAACTGCTGTTCCGGTAAGACGTGCGGTATTAAGCGCTTCTCGACGATGCAACAGCGGTGTCAGGGTGGGATCGGCTTGTTGGCTATCCCTAGATTTCTCAAGAGCGGTTTGGACGTATCGCTCTTGCTCGTAGTCGGTTGTCAAGTTAGCGATGATCGGCACATCAAGTAGATCGGCGGTATCGGCCAAGATGGTTTGAGTGAGAGCTTGGAGGCTGTCGAAGGTCGCATTCGTTAATTTGTGTGTGCTCCGTGTTATGTGGTCGTGAAGTTGGACCTGTCTTTCTGCCATTTCGACAATTTGGGCCTCGAGATCTAGGCGGCGCCGAAACTGGCGTGTCAGGATCATGAAACCGCGCAACATGGTGTAAATCGGCCCCACCGAAGCGTTCACTTCCCGACTATGGAAGATGGTTATGAATATGGAGCGAGGACCATCCACGGAGATAACGCCAATGCTGAGGATAAGCCCGTCATGTTGGCCAGGCTCGCGGAGGACCTCGGAGGCTTCGAACTGGCTTACCTTGCCCACATCGGCGTCCATCACCGCTTGCATCCACGGCCCTGGCCTCAGCGCTGGCAGAAGATATTCGGTCACCCCAAAGGGCCTGTCGCCTCCCCTCCACCGGTGCATTGGCGTCAAGTCAGAAGTGTCTGATTCGAATGACCAAATTCCCGCGTGCATTGCCCCAGAACTCATCCCGAGTGATGTGACTCCGGCCTGGAGTACATCCTGGGCTGAATCGGAGGATGCGGTATTGAACTGCTCGCCCATATTCCAAAGAAAGTCATGGGGAGAGGTGAGTGACTCTGCCTCGAGGTGCGCCTGATCCTCAAGCGACTGGTCGGTAGTTGCGTCTACTCTGGATTCTCGAAAGTGCGAGCTTGGCTCTTCTGCAGACATTTAAACATTAATATATGGGTTATTCGTTCACCTGCGATGGTTATTTCGGCAGTTCTGCGCACCCTCTCAGTATTTGATACGTATGGACTAAGAATGAACCTAGCTGGCACAGCCTGACCTGATATCCCGAA
>Ga0206131_10000950_pt1 | contig 38795 bp, 43 predicted proteins | sample Helgoland_Spring_FD_148636 | JGI IMG/M metagenome (GOLD analysis project Ga0206131, IMG submission 148636) | Pelagic subsurface seawater microbial communities from Kabeltonne, Helgoland, North Sea - Helgoland_Spring_Bloom_20160517_1 | ecosystem: Environmental > Aquatic > Marine > Epipelagic ... | reverse complement strand
GACAAAATAGCATATTTAGTTAGAAATACTAATTTCAATGAATCTGATAATTTAAATCTTAAGAAAGATTATTATAATGTATAGCATAGTTTATTTTTTGTTAATAACAGTTTTAGGATCAACTCCTAAATTCCTCAAAAGTTTTTTATAGAATCCCATATTAAAGTTAGCAACTTGATAATTTTCATATTCCCTAATTACATCAATTTTTACAGACATTTTTTGTGCCAAATCTTTTTGGCTAAGACCAGCGGCATTTCTTGCATTGATAATAGAGAGAGCATATTCTCGAGTCATTTTGTTAAGCTTGGGTATTTCTTCTTCGATTAGACGATTCATTTCTTTATTACCAGCTGGTTTTTGAACATTATCTTTTTTTTGAGTATTTTGCTGCTTTTTAGTAAATACAACAGGATCCCAATCTTGATAGTTAATTGGATTACTATTCATCTTTTATATATATTAATTTAAAATAATTTATATCAATTTTTATATAAAAATGTATGATTATTAATAAAAAATGATAGATGTATATATTATATAATCTTTACATTAAGGATGTATTCTTACAATGTTTTCCCGCTTGGTGTTTTGACAATTGCTCAGATTGAAAAAGGTCAAAAAGTTCTTGACGAAATCACAAATGTTATTGATAATAAAAATAACAAGAACGAATTGCTATCACTTTCTAATAAGTTCTTTACATTGATCCCGCATATTTCAGAAAAATTAGAAGTTATTAAAACAAGTGAAATGGTAAAAGAAAAAAACGAATTGCTTGAATATATGCGCAAAGTATCTAATAGTGATATTTAGATACAAGTGCTAATGCACTAATTCCACCCATCCCCTTTTATTTTGGCATTTTTTCAGTCAGATAATAATAATTCATATTAGTAATTATAAAAATAACAAAATATATTTTTTTATATTTAATCGTATTTTATTAATTTATCTAAAAAGTTTTGAGAGGCTTCTTCAGTTAACTTGTAGTTTTTGAGTATATATAATATAGTTCTGCCTTCTACTTTAGTAATTGTTCTGCCATCAAATATTTTTAATAGCAATTTATTAGAATCATCAATAGATATGCGACCGTCTCCTTGGCCCTTAACTAATTCATTTGCAGTTTCTAATATAGCAGAATCAAAATTTAAACCATCTATAACCTTATAATAACTTACTTTGTTTTCCATTTTATATTAATTAAAGAAAACTTTTAAACAAAAATGGCGTTGTTTTAATAACTGGTACATTATTAATAAATTCACTCAACGCATAATAAGTGATTGCAATCATTGCAAGTCTACCGTTATTAAGTTCTTTCAATTCAAGATCACGCTTAGTTTTTGGATCTTTAGTAACATAAAGCTTGAGAGGATCGAATCCGAGATCACCGGGAATTGTATCCTTGCTATATACCTTATTAATATTAACAGATTCAAGTGTTGCTGTAAATACAATAATTGCCATGAAAAATACTGGATTAATTTTATCAAGACCACCATTAAGAATGGAAGGAGCTTTACCATTTAGCGAAAGAATATCAAGTTTATTCATAAGCTTAGACAGATACGGATGATAAATTTCAGAAAGCGGCCAACCTACACTTGCAAGCATTGCAAGACGTCCATGCTTAATCTCCGCTTCTCGATATCTTTTAAGTGTAGAAATATCGGTAGAACAATTAAGAGGATCAAACCCCTTATTGCCAACAAGAATTGAGGCTTCTCCGTCGGCAAGAATTGAATTTTTATCAAGAAGCCCCCATCCAATAGCATTTCTTACAAACAAATTACCTCCGTTTTCTTTGCCAAACTTATTCATATAAACCAATCTTTCAAATTCAGGATAATCAATCAGTTTATCATTATTAATATCAGCTTGTTCCATATAGTTATTTTTGCCATAATATTTATTGAGTTCTGTCATATCAATCAATCCAGATTTGTCAGAATCAATATCATTGAATATTTTAGTATCCAAATCTTCCATTTTCATATTACAAAAATTCTTTGATTTAATTCTCATATTAAGAGAAGGAAAATTGGAAGTAGGCATAAAACACATAGAGTTGCAAAATAAAGCAGCGATCAAAATATATCTCAACATTATTAATATATTAACATATTATATTCTTAAATAGTTTATAATATGTTATTATGATATGTGATCTATATAAAAGGCATTATTTAGTGATATTGATGCTGCCTTTTTAAACTTTCTGCCAAATAAACATGGACTTTTAATTAAATGTTTTAGTTCATTTTCCGATATATATATGTAATTTTTGATCTCATTTTCCGAAGGATATTTATAGTTCATTCCCTCCCAGTTAGCAAATGTAGTTGCTATTTCAGGAGGCTCATTGTAATATGTCATAATAATTTCTTTGTATAAAAATATTTTATAAATTTTTGCTAAAAAAGTTATATAACACAATTCATCTGGTGCATAAGAATCCTTAAACCATACCAAATAATTTAATGTATTATTTACATCTCTAAAATAATTAGTTGCGCTAATTAACAATAAGCTATGTTTTCTATTTAATATACACCATTGAGAAGCCTTATTTATATAAGTTTTATCAATATAATTGAGTGCGCCTTTGCAATCATCATAACACTCCTCAGGATTTGCTATATGAAAATAGGAATATTTATCATTTAATGTATTGTAAATATGATTAAATGATTTCAATGGAATACATGATCCAGATAAAAATATAAAATGATGATTATCTAAATCAATTAAAGCTTCTTTTAACATATGATTTTGCGCTTTAACAATTGAAATATCAGCATATTTAGTTGTAACTATTTTCTTTACCTTATATTTTTCAAAATATTTTAAGTTTTCATTGGTTTTATAATGTATATAAATATTATATTTATTTTCATCAACATTTTTAAAAAAATGGTACCATATGTCTTCGTGATTTATTATATTATATATTAAAAATATAAATGCAATTTTTTTCATAATTTATTAATAATATATAAAATTACTTTATATATCTTAGAAAAATAATTATTGCTCTCGGGGAGACTCGAACTCCCAATCTTTGGCTCATAAGACCAACGCTTTAACCGATTAAGCTACGAGAGCTTGTAATAGGAGCCCGCTCCCATTACATATTATATAATATGCATAATCCTTATATCATTTTAGAATTTACACCCCGATTTAATAGGGTTAATTCTTTGATTTTTCATTAAATCATTATCATTCATTGGTTCTAATAGATCACTATCTAAACGATTAAAGAATGCATTTGATTTTTGCGGCATTTTGGTAATACCACATTCATCGATACTTGGTGGACTTTGATATATCATGCCAATGTTTCCATTATCTCTTGCGGCTACCGAATTTTCAAATGGCTTGCGAGTTGTCATTTCATATTCTGAAGAATCGCGATTAATGTTCATATTTCCAGGGTTAGGTGTATGGCCAGCCGCAATCATAATACGCTCGCGCGTATCATCTATTTCTGCATTTTCTTCAGCGTATCTATCACGTTGTCTATGTTCATTTGCTGCTCCTGCAATACCATATTCATTTGTATCTGATAAGAATTGTTTGTGTGTATTTTTGAGATCTATTTCTTTGTTTAGATACCCGCCAAATAATCCTTCTATTATACCACTTAAAAAACCGTACTGAGACTTGCTTACTAAAGTTGTTTCTTTTACAGTTGTTTTAGCTATTATTTCTGGATCATATACTGTTACCTTATATGTTACACCTCCAATATTTCTAACAGTATCTACGGCTTTAACAGTTTCGCGTATAGTTGTTTTAGCATTATCATCAGATGTAGTATATCCTGTTTCATTTGCTTTAATATTAGTAACTATATTATCATGTATTGTTGTTTCTTTTACAGTAGTCTTTGCCTGATCAGTTATTGTAGAATATGTTTCTTTACTTCCTGATAAATTGGTTAATTCACTATCATGTATTGTTGTTTCTTTTACAGTAGTTTTCATAATATGATTATCAGGGTCATAAGTTGTAGCTTTTGAAGGTATTTGTATACTTGGATTACCTACACCACGTTCAGATTCTACTGTATATTCCTTCATCGAATATTTTAATGCGTCAATTACTGGCGATACAATTGCTTTTACAACACTTGTTACATTCGATACAACCGTATTTTGCTCTGTTGTAATTCGTTCATTATCATATACCATTAAATTATCTTTACCGTAATCATCACCATAACCCGCATTTTTATCATTTAATGAAACATTACCAGAATATTCTACATGAGATTCTTGACGTGTTGTAGGTCTTATATTTTGAGCAGCTCTAAGAGTTTCTTTAGTATTTGCACCCATTGTTTTTATCCACATATCTTCACGTTGTTCATAAACAGTTTCTGGACGATTTTTATCAAGTGGCATTTGTATACCGCGTTGATCTGTGCCTTTAGCATGTGCTTTAACAGGTATTTTGTAATAGGTTTCTTTTTGATTAATTCTACTTCGCAAGTCTTCTAAATTTTTAGGTCTTGCTAAATCATTTAAGTCTGTTTGATGAAAACCTCCATAACCTCTTGATCCGTAACCTTGATTTAAACCAGGACCAACTTTAACTTGTTCAATTGGGAAAAAATTGTTAGCCTTCTCTTTAAAATCTATACGCGATTTAAAGAAATCATCATTGTTTTTCATACCACATATATTACCACCAGAATTAGCAGTAGGTTTAAACATACAAGGTACCTCTTTTTTACTTTGCCAGTATTGATTGCTCCCAGTTTTGGCATCTAAATATGGTGACATATTTTCAATACTGGTATTTTGTGTTATATTTTTACGTAAAAATGGCGTCATGTTATTATGTTTAAAAGAATTTCGATCTACTTTTTCACCTGTTAATGATCTTACATACTGCTCATCGCTTAATTCAGGTTCTTCAAAATTCATTTTTTTAAATATATTTGAATTACTCCCTGGAATTGATACTACACCTGTATTATAAGGATCCTTAGCCATCTCGTATAATTTATTTCCCCTTTGTTGTTCATCTTTTTTGACTTGATTCCAATATGTAGAATCATATATATTTTTCATAGATGGTATGTCATTATTTAATAATTCCATTATTTGTCTCTAATCAATAAAGGATAAAAAATACATTAATATATACAAAAATTAATTATTACAAGAAACACCTGTATACATTGATCCGTATGGATATCCGGGTGTGTATAATTTATTATCACCATTACAATTTTTCCATTTTTCAAGTTGATTAAGATCAGCATCATTATTTGGTTGAAACATAGACTGGTCTAATGGCTCTTCAATACACGGAACATGATTATCTTTTGCTACCATTCTATAATTAACTGGTACTCTATCAAACCCCTCAATAGCTCTTTCTTGTGGGTCAAAGCATAACCATTCCCATCTATTTATACCAGTTTCTTTTAAAGTACATGGTGGATTCGATAAACGTGTATCTTCACGTGGTGCGGTACATTGTCTGGGATCAGTTGTCCCTCTTATAAAGCATCCCGATTTCTCATAATTACCGGGGACAAATTGTTCTGCATTACATTTGGTATTTTTATAATTAAGACCTAATAATTCACTTGAGTCATCAACAGATTTTTTCATCGAGCACATGTTTTGACCATATTTTTGATATCTTAAAGAAGGATCTGCTGGAACATCTTGTGAACAATCTAAGCAATCATTATAAGGCGTCTCCAACTGATATAATCCAGGACCAACAGTTCTTCTTAATTTTTCTTTATAACTACAACTATCATAGTTTAATCTTGTATCTATATACTTGTCCATATCTAATAAAATAATATATTATTTTATGTATCAAATAAATAGATATGTTTATATTATTTGAAAAATTTGCTAATAATGAAGTTGAAATTACTTATAACTCAATTGAAACATTATATTTGTACATTAACGGATATAATCCCTCTTACACGTACAGATGGACAGCATTAGATAATATTTATGTAGCTATGTTATACATTTTAACATTGCTTATAGCTTTAGTATCGGCATTTTTATCTTTTTCCTGCAAATGGGGAGGGACAGTTGATAATATGATTGTTAGATTAATATTTGCATTTTTTGCATTTATGTTAGGTCCACTATATTTAATTTATTACTTCATATTTAACTACTTAGGAAATATGTGTTAAAAATAATTTAGCATTTATCATAGTTTATTTTTGGAGGAGCAGGTATTTCACGATACATTATAGATTGACAAGCGGGTAGGTGAAGCATTGCAGTATCTATTGGAGGAGTTTTATCATTTTTGATTATACCATCACCTGTCGGTACATATTGGTTTGTATTACATTTAGATACAATTCTTGTTTGTCCTCGTAATTCACTATCTAAATCAACTAAGTTGCCTTTAATGTGAGATACAGATGTACCTCCAATAAAACCTAATTGATGTCTACATTTGTTAGCATGTTCGTATCTGTATGGAGATAATAAATATTGTAAAGTGCTAACGTTACCCTGTAACTCTTGCTTATATGAACAATTGTCGTATGTTGTTCTATTAAAACTCATATCTTCTATAATATAAGATTTTTTTAATTATATAGAAAAGTTTCTATTTCTTCCTTGCCAATTACAGTGTTTATTAAATTCTGCTCTATTAATGTAAGATCTGGTATCTTCGCCACCATTCACCCATTTTGGTACAATGTTATCGGGATCTTGCACATCTTTAACACAATCTAATAAGGGCATAAAATTATTCATTTCTTCTTCCATAATACTTTTTCTACATTGTACATTATTAGTATTATCACCTTGTATAAGTTGCAATTCGCTACCAATATTTGTTTTACCACATCTTAAATTAGGCCCAGAAGTAAATATACGGCTTAATAATTGCATTCTGCATTTATCATGTGTCATGGACGATGGATCATTTCTAAGTTTAGAATAACTATCTATCAAGCAATCATCAGCTAACCCATATCCGGGACGACCTCTTAAGTTAGGATGATCTAAATACATATCAGTCATTCTAACATATGGACTTGTACAATCAATGGGATTATTTGGAAAAATATTATAGCCTTCTATTTTTTTATTATGTAAATCCTTAGCTACCTTCCAACATGTATCAGTACATAAACTCGTAGAGCCATCAAATTTATTACTCATTATCTATCTATTCTTAAATAATATATAAAATTTTTTATTTATCATCTAAATATTTAGTTTCACATTTTTTAATAATATCATAATTTATATCCAACTTTAGATTATCATATTCCTTTGAATAAGTTTTTTCAATTATATTATTATTACTTTCTATTATTTTCCAATTAGTATTATTTAAACTATTGCCGATTATTTCATTGATATTATTTTCATTTTTATGTAATTCATTAAAAGTTTCATTATTAATTACGTGTCCTGTTTGAACATCATATAAGGTATTTTTTTTATAGGTTAATAATTTTTCTTTATCATCTGTATATTTAGAGTATTTTTCATATTCTATTTTGCTTTCATTGGTATCATCATCATTTACTACATAAGAATACATAACGCTCGTTTTTTCTTTCATTTTAAATATTAAAAATATTATTTATTTATATATAGAATAATAAAGCTTTTTTAACAACTTTTTAATTATTAAGAACTTAAAAAAATCAATTATCCTTATCATAATTCGCAAATTACGTTATATCTAAAAATTCTTCTAACCATTCATTAAAAGTATTATGATAATTTTACGCAACATATTGCAATAATTATAAATAATTATAATTTTATAAAAAAAAGTATATTATAATTAGATTTTAACAGAATTCTTTACATTATTATATAAATTGGTATAGCATTTTAATCCATTACCTTCCTTACACGATGGACCACGATTATATAACCAATCTATATAATCTTCTCTATTATTTGGAAATGTAGTCGATGGTACTGTATAAAATTGCCTATCTTGTGTAGCTTTATCGTAAATGTCATCAGTATTTCTAAATATTCTTTTAAAATATAATTTATCCATATCACCACTTGTTTTATTATCTGTAATAGGACATGCACTAAACACTGCACTATCATCATTTATATTGAGAATGTTGGGATTCATAAATGGATTAGATTCAGTTGGTTTAACACATGGGGTATTGTCAACTATATCTAAATCATTTAAATTTAAATATTTTTCGATTTTCATATTTTTTTCATACTGATAATTTATAATTAATATAGAAAAAATCATAATAATAATAACAAATAATATATATCGAGTATCGTTAAATATTAAACTACATATTAATCCTACAAATAATATAAAACGTATTATTGTATTAATTTTTTCTTCTATAGTCATATTAATATCTGGAATTATTGTTGATTTAGTTAATTCTGATATATTGTCTAACCAAAACATTTTGTTTATTACTCTAAATATTTATATTATTTTTATTCATTAGAAACTTCTTGATTTTCTTCTTGACGTTTTGCTAATTTATTTTTAAGTTTGTTAGCAGCCATAGCTTTTTTATAAGCATGTTTATTATAAGATGCCCTGCTTCCCTTACGAGCACCAGCACCAGCACCACCCATCATATTTTTAAACATATTTGCGCTATCTTTATTATTCATCATATTATTCATCATATTCATCATATTAGCCATGTCTTGTTGTTGTTTATTTGAATTTCCAGAACCTCCTTGATTTGCCCCTCCAAATAGTCCCGGCATCGTAGTGGCGAATTTCATAGCATCTTGTAGAAGATTTTCTTGCTTGAGCTCACCATTCGATATTTTAGTAGCCATTTTTCTACTTACATTTGAAATCAAGTCACTGAAACCACTATCGGGATCACCAATTGCCTTCAATAAATCGCCTTTGTCGCCTAATGATTGTTGTAATTTGTCAACATCAACATCATCCAATATTTCCTTAGCTAATTTGCCAAGAGTTGTATCTTCCATCCCTGCCATATTCACACCAGTTTTTTCTTTTATGTTACGCTTTTTAATTTCATTTAATCTTTTTAATAAATTTTTATGTTCTTCATTTTCTAATTCTTCATATAATTCTGTCTTAAATGATTCTTGTAATATTGATACATATTTTTTAACATTTTCTTCACTTAATTCAGATTTAAACAAGTAAAACACAGTTAAAAAATGATTGCAAAGGAAATCATCATTAATTAACTTGCGCACATTTGCAATTGTTATATTTTGATATAATTCAACGTCTTTAACAGTTTCACTATCAAACCATTCATTGATATTTTCACATGTTGCATCTACATAAGATGGCCAAAATGTATCTGGCAATTTATTTATATATATTATATATTCATCCGACGATTTGTCTAGAGTTACATAATTATTTTTAATAGATTTCATAACTTCTTTAGCTAATTCATAATTTTTATTTTCCTTACCTTCATCTTTAATATTTCTCGAAGCTTGTTTTAAACGTTTAATAAAATCAATATAATATTGATTAAAAACAAATTGATTTGACATTATTATATATAAAAATATGTGAGATATTCCTTATATATTTTAATTAATCAAATTTTATTTCATCGCGCATTCTTTTTAACTCATCTAAAGATGGCATTGATTTATTTGATTCTTCTGAAATTTTAAATTCACCTATATTATCAGTAATGTTTTTATCATTTGTAATATAATCCCAATTATATCCTTTATCTTTGCATTCGCCAGTATTATTTTCGTCTATTGATGAAAATCCGTCAGAGAAATTAAATCCACCTAATGAATAAGCAAATGGTTCATCTGGATTTTCACTGTTTTCAATGGGCTTTGACGCTTTTAAATTATCTATATCTTGATTTGTTGTCTCTGGACGTTCTAATCGCGTGTTTTGCGTATTAGATAAAATACCTCTTCCGGGTAATAATAGATGATCAAATACTGACTTACCAAATAATAATTCTTTTGAAGGTAATATCATAAATGCAGGAACAGAATGTATTGTTTTTTCTATACCAATATTTTCAGATAATAAATCATGTATTGATACTAATTTAATTTTTTGTTCTTTATCATATCTTTTAATATTATCAATTAACATATTACAATGATTGCATTGAGGGCTATAAAATAATATCATCTTAATTATATTTTAAAAAATAAATAAACGCTTATATACGAAATAATTAAATCTTTTTAAATACACACCATCTATTAAAGAAACTGAATTTCTTCTGCACTGGATCCTTATCAAGTTCCATTACAATTTTATGAATATTTTCTTTTTCTTTATCATCTTCTGGAATTTCTTCTTTAATTTTATTAAAATATTCTGAAAATAATTCACTTTCAACCAATTCTAAATTATAACTTTTACATTTTTCAACTAATAATTCATATGAAACCAAATATTCAGGTATGAATTTGCTTGTCGATTCAATAAATACATCTATTTTTCTATTATACATATTTTTATCATCTTTGCTATATCTACGTATTATAGCCCATATTGGTACTTTATTTTTAACACTAATTTCAGTATTTTTAACACCTTCAATCATATCACCATTAGTACTATTTATTTCATCTTCTATTCTTTTACCATCCATAAAAGTACAGAAGAATGTGCCATCTTTTCTTAGAAGAGAACTAACATTCATTAAATATGAATCAAGTGTTTCCTCGCTTTTAAAGAAGTAATGAATACTAAACATACAAGAACATACATCAAATCCGTTAGCTCCTTGACCGATAATATGTGAATAATGTTTCTGCATATCGCCTTTTCGTTTATTTAATACTGTTTGTAACATATTATAACTTTCTTGGTCATTTATTGAAAGCGAGCATTCACCGTCCATAATGCTTTTTCCACAATCTCCAGCAACAAATACCATATTTGGAAATAAAATTTTATCCTTAACATTGGTATTTCTGAAAAATTTCTTTCTATTCTCTAACATTCTGCTATAAGCACCTGTGCGAGGGCCATAAATATTATTTTTAACTAAATCAATTCCTAAAATAAATTTATAACCATTATCAATCCAACGAGACATGTCACCTCCTTCGCCACATGCTAATTCAATCAAATTATTTTTATTTTTAGGCTTACTATAAAGCATTCTTTTTATTCCCAAATTGTGAAATTGCAACATGTTATATGAAAACATAGCATCTCTTGGGATATTACGAGAGTAATAAATATCATCAGCCTCCAATAGCCTTTCACTTTCACTTTCATTAACATCCATATTTATAATCGGCTTATTTCCTCTAATAATACTTTCAGTTACTGGATTATGTATAGATCGCCATATATTAATTGCAACACTCATATCATTTGCAGTTTTAGATAATTCACCCATTTTATAAATACGATTTTTATCTTCACGAATACGCATTGGCTTCCATCTCATATTCGCAGGTATAGCACTATCAAGCTGATAAATACATTCAATTATTATATCGCCTTCAAGAACTTCCCCACTTTCACATTTAGATTTTCCATTAGAATCTATTCTAACCAGTAGCTTTTCGATACCTTTTTCATAGTATATATTAGGTTGAAATAATTTGGGTATATAAGATTTCTTTTTATTTTGTATCATTAATCTATATTCTTTGTTATATGCTATTTTTAGAGCTTCATCGATTGTATAAGGTTCCCATTGTGAAGCATTATAACCCACATATAATAAAAATTCTTTGTATTTTATTCCATCAATAGTTGTTGTTCTCGCCTGCTTCGCCAAGAAATCTATTGTATTTTGCTCAGGTGGTTTCCATTTAAATACTCTATCCCATTTAACATTATCAGTAATAGGCATAACTTTATTTGTATAATATGAATAAAGTGCTAATTTAGCTGGAGTAAATATCAAACCATCAATATCATAAGGATAAACCTTGCTACCAGATAAGATTTTATCACAATCTTTTAATATATCAGAATTAAATAAATGCTCTTTGACTATATAATCCATAGAATATTCATTTTGTTTTAATTGGCTAACAGTTTTTAATAGATATTTATATCTGGTATTAACTTTTTGATCATTATCAATCAATGGCAAATTAGTTATTTTATCTCCACCATAATAATAAATATCAAATGCGGCATATAATCCTTTATTTGAATTGTCTTTTCTATTATTACATGTAATGTATTCACCATCTATTAAAGTGTTATATAGCTCTTTTGTGCTTGATATTCCAGTATCTATTACCATATATGTGTTATTAATTAAATATACTTTTCCTTGATCATCAATAAACATTAATAATCTTTCCCCATCTGCTTTTTCCGCAACTGTATATTCGGATAATATACTTACAATCCCATAATCATCCGGATTTAATATATTTATTTTTTCAAGTGTTACCGGTTTTGGTGTGATTAATGGCGGACGATTTGGATTTCTATTATTATAAGATTTTATTGTAATATCGTCTTTGACAAGCTCATAGTATTTATTGATAATTTCTTGCTGCTGTGTTTTAGATATTATAAATGTTGATAAATGTAATGATTGTTCCATTTTAATCAATGCAGGTAGTATATTATCTTTTTCTGTATTTGTTATATCAATATAAAATTCGTATTTTTGCTTTGTTGCTAAAATTCCAGAATTTGTTATACTATAAAACATATCATCATCTTTAGTTTCATCATATTCAATATCATTTCCCTTAGTAATGCTCACAATATATTTAACTTGTGTTTTTGGATCTGTATATTTGATATTTTTAACAACTTTAAAATACTTTCTAATATTATTCCAATTTGTAGGAATATTTGCATCAGTTGTTAGAGCTGTTTTTACAGAATAAAAGTTTAAATTTGAATTAAGTAAATCATTAACAATATCTTTAGAAATTACCTTATTTTTAAACCATTCAAACTTTTTACTTTTAAACTTGCTATTTTGACAATACTTAATTATACTGGCATTTCCAGAAATTTTCAATATTATATCCATTGCATAGACTTCTAATATTTGCGGTTCAACATCTTCTGTATAATTCATTGACTTCATTACATTAATAAAATTTTCATATTCCACATCATTCCATGATATAGAATTAGTTACTTTAATACAAGATTTACAATCTTCTTCTATCAACGAATAATGTTTATCAATAATTGAAAATATAGAATGATCTTTGGAAATTTCCATATTAGTTCTCTAATAAATAAAAATATAATATAGATTATCAATTTTTAATATATAAATAAAAAAAATGATATATTCTTATAGATTAAATTCCTGAGTAATGTCAAAAATGTTTATGCCAATTAAGTTTAATACAACTATAATATTAACTCCAAAAGAGCTTAATAAAAATTTTGATACAACTATTTTAACAAAAGTTAAAACTACGCTTGAGAATAATTGTAGTAAACATGGTTATATAAAAAAGGATAGTATCAAAGTAATTAAAAGATCAATAGGTTATTGTAAAGAATCTCATTTGAACGGAAATATTGCATATGATTTAAGCTGTATTGCTGAAATATGCAATCCAACACAAGACTCAATTATTAAATGTGTAATTAAAGCTAAAAATAATTTGGGATTGAGGGCAATTGGATCTTATAATGATATGTCTATATTAGAAGTAATTATACCAAGAATCACTTCCGGTATTCAATCAGAAGTTAATATTGACGATGTTAACATTGGTGATACAGTAAATGTTCAAGTTTGTGGTAAAAAATTTACTTTATATGATAAAATGATATCTATTGTAGGTAAAATAATTAAGGATAAAGAAGAAAAAATAGAAATTGATGAATATATTGATGACGAACCTTCAGATGTCGAAGATAATGATGATGACAATATTGAAGTATATACTGATATTATGGACGATAATGAAGAAGAAGATGAAGAAGAAGAAGAAGATGTAGATAACGATAAAAAAGTTAAAATGAATATTAAAAAAATAGAATACGATGATGTTGAAGGAGAAGATGATGACGAAGATGATGATGATGATGAAGAAGAATCAGAAGAAGAATTTGATGATGAATTAGAAGTAGACGATATGGATACAGAAATTGATGATATTGGTGAAAATGATGACTTTTAGTATATAAATATATAAAAATATTATAATAAATATAATAAATAAAATGAATAAAAGCGAGTTATGTAAACTAATACAAAATAATATATCACGACTTACATCAAATGAATTAATTGAGCTTTTTAATATTATTAAAAAGTATAATATTAATTATACAAAAAATAATAATGGTGTGTTTTTAAATTTAAATTGGTTATCAAAGGACAGTTTAGTTAAAATTAATAATTATATTTCTTTTTGTATTAAATCTCAGAATGAAATATCTAAATATGAAACTATTAAAGAGAAACTTAATGATTCTATAATTCAAAAAAATAATAAAGATAGAGATGATATTAAAAGTATTGATGAAGAAGTTACTGAATTAAATAGTGCAACTGTTGTACCAAAACAGAAATTTTCATCAAGTATGAAATTTTATTTGCTTAAGAAAAAATTTAGCAAGCAAAATTCTTTATTATGTAATCAATATGAAAAAGAGTTAAATTATGAAGATTATTTAATAGCATAAAAAATGATATAGAAATATAGCAATTTTTATATATAAAATAATGATTAAAGTATTATATGATAAATTAGAGTCAAAATGCGACAATGAATTAATTTGGAAGCCAAATAATGCTGAAACATATAATATGTTTACTCAACATATTAAATACATAGAACCTATTGTCAAAAAAATAGAATATGTAGATAATGAAATTATAAAAAGTAGTAAAAAAAAATCTCAAAAGAAAAAAGAAGAATTAATTAAACCAATCGAACTTATAGTAAGAGAAACAAATAGTTTTCCTGATTTTACAAATGAAATAAAAGATAAATTAATTAAATTTATATCTCAAATAGAATTTAATAAAGTATTTGGTGCTACTAAAAATTCAGAAATAATGTCTGGTATAGTAAATAATAAATGGAATAAATCAACAGCATTATTTGTATCATTTATTTTAAACAAAATAATAAATTATAATGGTGCAATGATAACATATAATAAAGAAAAGTATACAGAAACGTTAGAACTAACTATTTAGGTTTATAAATTGGTAATAAAATTAGTTTATTCTCATTCATCAATTTAGTTGCAATTGTATTACAGAATATTTTTTTGTTTTTGAATTTATGTTTATCATCTCTGGTTTTATTTATTTGGTTCATAAATCTATTATGATCTACATCTTGATATGTATCACAAACGCGACCTGTTTTTTTCCCCTTACCTACAACCGGATCTGTTGAAAATATTTTAAATTTGTTAATTATAGTATCTTTACTTTTTGCTGGTTCAATGAATCCCCAAGGCATTTCCTCGCGAGACATGTCATCGGGTAATTGAATTGAATTCTTTCTCGATTTTACAAATTCGTCTATCATACGTTTAGATGCATTTTCGAATTTATTTGTTTCAGTTGATAACATATTGATATCTATTTTTGCAACATCATTTTCTTTATTATTTAAGTCGTAAATATTTACATATCCGATATATTTATTAGTATTTTTAGTATATGATGGTATTTCCTCTTTTTTAATTAATACTCCTTGTTTATATAGGCACTTTTCGAGAAAAGTTGTTTTTTCATCAGTATATTCTGATTTTAATATTGACTTAATTAATAATAAAAATTTAGCATTATCTAAACTTAAATATAATGATACAGTTGTTGAATTAATATCTTTAACATCTATATCAATTAAATCCAAATAAGATGGTGCTTTACCATGTGATGATTTATCTTTTGATTTTACAACAACATCATCTTTAGCAGCAACTTTATCAATTATGATACTAAGTTTATTTATTTTCTTTAAGTTATCACTAATTATTTTTATACCATTGTTGTGCATTATTAAAAAATAATTATTTAATAAATTATATGGGTAAATTGATTTTCTAATTGTGTATGACAATAATTCATCATCAATATTTATCGAATCTTTTATTTCGCCATAATCTATAAAAAATACACCATTATCTATTTTATTTTGTAAATATTGTTTCAATGAATTTTGTGTTCTTTTTAGCAAATGTTTATAAGATTCGATATTATATCCATCTGTATCTAATTTAGCAATATTATCTTTACATACTGGTTCATAATGTAATTCGTCGCCGAAATTATATTCATATATTTTATTTTGCGATGTTTTGAGCTTTACTTTACCGATATTAAATATAGATTTTGGAAAATAATTTATATTTTTCATCAGTATACAATCAACAGCATTATCTCTAATAATTTTATCAACTATTGTACTATCAATATATTTTCGTGTTGAAATTCTAAGAGCATGAATATCAATTGTTTCTTTTTTATCGTCATTGTTTTTACTTGCATGCATATATACCGTAGTATTTCTTTCATCAAGTGGTAAATTTTGATGCCTACAATTTCTAATACCTCTACCTATAATTTGCTCAGGACGATTAAAATGATACCATGGTTCTATTAAATGTATTTCGCGCGCATTATAAAAACTCAAACCTTCACTTGCAACAGGTGTAATTAATATAACTTTTATTAATTCACCATTGATATTTTCAGGTTTATTTATTTTATTAATTAGTGTATCAATATTCGTAGATCCCATTATTTCTTTATTGTCACTTGTTAAAATACAGTATTTGGGATTTTTTACGTTTTCATAAACAGGTTTATTATCAATAATTTCTGGACTGTTTAATATATTATTAGCACCTTCTCTATTATATCCCATGTGTTCTAAACATACTGCAAATGGTAAAATACCCGAGTACAAAAATCTCGAATAAATAACTACCACGCCTTTAGATTTCTTAATTATATCACAAATTGTTAAAAATTTACCTGAATACTTACCCAAATTATCTGATGTGGGCATCAATGCATTTTCATATTTTTTTGTATATTTTACAGACAATGGATCAGTATCTCTTACTTTTGTAAAAAATGTAAAAAAACCCTTGTTACCTATTTCGTTATCATAAACAATATTCATCGGTTGCAACAATTTCATATTTTTATTTTTTTCAGATTTATCATTTTTTGAATCATCACTACTATCTTCAATATCGTCACTATAATCTTCATCTACTTTTTCATCATCAATACCCAATCTTTTTATATGCTCTTTTTGAGAACTACTTAAATTAGATGTTACAATACCATTATCAATATTATTTAACCAAGTTAATTCATTTTTAGGTATTGGCTTATTAGATGGATCTCTAACTGGTACTTTTTTTAAAACAGGTATACCACTATTTTCTGGATTCAATTTTAATGCAAATGTAAAAGGGTTTTTTCCTCTTAAGTATGATATATAAGTAGACGATAATTTTTTAATTAACTTAATGACTTCATCATCAATTACTAATTTTTGATTATTAAATATTTTGGGATTATTATTAATAATACTAATTCTTTTATCATTTAATAACATTAATTTAAATAAGTCTAAAATATCACGAGGTTCATTGTACATTGGTGTAGCTGATAGTAATACCAATTTGTTATTGACACCCGATTCTAAAACATCAGATAAAATAGTAAAAGAATATTTATCTTTGTTATTTGTACTCCTTATATTATGAGCTTCATCGACAATTATTACTTTATTTTCAACAATTTTGTCTTTATAATTTTCATTTATATATTTAGCAAAACTGTCATATGTAAATAATTTATATCTAAATTTTAATAATCTTTTTAATTCAGCATTGAGCACCTTTTTTTTACCAAATGATGCCTTATAAATATTTAATAATTTTATGTAAGTATCACCTGTGCACTGATTTAATAAATTTTCAAAAGTATAGTTTTCAATATCAAATATTTGTGATTTAAAACTTTGCTTTAAGGCCTGTGGCATTATTACCCATATCATAGGTTCGATATTATCATGTGCTAATAATAATGCTTCCGACATAGTAATTGCCGAGCATGTTTTACCAACACCTACTCCATGATATAGCAATATACTTTTATAAGGAGTTTTATATGATAAATACTGACTAACAAAATGCTGATAAAGAGATGTTTCAAACGTACTACACAATTTATTAGCAACACTATTAAAATCATCTACCGTATCAATTATAGGAAATTTTGGTATTTTATGTATAGCAAAATTCATATTGTTTGCTAATTTTACTTGGAAATCGCTATCTTTTACATCAGGATAATATAGTGTTATATCAGGATCATCGCTACCACTATTTGATTCTGCTACAAATTTATTTACTTTTAGCATTTCCGCTTTTTTTTTTCTGCATTTTCCCGTTTCTGCATTTCTTTCCTCATTTTCCTTGCATTTTTTAACACATCTACCAGTTCTTGGATTAATTTCTTGTCCATCTGGACATTCTTTTTTCTTAGCAGTTTTGCTTTTAATCATTATTCTATTAAATTGTAATATATTATAATAAATTAGTACTTATAATATTATGGGCTTTTTTAAATACTTTAATTCTTTCTATATTGTGTTTTTTAATATGATTTAATACATCTTTATAAGAAAACCATCTAAGAGCTCTAACTTCTCTTACCTGTTCCAAGCAATTATTATCTATTAGTATTTCAGCATCGTCTTTAATTATTTTCGCTATATAATATACGTGTTTATATAATACATTATTTGTACCAAAAAATATTTCTTGAAAAGGTATAACATCTTTATTAATTTGAATATCCTCTTTGGATAATTGTGTTTCCTCGCAAAATTCTCTTACAGCACAATCTATATCTGCTTCTTTAATTTTTTTTCTACCTTTTGGAAATCCCCATTCTTGTTCTGTATCATTATTTTTAGAACCATTTATAGATACAATATTTTTAAAAAAATTGTTACTAATATTGTGTTCAAATTTGGATTTTGAATCACTATATTCTTTTGTTTGCTTAAAATTAGTACTCGATGTTTGGCACCACGTATAGTTCCAAATTTGATCGAAAGTATAGTTAAGTATCATTTGCTTTTCATTATCAGTCATATACTCTATCAACTGCTTTAAGTATCCATAATCGTCGGCATTATATTTTCCTCTTACAAATTCCATAAATGATAAACTATCCTTGCGCTGTATCATTACATACTTAATTTCATTATCAATTATTTTATAGCATATTATACCAAAACTCATTATAGGATGAGGACAATCTTTATATAAATGCCCATTTAATCCACAATTTCTACATGTTTGAGGTCTAAAGTAATTATTTTTTTTATTGGTTTCATCATCTTTTTTTTTCATTATATAACATTATAGTAATATATTAATTGATTTCTTAAATATATTTAAAAAAATAAAAATTATTATAATGAAGCATAACCAGAACTTGCTGTATCAAATCCCATTATGTCACCACTATATTGTTGAGGAACTTGTTGAGGAACTTGTTGAGGAACTCTTTGAGGCATTAATTGTGGCATTTGGGAAGGTGGCGCTTGAGGTGGTGCTTGAGGAGGAGCTACTTTTTTGGCAACAGGAGCAGCTACTTTTTTAGGAGGATTTTTAATTTCTTCATCATCTTTTAGCATTTTATTAGCAAAATCGTTAGCTAATTCTAAATCAGCTACGTTTTCATTTTTTTTTTCATCTTCTTTTATTACAGCTCTTTGATTAGCAACATCATAACCCGCCATAGACGATATTAATGATATAACAACCAATATACAATAAAGTATTATAATTACTGCAATTACCCATGCTAATAACCAGCACCACCATCTGGTAGTAGAATTACCACCAGTAACAATACATGTTAATTCAAAAAGTGTCATTAGTACTGATGGCGCGGAAGCTATTAAAATAAATAGTACAAATGCTAATCTTTGATCGATGGGTATTTTACTACTAGAAAATAATATAGCGATGCATAGTACAAATATAGTACCAAATAAGGCAATACCCGCGTATCTCGATTGTTCGGAACCAAAAAATATGTCATTTAAACTTATGCTTTGACTATTATTTTTAAACATTATATTCTCTAATTAGATTACAAGAAAAATAAAAAAATGATTATCATATAAATATTTATTAATTAATATAATCAATATGGGAATTCCTTATTATTTTTACAAATTATCACAAAAATATAATAATATTGTTACTAATATAAAACCCGAAAATACAGATATCTATTGCATTGATTTCAATGGAATAATTCATACAGTAGCGCATGAATTTATTTATAATAGTGATATATCAAATGTGGAAGACAAAATTATTAATGCTGTATGGGATAAAATTGAATATTATATCAAAACTTATAAAGCAAAAAAATATATAATTTGCGCTGATGGTGTTGCGCCAGCTGCTAAAATGATACAACAGCGTAAAAGAAGATATCTGTCTGTTTATAGAAATAAAATAGATGACAAATTTACAGAGAATAAACCTACATGGGATACAAATGCTATAACACCTGGGACACAATTTATGAACAAATTAAACGTATTTATTTCTAAAAAAATCAGATATTCTACATTTGATGTTGATTTAATTTACAGTGGAAGTGATGAAAATGGAGAAGGTGAACACAAAATATTCAAAAAACTAAAAATTGAAACTAATTATAATAATATTATTATAAATGGTTTAGATGCAGATTTAATTATATTATCTTTAATTTCTCACAAAAATAATATTAACTTAATGCGCGAAACTATTGATAGGGATACTGGTAAAACTATATATAATTATTTGAATATTGATAATTTAAAATTAGCTATTCTCAAAGAAGTTAAAGAAAAATGGAATTTAAATATACTATATGAAGATTATACAGATAATGATGTGATTGAAACATATTGTACCATGGTATCAATACTCGGTAATGATTTTATCCCACATTTACTAACTATAGAACTAAAAACAGACGGAATTGATAAATTAATTTCTGCAACAAAAATTTCAATTGAAGAAAATGGATTACTTGTAGCCAATAGCAAAATAAATTATGAAACTCTTAAAAATATATTTAAATATCTATCCAAAACTGAAAATAATGATATTCACTATATTTGCCAAAAATATATTAATAAAAAAATAATAAGTGATTCAGATTTACCCAGTGAATGCTATGCTCTCAAGAATAGAGATATTTTAGCACACTTTATTTACAATAATAATGATAATTGGCATAAAGAGTATTATAAATGTATATTTGATAATAATATTACTATTGATTCTACTGTAATGTATAATGCATGTGACAATTATATTAAGGGTATATATTGGGTTTATTCTTACTATAAAGGGGGTGATATTGATTGTGAATGGTTTTATCCATATAATTACCCGCCTACTCTAAAGGACTTAACGAATTACTCAATTGCATATAGTGAACCGAAAATAGAATCTAATAATAATTTTGTACCATCATATGTACAACTACTTATTGTATTACCCAAAGAAAGCTCTCACTTGCTAAAGCCAAAATATAAAAAATATATGAATGATATTTACATGGGTCTATTTCATATGTATCCCTTAAAATATAAAATACAAACATTTCTAAAAACTCATTTGTGGGAATGTAATCCAATACTTCCTTTAATTAATTTAAACTACATTAAGAAGGTGATTGAAATTTAAATACTATTTGCCAAACTTATAATTTTATCTTTGTTTTTATTATTGGAATAATAATACCATGATTTTAAATTGGGATCCCATCGCGCACCTTGCTTTTTTGCTGCATCTTTATTTTTAAATGGTATTTTAACATATATTTTTTCAGATTCTTCAAGAATTGGAGGCAATTCTTTATTTTCAGCACAAGACAACTCAATTGCATTGATAGCACGCTTATTATCATCACTAATATCATCTTCATAATACCATTTTTTTTCATTTACATCCCATTTCCCTCCCAATTTCTTAATTTCGTCTTTATAATTATAGGATACTGTGATATAATTTTTTTTATTTTCAACTTTTGTTGAAACATCAACACCAATTGCCAAATTTGCTAATCTATCTGCGTGATAGTTCCCAATTGAATTGGGATCCTGTAAATTAGTATGTGCTTTAATATGATGTAGTTTAATATTCTCCTTATTGTTTTTAATTAACTCATAAAGCTTTTTCAATAATTTTAAGTTTGGTGGAATTTTATCATTTTGAGTTTTCCACTCATTTTTAGCTAAGCGTTCTGTGTAATATCCTGCACACTTAATTACATATTCTGAATCAGTATATATATTGATTCTGATATCAATATCTTTAAGTATTTCGAGAGCTCTAATGATTGCAGAGAGTTCTCCAGTATTATTTGTTTGCTTTCCCTCAACGCGACCATATTCGTTTCTTCCATCATTTTCTCCAAAATATACACCATAACCAGCGATTGCATTTTGACTTCCATTGTTAATGCAAGAACCATCTACGTAAACATTAATAAAATCCATTTTAATTATTGTAAAATAATAAAAATATATCAATTTTTACATAATTGATATTATTTTATTCTTAATTTGCATAATTAATTATTTCCACATTTTATATTCTATATCATTTTCATATTCAATAAAAAAACCTTTCTTTTTATAAAAATTAAGCAATACTTCTGTATTATATTTATTTTTATCAATAAATAGAAAAATTTTATTATCAAGTATATTTCTTGCCTCATTCAGCATATTAGTAGCTATACCTTTATTTCTGTATTTTATATCAACACATAATTGGTTTAAATAGTTATCATGACTTATACCTAAAAAACCTATAATATTGTTATTATTTTTGTATAAAATAGCTTTTTCATATGTATTTATACGATTATTGGTGAAATTTTGGGTAATTAATTTATTGCATCTATTCAATTCATAATTAGTCAAATTATTAATATATTTTACTATTATCATATTAATTATTAAATATAAAAAATATATAACATATAAATTTTTAGAGATTTTATTAAGCTATACAAAATTTCCTACAAATGAATCTTGCCTTGTGACGACAGTCGCATTGACATTTGCGAAATCCAGAGGCATCTTTGTTGCTAATGCTTGAATCTGCGTGATCCATAGGGAGCTCTGTCCATGGAGTCAGAGTAGTCGGCTTGTTATTTTTGTGAGCAGCACAACAGTGACAATTCGCAAGGAGGGCAATCTCTGCCTCGGGAGTAGTGTTTTCGGGAACGATATCGAGGATAGTCATCATCACGCTATGTGTATAGTAATAATAATAATAATATAATATCAATTTTATATAATTATAGAACAATTTTATTCTAATATAATTTTAAAATGTTTATAATAATTGGCAATATGTTCTTCGGGAATTTTTTTAAATGACACAAGTGATATATTAAAATTATACTTATCAATCATATTATTTTCTGTTAAATAATTAATTCTTTCATTTTCAGACATTTTAGCAATCATTAGTGCTTTTTCTTTATTAATGCTACTTGAGATTTTAGGAATATTATCACTTCTATCTCCATAAATTGCTTTAAATTCTAAATCAATTATGGGATCATCATATCCCCTCTTTTTCAATTCTTTAAACTGCATATTATATACAAGAACATTTTTGTCTACTAATTGAAGAAAATCATTATCATTTGTAATAATAATAATATTTTTATTGGTAATATTTTTAATAGTATTTTGTGTAATATATACTATATCATCACCTTCAAGCCTTTCTGAAGAAATATTTTTAATTCCTAATTTTTTAACATATTCACCAAATATTGTGAAAATCTTTTTATTAAAGTTATTTTTTTGAGTTCTGGTAGATTTATATTTATCGTATAAATCATTTCTCCAAATATCACTACGTACACAGTCGTTACATAAAATTATATTATCAATTGAAGTTTTCCAAAATTTACAAATTTTCTTTAAATCGTTATTGATGTGCTTGTAAAAAGCATTTATAAATATATCGTTATCAACAATATCTTCAATCGACACATCTATTTTCTGAAAACTAAACCATCTATATGTTGCGAAATATCTATGAAAAATATAATAGCTACAATCAATCAAGATAATATTATTACTCTTGTTTAAACTTACGATATTCATTTATATAAATATTATTATATGCTTAATATTTAAATAAGTTAAGCTATCAATTTTTGATTTTGTCGCTGCCTATTTTTTTTAGGAAGAGTATCTTTAATATCTTCAAACCATTTTCTCGCTTCCATCATAATCTCCTTTAATTTATTTTGATCCTTTTTAAGATCCTGCCATTCTGCACGCACAGAATCAAAATTACCTTTATTATCACTATTCGGATCATTTTTGATAAAATGTAAGCGATATTTAATATAAATATTATAATCTGTTGGAACACTCGCTACAGATTTATCTTTATTAGCATTATTAGAGATATCAACTTCGCAAATTAATGGTTCTTCTTTTGTAATTTTAATAACTGAATCTTTTCTTACCCAAACTTTTTTAGCATTTTTTAACTCAACAATCCAAATATTTTTATCATATCCTTCCATTGCAGAATTAATATCATAACCTTCTGCTGATAATCCAAAATGCAAAGGTGAATTTTCATTGCCCTTATAATACATATTGGGGCAGTTAATACAAGCCTTTTTAATTGACATTTATTATTGGATATTATATAATCCTATTTAATCAATTTTTATATAAAATTTGCTCCTCAAAAATAAAAAAATGATTAATTAGTTATTTATATTTTACAACTTTTATTAATGTCATTTATTGATTATATTAATATTACATTTGAAGAAATTGTTAATAATATTTGTGAAAACAATGAGATTATTATTGATATAACACATTTAGAATCAAATGTAATTACTTTGTTTAAAGAAACAAAATACAATTTAAATTTTAATGAAAAAATAGATAATATATTTTCTGATTTCCTAAAAAAATATAGTAAAATTTCTAAAGAAATTACAAATCTTAGAGAGTCAATAAAAAAGGAATATAATATATATCTTAATCGAAATCAAAATAAAAATTTAGAACTTATTAGTATATATACATATTCCATTGAATGATTTTTTTATACTCTCTTTAATTAAATAGAAAGCCGCATAAGGTAATGGCAAAATTTAATTTTGTAAGTATAATAGTATATGCTTGGATAATAAGTTTAATTGTTATAGTATCCAAGATTTTTGTACAGTTATTTAATACATTAATTGATAATACAGTAATTTTTAAATCTCTGAAAGATTATTCGTTTGGAATGAAATCACCAATTATGTTTATACCATGTGTGATATATCAAATCATAACAGTAGCTTCTTTAATGACATTTTGGGGAATATTGTTTGGTGCTATATCTACATTTATACTTATATTTTTTATAATTTGGCGGATTATTATTGCTATTTGGTGGTTAAAATTTATAGCAGGTTGGACACCTTTTAAGGAATTAGAACCTATATTTAGAGCAATAATTGGTGATACATCATTTGGTAAAGCATTGCAAAATTACACATCAGAACTCGCAAAAATAATTGAAAAGAAAGTTGAAGTAAATTACCAAGGAGTTATGAAAGAAAAATTTGAAAATTATAAAAAACCCGATAAAGTAATCGAAAAATTTGCAAATAAAAAAGATAAAAAGCAAGAAGACGATGATATTAATAATTCTAAATATTTAGATAACTATTATTATACTGATTTAGAAGAAAAATACAAGAGTTATGATAATTATTATATTGGTGCTTATAAAAATTATCAACATTCTAAAGATGCTGAAATATATAAAAATTATAAAATAATAACACCTGATATGAAGGACAATGAATTATCATCAGTATTATTTGACAATAATACCGTACAAGCACAAGTTAACGCTACAAGTCTTTTGGAAAAACTATATAGAATATAATAATCATTAGTTTATATATATATTAAATAAGAATAGAGTTAAAGATGAATTACGCAGATATACTTAAATATTTGTCATTATTTGTAATTTCATTTATAGTATTTTATTTTATATATTGGAATATAGCTAAGCACAATATTATACAATATTACTATTATTCAATACATAATAAATTGTTCGATGTTTTCACTGAAAAAAGTGATTATTATAATATATTTTTAGTATTATCATTTTCATTTATTATAATTATTATAACAACAGTATTATATTGGACAATATTATATAATACTGCTAAAAAAAAATCTAACTGTGCTGAAATATTGACAATTATTGAAGAGAATGCTGTTAGTAAATCACCTTATGTTTACACCTTTGCAATTATAGATAAAAATAGTATTGAAGATAAACTGTCTTATTTTTTACTTAAAATAAGATATGATTTCAATACACGCAATACTAAAATTGAATATGGTAAAGATTTAAATGGTGAAAATAAATTATTTGATAAACTTTTGTTAGATTACGATCGCAAATTATTTCTTCGAGTTGGTAATAAAATAGAAGATAAAAATAATCCAGTTTTTAAAGATACAGAAGAAAGTAGGAAACTGCAAAAAGATATTTTATCTATTGTTAAAGAAATTACTATTGATAATTACTATGAAAAACTACCTAAAATAACTCAAGATACTCTATTTACTGACATATTTAATGAATTAAATTCATCAATTTTAAAAGATGGATTTACTAATACTATAGATATCAAAATTAGAGAGATTAGAAATGATAAAACTAAATTAGATAATATTAGAAGTGGATATGTAATTGTTAAGTCATGGAAAAAATTTTTACCAACTGCAGAGGAAAGAGCTGATCACACGCAACAACACAGTCACAATCACAGTCACGACGACGATGTCCACAAATTGGGTTATGGCCACGCCCTCTCATCGATTTCCTCGCCGAGCTCCACCCATGTCTATTGGGTGCCGCAGCCCCGGGAGGGTGATCATTACATTGACCATACACACTATATCTCAGATCCTGATGTTGCAAACCAGGAGGATCACGATCCTTCATACGATGTATACGATGACGTAAATATTGCCATACTCACTGCTCGTGGTTATACAGATGTTAGTATAGATAATAAGCCAATAGATTATTATAAAGATGAATTATATAATAACAATAGTTATGTTTTAATTGCTGGTGAGTATTATGTTCCAAACGTTATCGAAACTGATACTAATAATTTAAAAAATAAAACATTAGATGAAATTAATCAAAATTTAAAAGATATTTTCGATTTTTTACTTGATTATTTGGAATTACAATTAAATTATCCATTAGAATCTGTTAATAGTTATTTTATTATGCAATCAAGAGATAGTAATAAAAAAAAATTAAGATATTATGATTTGGCATCAATGAAAATTAAAATAATAGATGGTGTATATATTGATAAAATAGATAATGATTTTTTCAAAATCGTTTCTGTTGATAAATATAATAAAATACACAAAACACATATATCTATGAAATTATTAGATTTTACAAGATATAATGCAACTTATGAAAAAAATGGCAAAAATGAAGATTTTGAATTATATAGTAGTGATAATATTATATATAATATAATATATGCTAATAAAAATAAAGATAAAATATCATTATAAAAGTAGATTATAATGAGTAATAATAATTTTATATATTTGGTTGCTGAAATGCAAGAAAAATTTGTAACTGAACTTGAAGCAAATGCACAATATGTATTCTACACTCTTTCATTGGTTAAATCTACTACATTTTCTCTTTCGAGCTATCAGCATATGCTAAATATGTTATTTATTATCATTATGTTAATTATAATATATATATTATATCGCGATATTATATTTAGAGATGCAAGTAATTTAAAGCGCTGTAGAAATATTATTGATAATATAGCGGTCAACGAAAATTATGATAAAAAATTCTATTATAAAATTTATGTAGTAAATAAAAGGGACACAAAAGATATTTTAAAAAATTATATTTTTCGTATTGAATATGATTTTCAAATAAATAAAACTACATTTAAGGTTAATAATATAAATAATAATTTTACAACATCAAATATAGAAAATGCATTTTATTATTTTGATTTATCAAAATTAGATAGTAAATATTTAACTCATGCTCATGATGATAAAAAAGTATTATATATCAATAAAAAAAACATAACAAATGGAGAATATAAATTTATACCAGTATCAAGTGATGACTCAAAAATATTTAATGATGTATTTTCTAAAAAATTAGCTTATTTTACGAAAAAATACGGTTTTGACAGATTTAATACTGATTTATATCCGGTGTTTGATATAATTAATGCTGTAGAATATAAAAAAAATAATATTGTTATATAAAAACTTCTTCTAATGCAGTTTTAAGATTATTTACTTTATCTTTATTTTTAATTTTTGGATAATTAATAATAAATTCAATATACATGTTTCCTTTTTCTTTACCATTTTTTTTGGGCATGCCTTTACCCTCAATTAAATATTTTTTACCATTTGATAGTACACCAAATGTATTTGTATTAATTTCTATAGTTTCCTTAAAATAAGGTATAGTTATATTTTCACCAATTATAGAATTTATAAAGGATATATTTTTTTTATAATACAAATCATCTCCTTTTCTATCAAAATGTTTATGATTTAGTATTTTAATGCCAATTACTAAATCACCGGGTTTTACATTACTTGTTTTGGGTTGCTCTCCTAATTCGGGAAAAGCCGTTTTATAACTTTCATCAACCCCTCTTGGAATAATAAGTGTAGCTCGTTTTTCTTTATTGAAACTTCCCTTACCTCCACATATTTTACAACCTGATCTTCCCTCAATAATATAACCATCACCATCACATTTATTACATTGTGTTCTAAACACTGTTTGCATTATTCCCATACTTTGTATTCTATTTACAATGCCTTTACCATCACAAACTGGACAACATGTATTACATTCTGTACAGTATTTTTGAATAGTAATATTAAGTTCTTTTTTAACACCTTCATATATATCATCAAGTGTTAAGTTAAAAATTTTTTCAATAGATGGTGCTTTAGCAGGTTCATTTCTACTATTACCTCCTCTACCAAAGCCACCAAAACCTCCAAATATGTCATCTTCAAAACTACCGCGCCCATGACTTCTAAAGATTGCTTCAAATATATCGTGAGGATTTCTCATACCTCCGCCTCCACCACTATTATAATTTTCGTCTCCACCACTCATATCGTATTTTTGCTTTTCTTCTCCATTACCTAATACATTATATGCATTTGATATTTCTTTAAACTTTTTTTCAGCATCTTCACTTTTATTTTTATCAGGATGATAGTTCATTGCTAATTTTTTATAGGCTCTTTTAATTTCATCTTGTGATGCATTTCTATCAACACCAAGTACATTATATAGTCCAAAATTACCCATTTTATATTTAATTTATAAATATATCTTTTATATAATGAATTTTGAGTACATAATTTTAAAAACTATAAAACTTTTTAAAAGTTTCTAAAAATTTAATAAAAATAAAATTATGTACTCATTTTTCAATTAAGAATTAAATATATATATTTTATAGAAATATATGACTTATACTGATATTAAACATAGAATCTCGGAAACAAATAGAATAAGACAAAAATATCCTGAACGCGTACCAATAATTGTCAAAAAAGCTACCGGATGTAATTTAAATGATATTAATAAAAGTAAATTTCTCGCTCCAATTGATATGACATTAAGTCAGTTTATAGTTATAATTAGAAAAAGAATTAAAATTAGTTGTGATAAAGCTATATTTGTATTTATTAATAATGTATTACCTCCTCTATCAGCAAACATGTCATATTTATATAATGATATGAAGGATGAAGATGGGTTTCTATATATTTATTATAACGGAGAATCAACATTCGGAAATTAAATTATTAACTTACCCAAACCCTAAGTTTAAATATTAGAAAAATATGTTAAATTATTATAAAAAATTGATACTGTCTTTAGAATTCAAAAATATCAAAACAATCTGGACAGTTGAGAAATAATACATTGAAACCCACACAGTTTATCGATAGAATCACAAATACTTAGAATAATGTTCGCAGTTGCAAGGAATAATGTCGAAAAGTATGATATCTTTAAGGTAAAAAAAGTAAAAAAAATTAATCGCAGGACATATGGGAATATCTCTTCTATCATAGAAGATGATACTACATCTGACGGGGACAATTACAATGATACCATGTATGATCCATACGACTACGATACCTTATCAGATTTGGATTGAGAGATAATCTCTTTATAACCTCCTATAAACTTAGCATCTTTGAATATCATTGGAAAGTGTATATATTTTATCTTTGTGTATTTTTGTATTTTTTTATAAAATGCGTCACGATCTCTTAGTGATAATATATAATTATCACAATTTATAACTTTACTCGTTGCTTTTATTTTATTACATGCCATTTTACAATATTTACAATTAGATATTGAGTAAATAGTATAATCTTTTTTATTTGGAGGAACAAACCGTGAAGTCATATCCCGACTCTTCTCTTATAAATAAAGAAAGTTAATAAAAATAAATTTATTTTTTATTTTTACTCCAATTATTAGCAGCTTGTGTAAAAGCATCTCTGTGATTAAGAGTAGGATCATTTTTTTTTACACGTTGTATTTCTTTTTTCATAAATAAATTGTATTCTGTAGGTTTTTTTGCACCTTTTGCCTTTTTAGCTTTTTGGGCTTTTTTGCCGCCATTTTGCGCATCACAATTGCAATTACTACCTCCTTTGGTTGGCATATTATACTTACTTTTTATACTTAAAGACAATATTTTTTTTTACATATAAGGAAAATCCCCAACCTAAATTTGTAGTTTCAGTTATAATAGGTCTAAAATTATGTGGTAATAATATATTATCAATATTATATATTTTAGGATTGTTTTCATATATTTCCTTAGTATATATTTTGATAAATATGACATCTATGTTTTTAATATTATTTAAAGCCCCAAGTAATACTTTATCTTCTGAACCCTGTGTGCATATATTCCACATATTATATTTATTTATATCTATATTTTCAAGCTTATAAATAGTATCTAACGTATGTGATTTAATTTTGATTTTTTTGTTATAATACACATCTGGATAATATATTAAATGATCTTTAAAAGAATAAATTGAAGATGATTCGCTATTATTTGAGACATTAAAAATGAAATCAATATTGTCTTTATTCCATACTAAATAATTGCAAACATTATTACAATTAGGATTTGCATCAATCCATATAACATTATTTATACCTAATAAATTATAAAAATTAGATTCCTCACATTCATTGGCTCCAATATGTATAATACCTTTGATTTTTATTTGCTCAAGTATTTCTTTAAAATTATAAATTAGCATTATTAATTTCTATTAATTTTTTATGTTTTTTACTGTTTATATGTCTATATAAATGATAATCTCTAAAGCAAATATAAGATATACCACAATCACAATGAACAAGATTAACTACTTTTTTTAAATTATATTCATTATTAGCTTTTTCCTTATATTTTTTTTGTACTTCTAAAGTTTTATTTCTACAATCATTACAATATAGATAATAAATTTTTTCAGCTTTATTTTTAAAAGAAAATTCGTTAAAATCTTTATTATTATGGCATTTTGTACATTGCATTGATATTCAAGCTTTAAATGCTTTTTAATTTAAAATACAAATATCAATTTTTTTATTTTGAATAAATAAATGAATCATAAAAAAATAAGAGATATTAGTATTAAATGTTGTAATTGTCCTAATTCTACAAAATATATAAATAATGTTTGCATTATAATTAAAGATTTAATTCATGATTACTCAATTGATAAAAATATTGATTTTATTAGTACATTAAAATACTATCTAAGTGGTAAAGCAATTGGTAGTAATGTAAAGTCTGCTGGGCAAACATCAGAAGATGATATACTTGATGTAATTAGTAAAGGAAATTTAAGAGAACAAATGACTATTATAATGAATTTTGCTATGAGAGCGTGTAATATTGTAATATGGGCCATATGCAATGATCATAAATTAATTAATAAAAAACAAAAAAATAAAATTAAAAAAAGATTATATTTATTAACAGGTTTAAATGATATTAAAGAAATAAATAAACACATATTAGAATGTGAAGAATGTATATTACCTTGTAAATTTGTTAGTTTATCTAAAGATGGAAGTGTAACAGCTTCTCGTATGAATACATTTCCTATGTTAGAAAGTTTAAGAGAGCCCAGAAAAAATAATGAAAAATATAAATTAAAAAAGAATGAAGTATATCCACCATTAAGTCTCAGAGAAGTAAAGTACATGAATTTAAAACATTATAATAAATATTTGCCTTGGGTGACTGGTAATGGATATTGGAAAGTTAATGAAAATAATTTTTATATTAAATTAATGAAAAAATATAATCAAGATTATGTTTGTGGGCCATCTGGTAATACCGATTTACAGTTATATGTATTAAGCTTATTTAATAATTTTAATATTAAATATGGTGTTATTGCGTGTGTAGGTTGGATGTGTAATCCTATTGATCATTCGCCTTGTGAAATATTATTGGCATCTCTTCCATATAGTAGAATATCATGGAGTATAAAAGATGATTCATATAAATATATTGAATCCTTGATCAATAAATATGATATAAAGTAATTACTATTAATTAAATAAATGTTAAGAGAATTTTTGTTATTAGCCGCATTTTATACTTTTGAACTATTTAAAGCACATAATAATGTTGCAAATTTGAAAAAATATAATATTTTAAATAATAAAGTTGAATTAATTAATGCGTCACTTACAAATCTATATAATAATATAAATATAACAAATTTTAAATAATTCATATTATAGAAAACAATGGATTTAGAAAGTATTAATGGTCGCAAATACAAAAAATGTAAGGAACATCAGGAAAGACATCCAATGACTATGAGATGTAGAAATAAACTTATTGCTAAATCTGGATATGAAATGATAAATAATAAATTATATAAAAAATGTAAGGAAAATCAGGAAAGACATCCTAAGACTATGAGATGCAGAAAATCCATAAATATATGTTATGATAATAATATGCTCGAATATGATGGCATAAACAGTTGTTATATAGATTCATTATTAATTTCCCTTTTTTCGTCAGATAATGATATAGTATATGAATTATTTTTTAAAACTGAATTAAATGATAAAAAATTAAAAGATACTGCGTTATTAGTTAAAAAAGAATTATTAAATATTTATTATAAAATTAAAAATAATAGTAATAGTAATAATTATAAATGTAGTAATTTGCGAAAATTATTGCAAGATTATAAAAAAAAATATAATAAAGCATATCCAAATAATACAATAGATCAAAATAATTGGCAAAATGAACAATCAGAACCAGTGCAAACTTTAGAATTTCTTAATATAATATTAAATTTCAGGGATACAACAACAATAAAAATGAGTAATTGGGGAACAAATAATAGACCAACTAAAAATATATTAAAAAATACTCCTATTACTACGCGTAAACAAAACAATTCAATAATATACAGAATATCTTGTGAGAATGGTAAAAAAAATCTTAACATATCTGATAAAATACCGAGCAATGTAAGTATAACTAAATTTGATAAAAATAATATGTGGAAACCTTCAAGTAATACCAAATATAAATATAAAGTAGAAGAAGTTGAAATAATATCTGCTAAATTGTTATTTATTCATATTGATAGACTAATATATGATAGAAATGTAAATGATATTATTAAATTAGAAACAAATGTAAAACCGGCACGTAAAATTATATTAAATGACGGTAGTATTAAATACCTACATTCTATTATAATGCATAATGGAGGTATTAATGCAGGACATTATACTTGTTTATTTAGATGCAAAGATAATAATAAATGGCTTTTATATGATGATTTAAAAAAAAATCTTAAATATATCGGTTCATTTACAGAAGTTGCAAAAAATAAAAAATATATGTCTTCATGCACAGATTTAATATATATATAATTATAAATTTTCAAACTTATTAATATAATCTTCAAATGTTCCATCATTTACTATCTCTTTATCAAAAGGTATATACATATATTCAATTTCTGATAAATGTAAATGTTGTTCATCTGTAATAATAGATGGTCTAATAACCTTTATAATTTGTATATCAAGATGTTTTATTTTTTCGTATTCGTGAATAAATCTTAAATCACTAATAACATAAGTTTTATTATCTTCAATTTTAGATAAAAGAATATTTGCAAAATAATCTCTTTTAACATTTGGAAGTAATTCTTGAATTTTATTTTGTAATATTTCTGTACCTACAAATTGTAGAGCTTTTCTTGGACTAATACCCCAGCGTTCATCTAATGTATCTTTTTCATCATTTGATCCTTCAATTAAACCTACTTGTTGATCGTTAAAATCAAACAATAGTTTAACTATATGTTTTAAAGGTTCCGCAAATGATAACCTTGTATATCCGTATTTATTTACAATATGACTTGCTAAAACATCTTTACCACTGCGCTTTGCACCACAAATAGCAATAATTCTTTTCATTATAAAAATAAAAGGTGTTATTAATTATATCATTTTTTAAAATATAAAAATATATATTAATTTATTATTTATTTAATTTATATTAATCTATTTAATTTATTCATCTTCATCTGATTTTTCTTCATCCTTAGGCTTCTTCTTAATTGCCTTCCTTCCCTGTTTTTTTTTCGGTGCTTCCACCGGCTTTTCTTCTTCAATCTCAATATCCACTTCCTCCTTAGGTTCTTCTTTAAGCTCCTCGACTTTTTTGGTAGGTTTTTCATCGACATTACCTTTTTTTTCCTTCCAGATCCTTCCAATCTCAGAGAAGATCTGAGTTTTGTCAAGCTCGGGATTGGTATTTTTGATTATTTCATATTGCTCCTTTACAAAGATGTTGTATTGAGAAGGAGCACGCTTTTCCTTGACATTACCATCCTTATCAACACCTTTTTTGCGCTTGGGCTTTTGGACCTTAGCTGCCTTATCAGCAGCCTTGGCCTCCTTATCCTTCACCCTAAAGTCCTTCCAGAACTCCTTGATATACTCATCAATATCCTTCTTGGTATTGAGAGCCTCAGGCATGTTCTCGATGTAAACCTTAAGAGCGGCATTGGCAGATGTCATTTCTTTCTGTGTTTGGTAGAGTAAGTAACTTTTCGACTGAAACTTTTGCAACTGGATTGTCTTTTCAGATACTAAATTAGTATCTGATAAAGGCTCCCTGTGTTAGAGGTAACAATAAAAATCAATACATATATAATCAATTTTTATTTTTTTTGGATAAAATTTATCCCAAAATAAAAAATGATATATGTAATTGGTTTATAATACCAAATACAATATCAATGACTAATATTGTTGCGCAAGATGATATATCTTGGTATATTTGGAAATTCATTTCATTTGATGATTTAAAAAAAACATCATTAGTTTCTAAAAATTTTGCAAATATGTATAAAAATACTTCATTTAATGATATGTTAAAAATCAAATATTATGAATTAAATAATATTAAATATTTCTGCATATTTGCAATAAATCATATTGCAGATAAATACAACTATAAAAAAAATCCATTATATCTCGATATTTTAATCAGCAATTATATTGAAAATTTTAAATTAGATGATTTCATTTCCACAGAATATTTTATGATATTATATGATACTATTGAATTTATATCTCACGGTATCAATAGAAAATTCGCAAATATTACCAATAAAATTTCCGAATGTTTAAAAACATATCCTACAATTTATTTAAATGCCGATGCGTATGCACAGATTCTTCAAATACTTATAAATATTGGTGCGAGTAGATTAATTGTTACTAATGAAATATATCTTAGGCCAATGTTTAATGGATATTCGCAAAATACGGCAACTATTACTAAAATTTCCTTATTTTCGCAAATATTTATTATAACTGATAATGTTAAAACAAATGCTAAAACAGAAAATCTTCTTAATGCAAGAAAAATGAAAGGTGCAGAATTAGTAAACTATCTTAAAAAAGAAGAAATGCAAAAAATATGTCCAAAATATTTTATAAGTAATATTAGCAACGTATTCAAATGAATTTATTATAATGCTTTTGTTTTTTATATTAAAAATAAAAAATTGATATTTAAGAATTTGATTTATTAGTATATTAACAATACTAATGTTTGAATCTAATAATTGCTGGGATATTCTTGACACTTATTTTCAAAAAGGAGGATCTCCAGAATCTTCTAATCCATTGGTAAAACATCAAATAGATAGTTACAACAAATTTATTGATAATACTTTGGGTCAGATTATTTCAGGATTTAATCCCATTAAAATAAAGGTAGCTAATCCTAAAAATGATCTTGCATCAGATAACACATATTGTATTTCAATTAACATTTTACAACCGAGCGTAACAAAACCGTGTTATCAGTTACCAGATGGAACACAGAATGTTATGACACCATATATCGCGCGTATGAATAATATGTCTTATTCAAGTAGCATTTATGTCAATGTTCATGTTGTAACAGAAGTTACAAATAAAAATGGTATGACAGAGAAATTTGATAAAACTGTTAATAACATTTACATTGGCAAAATACCAATTATGGTTAAATCTAAACTATGTGTTTCAAGTCAAATACCCGGAATTTGCGAAGAAAACAATAATGAATGTATGTACGATTTTGGCGGATACTTTATTATTAACGGTAATGAAAAAGTTCTTATTTCACAAGATAGAATTAACGAAAATAAGACGCTTGTATTTCAACCCAATAATAATAGTGAAGGTCTTTATGCTGAAATTCGCTCTATAAGTGATTCTTCTTATTTACCTCCAAAAACAACATGTCTTAATATGAGTGGTAAATTAAATCATATGGGGCGTATTATGAGAATTAATACATCATTTCTAAGATCTGAAGTACCGGTATTTGTAATATTTAGAGCTTTGGGAATTATTAGCGATAAGGAAATCATATATCATATTGTTTATGATATGGATCAAGAGAAAAATGAAAGAATTATTAATGAACTCATGGCTTGCTGTGAAGACGCCTGTGATATTACAAATCAAGAACAAGCCGAAAATGTGTTAATTAAAATTATGATTGGTGCTAATAAAAACAACGAGCATTCCGAGAATAGAGAATTATTGCATAATAATCTCAAAAATGACTTTCTTCCTCATGTTGGTAAAAGCTACAGGAGAAAAGCATTATATGTAGGTTATATTATTCGCAAAATGATCCGCATATATCTTGGATATGATAGTTACGATAATCGCGATTCATATATTAATAAAAGAGTTGATACACCCGGTATTCTAATGTCTAATTTGTTCAGACAGTGTTATGGTAAAATGACTAAAGAGCTTAAATCAGCAATTGAAAAGGAACTTGGTTTATGGAGAGGTAATACTAATACGCCAATTTCTAATATTATTTCTGATATCAGTATCAACAGATTCTTCAAACAATCTTTGCTTGAATCATGGATCAAGTATTCCTTATCTACTGGTAACTGGGGTATTAAAAGTATGGGGACATTTCAAAATATCAAGCAAGGTGTATCACAAGTGCTTAATAGAATGTCTTATGCAAGTACTCTATCTCATTTGCGCAGAATTAATACAGCTATGGAAAAAAATGGCAAATTAGTTCAACCACGTAAATTGGACAATTCACAAATTGGTATGATATGTCCAGCAGAAACACCTGAAGGTAGTTCAGTTGGACTTGTTAAGAATATGGCACTTAGTACAAATATTTCAATTTCAATGAATAGTACTCATATTAGAAAGGTATTAATTGAATTGGATATTATTATATATGATGATAATTATAATAATACCAAATCATCTATTGAATTTCTTAAAGAAATGGGTAATGAAGATAATGTTTATGTTATGGTAAATGGAGATATTATCGGATATCACCAAAAACCAAATGAATTATATACTAAACTTAAACATTATAAAAGAAGTGGCATTATTCACCCTATGACATCTATTGTATGGAATATTCAACGTTCTAATATCATAATTAGTACTGAAGCTGGACGCATGTATAGACCATTGTATATAGTTGATCATGATCCACTAACAGATAAAAGAATATTGAGAATTGAGCGTATTCTCAAAAGAAAAAATCTAACTTGGCAGGAATTTGTTAAAGATAAATACTTTGATTATTTCATTGTTCCAAATGAAACTACTAAAAATAGTGATGATCCAAATAGCTATCTTGATGAAGAAGGATTCATTGAATATATGGACAGTGATGAAATTAATAATGCAATGATTGCAACATTTCCAAGCGAATTAAGAGAGGGAATTAAAGGAACTGCATTACCACCGTGCTACACACATTGTGAAATTCATCCAAGTTTAATTAATGGAATCCTTGGAGTTAATATTCCGTTTAGTGATCATAATCAATCACCTCGTAATTGTTATCAATGTGCTATGGGTAAGCAAGCACTCGGTATTTATGCGAGCAATTTCAATAAAAGAATTGATACAATGGGAAATATTCTAAATTATCCTCAAAAGTCTCTTGTATGCACAAAATTATCGAAATATACAATGGCACATAAGCTACCTTCTGGGGTCAATGCTGTTGTAGCTATTATGACTCATACTGGATTTAATCAAGAAGATAGTATTATGATAAATCAATCAGCACTCGATAGGGG
>Ga0206131_10000949_pt1 | contig 38842 bp, 27 predicted proteins | sample Helgoland_Spring_FD_148636 | JGI IMG/M metagenome (GOLD analysis project Ga0206131, IMG submission 148636) | Pelagic subsurface seawater microbial communities from Kabeltonne, Helgoland, North Sea - Helgoland_Spring_Bloom_20160517_1 | ecosystem: Environmental > Aquatic > Marine > Epipelagic ... | reverse complement strand
GAACGGGAGAAGGCAATCGGGCGGAGTTAGATGGCAAGACACTATGGATTGGATCAGCAAAGAGTACGGACCTGATCAATTTAACGACACTCTTAACCTCACTGCTTTAGACTTAGTGTCAGAGCACAGACAGGGCATAGAACGACCAGGAGCAGTAAGAGATAGTATTGCGTACCATGAAACAGGAAAACAGCAAAGAATGCAGCCTAACGCTGTACAAATTGCTAAAGATGAAGATACAGGAAAGTTAGTGCCTGGTGTAGGACGTGGAAAATACATGTATGATAAACCGTCTACATTAACCGCAGCTAATAGAATAGATAGTATCTCATCATATATGGGACTAGAAACGCCTGCATTTATACAACAAATGCGCAGGGACAAAGGCACTGCTGCAGCGGACACTTTAACCGCAGAGCAACAAGACATGTTGTACATGGGAGATCTTATTCAAGGAGAAGCCCCCGGAAAAGCCTATGGAAGAGGAGACGCAACACTAGAAGACCTGTGGTATCACGGGCACAATAGAAGACCAGACGAACAAAAGGCAAGAAGAGAATTTCAAACAAGTATGAAAGGCCTACAAAACGATAATTTAAATAAATATATGTTTATGAAACGCCTACCTAATTACTTTGAACAACCAAAGTGATATATTATAAGGTTTTTTGTAAAAAATAATTTTATAAGAAACAAGCAAACTAACTAATTAAATTTGTAAACATGCAACCAGACGACAAGTTAAACATAGACTCTCTAACCCTAGACAATGTCATAGGAGATGGAGTCGAAGTACTGCAGGACGACACAGAAGTCCAAGCAGAATCTCCTCAAGAAGTTGAGGAAGTAACAGATGAAATATCTGCAGAACCTGATGATAGAGGTGATGAAGACGCTGATGATGATGAATATCAACATGAGCAAGAAGATCAAAACTATATTGAAGATGAAGCAGACGAAGATGTTGAAGCAGAAAGCGGAAGCGTAGCCTTTGAAGTTGCAAAAACTTTAGGGTTCGAATTAGACGGAGACTATGAAGATTCTGTAGAGGGTCTTACAAACTTCGTAAAAGACGTTACGCAAAACGCAGCAGAAGAACAATTGGAAGGCCTATTCCAGCAGTTCCCTGAAGTGCAACAACATCTTGACTATGTACTAGCGGGAGGTGAATCCCGTGAGTTCTTTCAAAGACAGGGCCAGCAAATAGATTATAACTCTATCCAAGTAGAAGAAGGAGACGTTAATATGCAACGTGCAATACTAGCTCAGTTCCTTCAAACTAAAGGCCACGATACAGAATTCATACAAGACACTATTGATACGTATGAGGATTCTGGAAAGTTGTACAATAACGCTGAAAAAGCTAAAGGACATCTTGCAGCCTATCAAAAAGAGGAGCAAGAACAAATGATGGCTCAACAGCGTGAACAGTACGAGCAACAACAAGAACAACAGCAAGAGTTTTGGGGTGAGGTAGCTGATACTATCGAATCAGGAAATGAGTTTGCTGGAGTTCGTATTCCAGACCGAGAGAAGTCAAACTTCTTCGAATACATATCTGCATCTGTCGGAGATAACGGGGAAACACAAAGAGACCTAGATTATCAAGAAGCAGCAACAGATGTCAAATTAGCTATAGATTACATGCTATATAGCGGATTTGATCTTAACGGTGTAATCGAAAAGAAAGCGAAAACTCAAGCTGCTAAGAATTTGAGAAACAGAATTGTTTCAAATGAAGAGAGAGTAAAGAGCGCTCGCAAACAACAAAGCAGATCTACAAACGTCAACTTTGACGATTTAGATCTTGGAAGCATCCTACAATAAAAACTAACTTAAATCTAAAACTATGGCTTTAACGCAAGTACTAAAAACGTACTACAATGATCAGCAGATGACCGACACTAACTCGTTGGTTAATGCTTTGATGGAGAAACCAGAAGAGTTGTCTCCAATTATTACTCACCTCGCAGGACGCGAAGAGAAGAAGTTTCCTTTGTCTTTCCTTACGGAAGGCGTAGGTAACACTAAATCTATCGACCGTTTCGAGTATGAGTACCGTGTAAAAACTCACGAAGTGAATGTCCGCCCCGTGTCTAACGCAACAGCTTTGTCTGCAGCTCAAGGTGCAGGCGGTCAATTGTTCAAATTGACATTCCCTGACAAGTGGTTTATTTTCCCATATACCTTGGTTTCACAGTCTGGTGTACTTGCTCGTATTATGGAGCAGCCTAAGCCTGTGTCTGGTGGATATGAGTATACATTGAAGCTCGTATCTCCTGATCAAGCTAGCATGCCTGCCGCAGACGTCGTTAATGGCGCTCTCTTCGGTATGTTGTTTGCATCAGTAGGTGTAGACTTCTCTCGTGGAAATGCATCTAACTGGGCAGCGCCCGGCTTGGTTCGTTCTAAGATCGGAACAGTACGTAAGTCTTACCACATGTCTGGTAATGCTAAGGATTATGTTGCACAATTTGAGCTTCCAACTCGTGAGGGTTCTAAGACTAAATTGTGGATGGACTACGAAGAGTACCGTCACATGCTCAAGTTTAAAGAAGAGTGTGAGATGTACTACTGGTATGGCCAGAAGACATATGGTGACAATGGTGTAAATGAGATGATTGACGAAAACGGACAACCTGTAATTGCAGGTCCAGGTTTGTTTGAGCAAATCATCAACAAGGACACTTACTCTACTCTCACTCAACAAAAGATTGAGAACGTGATTGGGGACTTGTTCTACGGAATGACTGACGCTACTGATAAGCAGGTGACTTTGTACACCGGTGTTGGTGGAGCACGTGAGTTTGATAAAGCAATGAAAGCTTACTATGGTAATACCCCTTATCTCCAAACTACGGAGTCTAAGTTTATCACAGGTAGCGGACGTAGCTTAGGTATCACTGGTTACTTCAATTCTTATGAGCACGTTGATGGTCATAGAGTGAATGTAGTTAAGGTACCATTGATGGATCACGGTCCTGTTGCTCAAGCTTCTGCTAAGCACCCAGAATCTGGATTGCCATTGGAATCGTACAGAATGACATTTGTCGACCAGTCTTCTTATGACGGAGAAAACAACCTCCAGATGATTAATAAGAAAGGCCGTGAAATGTTGCGTTGGGCTGTTGCTGGTTCAGTTGTCCCTAAGGGATTTGCTGAGTCTGACACTCGCGCTAGTGACATAGACGGTGCATCTGTACACATGTTGAAGACAGCTGGTATCCTGCTCCGCAGATTCGATACTTCGCTTGATCTCCAGTGTGTGGCATCGTAATTTGTGTTTGGTTTGCACAGGGGGGACTGCTATCGAGTGGTCCCCCTGCTTACCAAAAACCCCTATTAAGTTATTCTTCTTATAAAAGAACAGCTTAGTTATTCTTTCTAAACTTAAAAGAACAATCAAACCATGCGAACAATATACATACGCAGAAAAGAGACTCTTAATTTCTTACCCAAAGAGGTAAGGGCAGGAGCAAAAATTAGCATCGGAAGCATCTATGTAGGGCGACAGCCTTTACGAGGTGTAGAAGGTGAAGAATCACACAAACTGTTAGCGCAGATTTTAGACGTTCCTCCAGGACACGAAAAGTGGCCAAAGGAAGAAAAAGATTTCTGGTCTAGCATGAGTGTGAAGGTTCCTTTCGAAGGAAAGGAGTTAAACATCGCAGTAGATGAAAGCGGTAACCCAGAGAATGTAATGGATTACCTAATCTACAAGTGGTGTTTGAAGCACAGACAAGTTGCAGAGTCAGAAGAAATAATGAAATCTGACGGACAAAAGCGGTTCTATATATATGATCCACAAAAAGACTTGCTGAAACAAAATGTTGAGGTTAAGCTTAAGAAAGAGGCAGATAAGGAGTTTATCAAGATTTCTGCTGACATGGATAAGATGCGCAGACTATTGCGAGTATTGTCTAAAGGAGCAAGACCAGAGACTCTTACAGACATGGAGATAGAGAATCAACTGTACAGTATCAAAAGTGAGAAACCTGCAATGTTTCTTAAAATGAGTACAGATAAGAATCTTGATGTACGTGCAGAACTCGAAGAGATGATTGAGCTAAGTGTGCTTCGAACTATTGGTAATCAAATCATCTATGCAGATGAAACCATTGGTGAGAATATCACTGACGCTATAGTGTACTTTAATAATAAAAAGAACTCAGGGCAGGTTAATGCAATGAGGGCACAACTCAAAGAGATTAAATGACTATAGAAGAGATGCATATTGCTGTCAACCTGGGGGTGCAAAAAATTGCATCTTTCCAGGTTGACAATCTCTTACCACAAGAGATTGATCACGAGCTTAATAGTGCGATGGATTCGTTTATTAAGCAACGTTACTCTCCTATGGGTAATAAATACCGTGATGGCTTTGAGCAATCTCAAAAGCGTATAGATGACTTAAGAGCTCTAGTAGTAGACTCTCGAGTAAAATGCTTTTACGGAGGCACAACTATAACGGGATTTAACGTAGACCGAGCGCCTTTACCTAATGACTACATGTTCTTAGTAAACGCTGTAGGAGATACTTTTTACGATTGTCATATCCCGATTGTATTTGAAAATGCAGTGCTTTCATATAAGCCGGTCAGCGTACCGCTAACACCTACGACTAATCCAGGATGGATACTCACAAGTATTACTGCTGGTGGAACTCCTTTGATTTCTAATGCTGCAGGTATGGACTTACCATACTTACTTAATAAGCAGAACTATGATCAAAGTTTGATAGCAGATATTGCACCCGCTATGTCTGATCCTGCTTTTGGGGCAGAATCATTAACAACAGATCCTGCATACGACATAGAAGAATGGGCTGCTTCAGAGTTAACTCCTACGAGTGATTCTAATACTCTCGTGCTCCTGTTGTCGGGTGCAATTGCTGATCTACCCATTAAGGCTATATGGACTAATCCATTAGATGCAGGAGAGGAAGAAGAAGCAACGTCTGTTCAACCTGCTACTGTAACTGTAACGTATCGAACGTACAAGGACGCAGGCACAAGACAAAAGGAAAAAATGAGCTATGTGCAGCATGATGATCTTTATGCGTTACTTGATGATCCGTTTAATACGACTAGTTACGACAAGATTAAATACACTATTCAAGAAAACTTTATTGACGTACATAGTGACGATACTTTTTTCACTACATTTGTCAATATTAAATACATACGACAACCTAGGCAGATGGATTCTATCCTAAACGTAGGTTGTGAGCTGTCTCCCCACACTCACGAGGAGATCGTGGAGATGACAGTTCAAAGCATACTAGAGGCCATATCTGACCCGAGGTATAACTCACAATCTAGGGAAGTCCTAGAGAGTGAATAAATTTGACGTTTAATCCCTAAATAAAACTAACATGGGAACCAATTTATCACAAGTCTTCGTACAAAACGGAGCAATATTAACAGCCACAGGCAACTTTAACTCAGGAGGAGCAGGAGAAGTTGGACTATGGGCAGACGGAGCATTCTCTGTTGCCGCTTTGTTTCAGAAGACACTTTCACCACTGGATACTGACACTGATGGTAGTGATCCTGCCGCATCAGCTGCTGTAACACTTGCTAACCCTGCGTGGTTACGAAAAGAATTGCAGATTGTACAGGGCGGAACAGGTAATGCTATCGCAACACCTGTAATTGCTACAAGCGCTATTAAGCGTCTTAGCGTTGATGTGTACCAAGCAACTGCAGGACACAAAGCGGTTGTTACTCCAAATGGTACTTTCACTGCTGCTAATGTTAATAGCGTAACCTTGAAGGTTATTGTTCGCACTACGCCTACTGACCAGCTTAGCTTTTACGACCAGATTGGAAGCAACTTATCTATCTTGTCTGGAACTGAGCCGTTCCCATTGGGAGCATTCAACACCACCAATCACAAGGCTATTAGTGTTGAGTTTAACTGTACCGACACTGCTACTTTCTGTTCTGCAGGTAAGATTGCTATTGACGGTCACGCTTTATTGAGCAAGCTCGTTACTGCTACTGACACTGGTACTGGTACTTCTTTGGATCTTCAGTCTAAGCATGTTGGATTTACTTTTGATGTTGTTGTTATAGACAATGCAGGTGCTTCTGTTTCTGTTGCTTCTACTGCTGCTAACAAAGTTGTTATAGGAATGACAGGACAGGTACTTGGTACCGGTAATGCTTGGCAGGTCGCTGGAGAAGAAGTTCGTTGCCAAAGCCGTGTAGGTAACTTCAACAGAATGTACCTTCCACAAACAATTGCTACACTTGCTAAAGCAGCAAATGAGTATCACAAGATCACTATTGAGTACGCACACAACTGGCCAAGCTCTACAGGTATTGCACCTGCAGGAGAGTTGAACCAGGTGGTTCTTTATATTGGTGCTGATACTAAAATTGCGGCAGATACAGCTAGTCAGAACATCACTGTTCCATTTGGTATCACAAATGATACTAATGTATTGGAGTCTGCCAAGTACGTTTGGTAATATCTATTATGGTAATGGGGAGGGCAATTGAGCTCTCCCCCTTATCACTTATAACTTTGCAGCTGCCTGTAACCTAAACTTTGCGCAGTGCGAGGTTTTGTGAGTTACAGGCTTTTTTAATTGAAAACAGAATAACATGGCATCTGCTGCAGACGTAAGATTCTTAAATACCTCTACTAATTGTAAAACGATTAGCGGGAGAATAGCGAACGGACATCTTGATATGTTCGGGAATGCCATCGCTGACATAACTACAATCGAAAAGATTTACATCTACGATCAGAGTAAGACAGTACAACTGTACTTAACCGCCAGTGATTGGACTGAGAGTGGGGGAGTATTAGCATTTACAACAACCTCAACTACAGCATTTGTAGGAGTCATATCAGTAGAGCTGCATGATGCTACTACTCTCAACTACGATATAGATGCAGACGGAGTAAACAATGAAAATGCAACAGATACTACTCTTATGCAGACATTGTATACAGTAGCATCGTGTCAAATAGACTGCTGCATAGCAAAGCTTGTTGACGCAGCAATAGAATGTCATTGCAAATGTGACAAGTGTAAAGAAGATCTGCTTAGAGCAGAAAAAGTATTTTTAATGTTACAGGGTGCAACGTTTGCTGCTGAACAAGAAAGCAACTACGACCACGCTGTAAGTATGTACAACAAAGCAAATACTCTCTGTGTAGAGGTTTGCGCATGTGGATGCTAATGGCTACTACAGTACAATCATACGACAACAACCAGGTCATAGTTGATAGACTCGCAGCATTGCGTACGTGTATCAGCAAAAAGCATCACGCCCTCTATTCAAAGATGATAGGAGGAATACAGTGTGACACTGGTGAGAATGTCAAACTAACTTTGATAGCATACCTGTTACAGGACTATCAAGTAAACGCAGAAGATAAAAAAGATCTAGACTGTCTGCAGGTAACCAATTCAGCTCGACCTGGTTGGAAGCTTATAAACGTATTTTTAGATTACGTACAAAGAGAGTGCAGAGACTGCTTAACAATTGGAGCTACGGTTACTGTAGGAAATGATGGAGCTTCCAGCTCCCCTACACCTATTATAACTTTTATCACAACTCAATCAGGGAGTCCTTTAATAACACAAGGCTCGGACAACCTAATAACTTAATAAAATGGCTAACGTAAAGATAAATGATCTTAGCGCTACAGCAGTAGCAAGTACAACGAGCTCACACTTTTTTGTAATGGCCGATGGGTCTACCACCACAAAGTTTGCAGCCTTGTCTGCTGCAATAAAAACTATTACAACTTTAGGTAGTGGTGGTGCAGGAGTTGTAAAAACATTTGCTCTTGGAACACTTTCTCAAAGAGATATTGTAGGGGGTACAGGTGTAACTGTAACTCAAAATACTAATGACCTAACATTAGCTGTTACTCCTGGTGATATAAACATTAGCAGTCTCACAGGAATTGGAGCTTTTGATCTAAGCACCTGCAGTAACGCTAGTTCTGCATTTCTTTCGAGTGTAAACCTTGCAACTAATGTAACAGGACAATTACCCATAGCAAATGGGGGAACAGGTGTTGCGTCATTTACAAACAAAGGATTGTTAATAGGAGGCGCAAGTTTAAGTTATGCTGTACTTGATGCAAACTTAGAAATAGCAGTAGGAACAACCTCAGGACCTGAGATGAAAACTCTTACTGCAGGAACTAACATTGCAATCGCTCAAGACAACTCTGCAAATACAGTAACTGTTGGATTTACAAAAGGTAATTTTGTAGAAGCAAATGATAACGTAACTCTCGGAAACGTAACTCTAGGAGACGTTACTGCAGGAGACGTTACAGTAGGAAAGTTTAAGACCTCTACGGTAGGGGCTGTGACACAACAGACCAGCCTCACTACTGCTGTAACAATGAATGCTGCTGCAGGAGTTATTACTTTGTATGCGGATACAATTGGAACAATGACCTCAAAAACTTTTGCCATTAATAACTCCTTTGTTACTGCCGACTCAGTCGTAATGGTAACTCTACTTACTCCTGACGTAGGAGGTACTAACCTCGAGGGAGGTATTTATACTAATTTAGTTTCCGTATCTTCGGGACAGATAGAAGTAACACTAATAAACGACGGCGCTGAGCGACCTTCGAGCACGAGAAGACTACACGTAGTAGTTATAAATTAATACGCAAACCAACCAACCAAAACAGATGTATCATCAAATTGAAATGAAGGTGGCAGATGCCATCGAGTTGTACAAGGGACTTGAAGCAGTAAAACAACACAAAGGAGCACGATTCTCTATAATCGTAGCCCGGAATGTTAAAGAGCTAGAGCAGCTTCTAAAGAAGTACGAAGAAATTGCTAAGCCTTCTGCAGAATTTATTGAAGTTTCTGGGAAAGCCCATAAGCTAGCAGAAGCCGAAGACGAAGAAGGAATCAAAAAGCTTGAAGAAGAGCACTCGGATCTCATCAGTGAGAGAAAGTCTCAGCTTGCAGCGCTTGAAGAAACTATGCAGCAAACAATAGAAATAAGTTTGCAAACAATTAAAGAAGAACAACTACCAGAGGACGTAACTCCTGAACAAGTTGTTCCAATTTTACCCATAATAGGATGAGGTCAAAAGAGTACATAAGACAATTTCTACTAGCTAAGCCTGGGTACCTTAAAAAAGGTGCCTGGGCTTTAGCTCATAGATTAGATTGTTCTATCGAAGAGGCTACAGAAGTATTAGGGGCTGTTAAGCGAGAGCTTAAAAATGAAAATGTGTCTGGTAATAAACTAGACAGAGAGGATGTTGTAAATACGTCTAGCTTACAGAAGTTTCTTAAAACTCATGGTATAAGCGAGGCATCTGTATCGAGCGTAAAGTTCTGGCAAACATCTACAGGAGATCTACGATACTCTATCGTAACTGCTGATGGACCTGATATAGACAGTATACGAAAAGAGGTGCAAGAGTTTGCACAAGACTATGCTCCTATATATCCTGACAAAGAGTACAAAGAACTTGATGATCCTATTGCATATGAGATATCTCTCCCAGACATACATTACGGGAAGCTAGTAGATATGCCATTACCGTATGACTTTCAAGAGAAAGAATATATACGAGTTGTGCAAAACTTAGTAGCGAAAGCATCCGGACTAGATATAGAACGATTCATCCTACCCATAGGTAACGACGGACTTAACTCAGAAGGTATGCGGCAGACAACTACTAAAGGAACTCCGCAGCAGGACTACATGGATTGGAAGAAAAGTTTTCGAGGATATTGGAAACTGATGGTCTACACTATAGACTATCTAAAAACAATAGCACCTGTAGACGTCATAGTCATTTCTGGAAATCACGACTACGAACGAATGTATTACGTAGGAGATGTAATAGATGGATGGTACCGCAATGACGATGCAGTAACAGTAGACAATAACAACGAGCCTAGAAAGTACTACAGGTACGGAACGAATATGCTCATGTTTACACATGGCGATAAAGAGAAGGCCCAAAACATTCCTTTAATCATGGCAACAGAACAACCAGAAATGTTTGCAGCCACTTCTCATAGGGAAGCACACTGTGGACATTTTCATAAAGAACAAGTCAATGAGTACAGAGGAATCAAAGTCCGTTTCATTCCTTCTATTTGTCCTAACGATTCTTGGCACAAGCAAATGGGATATGAGTCCAAGCGAACAGGGCAGGCATATATATGGAGTAAGGCGCGGGGAATGGAAGGATATAATCAATACAATGTTTAATGATCTACCATATGACGAAGAGTACGACGATGATGACGTGGACATCAACGAAGAGATTGAAATCCTTGGAGAGGCCTACGAAAACGCATATCAAATTTTAACTGGGAAAGTTCATGTAGAAGAGTTTTTACTACAAGAAACAGAATCAGGTAGGATTGTGTTTCTTCCGTTTGATCCCAAGGCGCCAGAAACTGTAGAGCTAATTATAGATGACGTAATAGCATATTTTGAAGAGGGCGAAGAGTACGAAAAGTGCTCAGAGCTATTAGTAATAAAGAGTAAGTTCGATGACACTGAATGAAATTGCATACAACCTGCTAAATCTCCTAAGAGCTGGCAGGTCCCATAATGATGAGAATCTATCTGTTGGACAGATTAAATTCAACATTAAGCATTACCGTGCGATGTTTATTCGCAGAGATTTTATGCGTAACGGACTTATAACAAGACACCTAGAACAGGACTTAGGGTGTGTAAGTCTTATTAAAGTAGATGCTAGCAAGTGCCCTTGTGACTTTACAACAGCTTGTCCAGTCTATAGAACCACAATTAAAATACCACGCACTGTCCGTTTCAACTTTAGTGATGCGATCACACATGTAGGAGACATAACAGGATTAGGCAGAATACCTATAATCGAGCCATATGAGGTTCAATGGCTATCTGCTGATAAATACACAGCAAATAACGCAAAGGCATACATGATAGAAGACTACATGTATATCTACAATCCTAAGGGAATGGAGCAAGTAAATATACGAGGTGTATTTGAAGATCCAGAAGAGCTTGCAGGAATAAAAAGCTGTGAAGAAAACTGCTATGATGCAAACTCTACTTTCCCTATACCTGCTGATATGGTTTCAGCAATAACCTCAGGACTAGTTAATGGAGAACTTAAACTATTAATTAGTACCTTAGTAGACGACGAAAACGATAGACAACAAGATACGCAGTAATCATGGCATCTCCCGCATGGCAAAGGAAAGAAGGCAAAAGTGACTCAGGCGGACTTAACTCCGCAGGCATCGCTTCGTACCGAAGGGCTAATCCTGGAAGTACTCTATCTAAAGCTGTAACAGAAAAAAATCCCACAGGCAAAAAAAAATCTCGCCGTAAATCTTTCTGTGCAAGAATGTGTGGTATGAAACGTAGTCGCACAGGAACAGAAACAAAAAAAGATCCTAACTCAAGAATTAATAAGGCTCTCCGCAGATGGAGATGTAAGTGTTAATTTCTACAATAACAATAGAACCTATGGCATATATGAAAAAACCCTCCAAGAAAATGTATGGAGGCAACAAAAAGACGATGTACAAGAATGGGAGCTTCTTGGAACCAAATAAAGAGCTCACGTTTGGGGGCATGAAAAAAGGTAAGTACGAAGCCGCTGGTCCTGTATCTCGGCAGATGGAGGACGCAAAAAAAGCAAAGGCTGCAGCTAATAGAATCAAAGCAGAAAAAGTTTCAAAAGCAGCAGCAGCACAAAGAGGCCCTAGCAGACAAGAAAAACAAAACACTCCCCAAGGAACTGGGGGTGGTGCAAAACCTCAAGTAGGAAGTAAGCTTAAAGAATTAAGTAATGCTCCAGGCCCAAAACCCGCAGCTAAAAAACCAGCTTCTACTGGACCAAAACCAGGTACATATGCAGACGCAAAGAAGCGTAACCCTAACTTGGATAAGCTGATTGCTGAGCGTAAAAAGTATGCTAAAGGAACTGTTGAGTACAATAGAGTACAGAATCAGATCAACAAAGCGTACGGTAAAGGACCTATGCGTACGGAGGTTAACAAAATAGCACCTAAGCCCGCTCCTAAAAACCCAGAGCGAAATCCTACTATTAAGTCTTCAACTCCTGCTAAACCAGCAGCTAAGCCTGCTGCTAAGAAGCCTGTTGCAAAAGTTTCAACAAAGCCAACAGCAAGCAGAACGGGCATGAGCCCTCAAGGAGACACTCGAGCTTTACAAGCCGAACTTAAAAGTGCAGCTCCTGCAGCATCAGTTAAAAAACCAATAGACCGAAGAACTGCACGTTCTGCCAGAAAAACTGACAGGCTGAAAAAGCGTGTAGGTAGACTACAAGGTAAAATGCAGGCAGGTGGTTTAAAAGATCCTAGCGACGATCAAAAAGGCCTAAAGAAACTTCCTACTTCTGTCCGTAACAAGATGGGGTATATGAAAAAAGGGGGCAAGCGCTAAATAAATGCACACATTCAAGAATGTATATAGCAGCTACTCTACGTTAGTAGAAGAACCTATTAGTAAAAAACTCTTTAAAGAGATTTGCGAAAGATTCAACATGGAGGTTATAGAAGGAATTCTTGAAGGAAGTGTATTTAATATGAAGAACAATCTCTCAAACCTTTCTATCCGTAGGATTGAGCGTAATCCGTCCAAGCCTACGATAGATTGGTGGGAGAGTAATAAATACAAACAGGAGTTATTAGCTGAGGGTAAAACGTTATTCTCAGAGGACAACCCTGAAGGATCAAAGTGGTTTATATACTACACTGATCCGTGGTATTGCAAGTACCACTGGGAAAAGCACAGATGCAAAATACCCAACAAAACGGCATACAGGTTCACCCCTACCCGAGGTGTAAAGGGGAATAAGGAAAAATTAACTAAGCTACTGAAGGAAGACGAATTAGCCTATCTCAAATTTAAGAAGCATGGCAATATATAAAACAACATCTAGCAAGGTCATTATCCGAAAGATCTTTAGGGACATAAACCCTAACACAGATAATTGGATAGATGATGCAGTCGAGTGGATGGGAGAAGCACTTGAGCATATCGGTGCTGCCCCTCAGCTAGAGTTGCGTAACTGCGTCTTAAGTGTAAAAGATTACAAAGCTGCATTGCCGAGTGATCTCTTTTACATTAATCAAGTAGCTATCAACGAAACAGCTGAGTCTGTAATTATCTCAGAGCAAATGGATACGCTCTTAGAACGAATAGACAATATCATAAACGGAACAGGAGCATCTAACCATACGCTAAATGAAATGAACTCTAGGCTGCAAGTCTTAGAGAATCAACTTGGGGGAGCAGACGACATGGCTATCTTAACAAAATGCCGATCTCATTTTCCAAGAAGCACAGACTGTCCTGACTGTATAGAAGATAATAAAGTAACGTCACGATGTTATTACATTGAAGCAGATAAGATTAAGACATCTTTTTCTACAGGCAAAGTATGCTTAAGCTATATGGCTTTTCCCGTAGATGATGACTGCTACCCTCTTATCCCAGACGATATTAGTTTTAAAGAGGCTATGTTCTGGTACGTATATAAAAAGATGTTGCTGGGTAATATGACCCCATCTCAAAATGGGATTGGGTATGAATTTGCAGAAATGCAATGGAAGTACTATTGCACTCAAGCTAGAAATGCAGCTAACTATCCAGATATTGATGCATACGAATCCTTTATGGATCAATGGGTACGACTCATTCCTAACATTAACAGACACGCAGAAGGATTTGGGAGTCTCAACAGACGTGAGTCACTAGACAGAAATGGGGGCGGAACACTTATAGATAGCGCAACTATTTCAAACAGCGTTCCTACAAAGAGTGCTGCTACAAACCTAACCCGTAGAACAACTAGCGTTTCTTGGAGCAGTACTACAACAGATGGAATTGCCGTCGGAGCAGGTATAACTGCTGCAGTGCAATTGCTTAATCCACAATCCACAGACTTAAGCACAATTGACGGCACATCTATTATTACGTACGCCAGCAATCAATGGCTTCTCACCGGACTTACGTCGTCTATGACTTTGACGTATGCTTACACTTTAACATTTAATGATGACGGGGCAGGAGATTTAGATATAGAAGTAGTGATGGTTAATAATTCTACAGGTCAAGAAACAATTGTAGGAACAACTACATATGCCCTCAGTGGTACTGATACACAAATACAAGGAGACGAAACAACCCTTGTAGGAAGTGTACAATCAGCTACTGTATTCCTTAGACTCCCTGTACAATCAAACCCAGGACTCAGCGCAGTTAAAATAAGTGCAGGAACGCTTAAAGTGGAGTAATGGCAAACAAGTATAAAATTAAAGCAAGTGGTGGACAGCACACAGTTCAAACAGTAGATGCCACAAACACAAACACGATATTAGGTGTGCGTGCATTTCCTACGCAAGAACTTTTTGCACGAGTAGTAGGAGGAGCAATAGATATTGAAACACAGTCTAAGGAGATTAAAGTATTTATTGGACTTGCACACGGGGACATAATAACAGAAAATAATGCTGTTTGGGGAGCTGATGTAACTGCAACAGCTGTAGCGCTAAACGCATTTTTTAAAACAAGCCCGCATCAACTAGAAGATCTAGGAGATGTTCCTGTACCTGTAACAAACAAATTTCTCAAGTACGTTAATGGAACATACGTTTGGGCAGAAGCAGACGGAGGTAGCTCTACCTTGGATCAAGCCTTAACAGTAACTAATACTATTGGAGATGCTGAAAAAGGAGACACTTACAGCAGCGGAACAGCAGTAGAAGTTCTTATGAGAGACATGCTTGCCCCATTTTTAATTCCTAGCATAGGAGCAATTAGCATTGCGGGTACTGGAGCATCAATCTCAGAAGAAGAAAACTTAATAGTCGAGTGCGGTCTTGCAGCAAACACATCTGCGATGACTATAACCTTTAATAATCCTGAAAGTTTATTCAACGGCTACCCGCTGATTATAGTAGATACTACTACGGTAGGAAATCACATTGCGTTAGCGCAACAAAGCATAACTGATTACGGTGCACTAAATGTTCCATACGTGCAATCTATTGCATACTCTTCTCCTGGTATTCCAGTATCAACTGCAATAGGCCAAAGAAATATTAGACTGCAGGTTGCATATCAACTTCCAGGTACAAATACAACTACTGTTCTTCTAAAAACTGTACATATAAAATACAGGCATAGATTCTATGTAATCACATCTACCGCATCTACTGTAAGCTCTGTACAAGACTTACTAACCAACGCAACTAGTACAATAACTTCTACACTATTAGTAGACCCCTCGAAGGTTGTGCAAAGTTTACAGGTACAATGTAACAATAATACAGAAAATAATAGTACCTTTACTTGGATTTTAATACCAGGATCAGGTACATTAGGGGAAGTTGCGGCTCAAGTAATAGGTAAAGGTGTTGCAAACTACACAGATAGTTGGACACTTTACGATAACAGTGGCAGTGGTTTTGCTCGTACCGTAGGGACAGCGGTTCCTACATATAAAGCTTACAGATCAAATCAACCTGGAGCTTTTGATGATAATCTTATATTAAATCTAGAACTAAAATATTCTTGATATGGCAATCAAATTTGGAGATACACTTGAAAATCAAAACACTGCATACCCTATTGTGGATGTGGTTGGGGATAACGTTGCTGGGATTCACATTATCGACGACTTTGCGAATGATCATCTCATCGCTATCCCGGCTAATGCAAGGCGTACCGGGTCTATCATTGTTGCAAAAGATACTGGCAAGGCCTACATCTTTACAGGAACAGGTGGTGACATTACCGGCGATAACAACTCTAGTAATGAGTGGGGCCATGCTGCTGGTACTAACTGGGTACCTGCAGGTAGTACTACTTTAGGTAGTCCTTCTAGCGGTAACTTAACGGACAACAGCCCTGCAATCGCATCGTTTACTGCAGATACGTTAATTGTAGATGCAATTGACCAATTGAATGAAACGCTGGGTAACTTAGTTCCTACGAGTCCAGCTGCATGGTCTACAAAAAGCGGCTTGTCTATAGGTATTAGTACCTCTGCTGCTCGGCTTATTGGTAAAAACACCTCAGGTAGCGCCCTATCTCATTCAGTTAATGGAAACGCAGGCTTAACTACAACAGCAGGTACAGTAGTAGCGTGGGATGTCGATGAGGAGACTACTTCAAGTCAGGACTACTCTAAAACCTTTAGTTTTACTGGCGGAAGTAACCCAAACAATTTAGCGCAGACACAGCTTAGATTTCATTTAAATGATCAATCTGTAGAGCTTGCAAGCGCAACGGCAACATCTGCAACACTTGCTGCAGGCTCTCACGATGACGGCGGTTCCTTAACGCTTAACGTTACAACAGGAGACTTCCCAAATACAGGAGGTGACTCTGACGGATTTTTTACAGGAGTAGCTTCATTCACAGTAGCAGCTAATGATGTTTCTACTGATGGATATAATGTATTTAAGGTAGATGACTCTGGGGGAAACAACCCGGTGACACAAACAATTTATATTGCAGCCGACGGTAATTCTGCTAGTGTAGTCTCTCTTAATACAGCAGGGGGCACCATCCTTACAAAAACTGCAAACGGCACGGCAGGATATACTAGTGGACTGCCCTGTTTTAAAGATCCTACGTTTAAGTTGGAAGTATCAACTGGACAACTAATACCTAACAACAGTAAAGTGTATGGAGCTAGCAGCAGTACTAGCGATAATAACTGTGTAACTTTTGGAGCTGGAGATGTTTGCAATGCGCCTAGTGCACTGACTTATGCTGACTTGCCTAATAGCACAAACGCAAATGTGCAGCAAAATGATAATTTTAGTAGCCACGACATTACAGGCGTAACGACTAGAGCAGATCAATATCGTTTATTTTCTATTAGCCAAGCTGGATCTCCTACAATTACAGCTAAGTCTATTCATGGAAGCTCTTCTGCTACAGCAGTAGGCACTGGTAATACGGAGTACTATTACTTTTATGACCAGCCTTCAAATACCTCTGACTTGCTTGCTCCTTTTGAAAATAATCTGATGAACACCTTGCATACCAGTGACACTGCGGGGGCACGAGTAAAAGATCCTGATACAAACGGAAATTCTGAGGACACTCCTTCTGATGCCGTTGGTTCATATGGTGCTTGGAGTCAGCAGTATGGTAATAACAGTTCTAGCTCTTTCAGCATTAAGAATCATGACGCTATTACATCGCCTCAGCTTGGAACAGGAACTAATAATGCTTTGAGAGTAACCCATTCAATTGGAGATTTTACAAATGCTTCTTTTGTCTATGCAGACACTGTTCCAGCAGCTCTTGATTTAACTGGTCGTACTCAAGGCGACGCACAATACATTACCTACGCCTTTCCCTGTAACCAACCTCTTCAAAAGTTTGATTTCAAATTCAAGGGAGATTTAGACGGAGGAGGTAATGTCTTTTTTAAGATTTTTGATGCTTCTTCTAGCAACAGTTTGTTAACAGCTAATAGCTCTGGTGGAAATACAGGAGGCTGGGTTCCTGCTACTGTTTCTTATGCTGGCACTGGCATTGCAGGCGCAGGCGGAACTGGGTGTGCTTCTGGTGGAGTTTTAGATGTCGAGGCAACAAGTCTACAAACTATTGAAATCAATGCAGGCAGTGGAAGATGGAACGCAGGTAGTGACGCTAAGGTGTACGTACGAGTCAAATTAATGAGCGGAGATTTCATCGAACAAATTGGGTGCTTTGAACAATAATACAATTACAACATGGCTGGATTTTCTAGTGAAGAGATTTTAGATCTCTTATATAAAAAAGTTGCTTTTGGTGCTAACAAAAGCGGAAGAAGCGAGGAATTTACGCCTGCGGGTGAAACTTCTTCATCCTTTATTGCAGTAAAGCCGAGCTCTATATGGAGAGAGGCAGACACAACAAACGTTCCTGTTGTCCCTCCTAGTGCTACGAGCGCCTATGTACAGGTGTATGCTAGTCATACAGGAACGCAGCCTGGCAGTACTACTGCTGTGGCTACGTGTACACCTAATGGTGATGCGCCAGCTATGCCGCTGCAGACCAATTTCAAACGGTCTTGGAAGACTGGGGCTACTAACTGGCTAGGACCAACATTTGGTGCTGGATATTTGGTTAAGGTATATGTCGGACCAGCAAACTGGGATGGGGACACCACCGATACCAATATTACGCAAGTCATCTTTGGCTCAGACGCTAACCGCGATTGGTACTTCGACTATGAAGCCGGTATGCTGTACTGGACTCCAGAGGATGAGAATGGTACTGGCAGCTTTGAGGACTCTGATTCATGGACAACGTTTACCGACACTCACGTAGTCTACATTGCAGGCTACCGTTACATTGGAGCTACAGGAGCTGGGGGCACTAGTGATATCACTGGTGGAGCAAGCACGATTGCTACAAATGATCTTACCGCAAATCGCGCACTTCTTTCTAATGGCGATGGTAAAGTTGCAGTATCTGCAGTCACGAGCGCAGAGCTTGCAACTTTAAGTGGTGTTTCAGGCGATATTCAGACTCAGCTTGATAACATCCAAAGCGATGTTGATGGCAACGAGTCCGACGCAGATGCAGCCATTGCTGCTGTGCAGTCTGACGTTGACGCGAACGAAACTGCCGCTGACGCAGCTATTGCTTTGAAGTTAGCTCTTGCTGGTGGTACAATGAGCGGCGACATCGTGTTTGATTCTGGTCAGCCAAAAGGCAATGGAGGTCTGGTACCTGCAGCAGGCAATGCCGGAGAATTTCTTAAACATGATGGTACTTTTGGAACACCTTCATACACAGCTGCTCCAACCCAAAGTGACATAAATGGTCTTGCAATAACTACTGTAGGGGTTTTGTCTAACGGAAGTATAGATACTGGTTTTGGCGACATAGATAATGGTACGAACGCACTAAATACAGGTGCGGCTACTGTTGCTAGTTTGGTTCTAGGCGGCCACACAATTGATGACATTGATATTACTTCTGAGTTTGTAGATGACGATGCTCACATCATGTCATCCAAAGCTATCGGTGCAAAGTTTGCATTGATAAATGCAGACACTACTGGTACTGCTGGTGCGCTGGCAGGAGGAGCTGTAGGTAGCGTACCTTATCAGAGTGATGCCGATACTACTGCATTCCTTGCCGGTAATACAGCTGCTACTAACCTGTTTATGCGGTCAGTGGGAACAGGCGCTGCAGCACAAGCTCCCACTTTTGCAGCCGTAACTGCAACAGACGTAGGACTGGGTAATGTGACCAATGTATCTCAAGCTACAATACTAAGTAGCGCTGCGTCTGCCGCTGCTACTGCTGGCGATGCTGCGTATGTGGCACTAGCAGGCGGGTCTACGATTGGAAGTGCTAATCCTTTAATCTTTGAAGGAGCTACTAGCGATGGTTTTCAGACTACATTGGCTGTTGATGATCCCGGTGCAGATCGCACGATTACACTACCGAATGCTACGGGTACAGTTGCGTTGACCGCTAATCACCTCGGTGCTTTCGCAAATACAACATCTGCACAGTTGGCAAGTATAATTACTAATGAGACAGGTACAGGCGCTCTTGTTTTTGCAGACTCACCAGCCCTAACAGGTACAATCACTGCAGCAGCTGCAAGCTTCTCTGGTGACGTTACTGTCTCTGGTAATCTTAACGTCATTGGAGACGGTACATACATTAACCTTCAACAGGAAAATGTATATATGAGAGACGCATTAATAACGCTTGGTAATGAAGATGACGGAGAAGATGAAGATTTTGCAGACGCTGCTGCTATGGCCGCTGGTACTTTACTTGGTATAGAGGCATATAAGCAAAATCACGATAACTCTGCGCACCCTTCTTTAGTTTTTGATACTACCGTAGGCAATAAATACTGGGCTATTGATAACAAAGATCATGCTGCCAGTGCTCTTACTAGAGTTGCTCGGACCTTTAAGATTGAATATACTATTGATGAATCAGGCAACAGTGATGTGAGCAATGGATACTTTACTATTACGCACAACCTTAATCATAAGGATGTTATCGTACAAGTACGCGATGCCTCCGACAATATTGTCTTCTTTAAGTACACTTCTCAAACAGTAAATGCAGTTCGCGTTGCTATTGGAGGCGGTATTGCTGACGGTGACGTATTCAATGTAGTGGTTGTAGGATAATTTGTATATTTGTAAAGCAAACCAATTTCAAATATCATGTTATTAAAAGAGTGTATCAACGTGTATAAAGCCTTTCAGACTATAAGTGAGTCACAGCTCCCACTTGTAACTGGATGGACGATCGCACAAAATATGTCCAAGCTGCAACCTCTAGTTGAATCATTTGAAGAGCACAGACAAACTTATATTGAACAGCTTCGCACAAAGGCTACAGTTGACTCTAATGGTGATCCTGAAATCGCTGACGAAGATGCTGCAGACTTTAAAAAGCAAGTAGAAGCATTGCTCAATGAGGATGAGAAAGTCCGCTTAAAAAAGGTTGAACTAATAGACGATGGAACTTTGTCTATTGCTCCTACCGTTTTGATGGCTGCAATGGACTTTCTAACCCTCAAGACTAATGCCGATAAAGTTAGCTGATCTACTAGAGAATGTAAATTCTAACTTTGCTATTATAGAGACCAGCAAGCATAATATTGTTGGTCTCTATAACGGCTTTGTAGGAACTAGTCCGTCTTTACAGGTATCTTATAACGATACTTCAGATGTAAAGGAGCAGTTTACAAATACAAGTGACGATCCTGTTCAATTCTACAAACTTCCTCTTGCAGCCAGTTCTACAGTTAATCAAGTAGATGCAAGCACTACTGTAAAACTAGAGACTCTTAAAGGGGGTCTGATTTCTGTCAAAGACTCGAAGCTAACCGGCGGGCAGGCAGTGGGTATATACCTAGCTCAGACATCTCCTACTGCGGGGAACACAGGTGATGCTAATAGAGCTAACGCCGATCGTTGGACTGAGCTTATTCAGGACTTCGATATGTACGATGCGATTACAGGTGCGCAACTTTCTGATCTTCAAGCAGCAGCAGGCGAAAACTTTTTTCTTGCTGGGTACGATACTGAAAAAGAAAGAACTCGTAAGCTTAGTTGGGGAGAGATTACATCTGCACTTACACAGACAATTATTGCAGACTTAGTCCTAAGTGGGACAATTACACAGGAACAAGCTGACGATGGATTTGGAGGCGGATCTTCAGGAGACCTAAACAATGACGGTGAAGTAACCACAGCGGACTTGCTTCTATTTTTAGGCAGTTTTGGACAGAGTGGTGTAGGATATGAAACCGATTATACTACTATGTCTGGAGCTACAGAAGCAGCTGCACCTATAAACCCTAGTGCGGCTACCGATCTTACGGCTACCTTCGCTCTTTCAGAGCTAACCACTTTTAACTATCCTATTACCTTTTCAACAAGTGGAGATGCATATGGGTGGGGATCGGTTTCTAATTCTGTTAACGCCGCTAACTTTGTTAAGTTAAATGATATGTCTATCGGGGACAATCTAACAAGCGGGGACAATTCTGGAACACCCGCTCTTATAGTATCTCATTGGGCTACTCGACGCTTACAGGTAACAGTAAAATTTAATGCTGTATTTAGCGCTGCTGATGAAGTAATACCTTTATTGTATGTGAAAGTTACAGGAGATGACCAAACGCCTACGACACAAGAGTGTATTTACTATATGAAAATTGACGGTGGTGAGGGTTATGGACAGGGATTAGTGAGCACTGGAGCTGAGACTTATGACAACATGTTTGGTGTAATTGATTTAAATGATGATGATCTTGTAGCGGCCGATGAATTTGAAAATCATTCTGTAGCACTTGAGAATGGGTTTTTGTTAAACCACGAACCTTCTGTAGATGAATACATTGAAGATATAGAATGTCGCATTTTCTTTGTTTCTACTTCTACCTTTGCAAGCGTTGTCGTAAAAAAAGTAGTTACTAAAGTAATTGCAACTTGATATGAAGAATATAAAAATATATCTTGAAAACGGGCAGATTATAATTACGAGTGCCGTAGCTGCATCAAGCAAATTAAACTCCTCGATAAACAATGCGCCTGCTGTAAATACGTATCCTTCGAATGAAGCACTTACCGCCTCTATTGTAAACACGAATCAGATAAAGGTTGTAAACAGCAATGGAACGGTTGTATTAAATAATATTCCTTTTGCTAAACTCGTAGGTAAGGACGGCACAACTGCAATTGGTGCCAGTGCTGCAGCTGTACTTTCAACCTTAAATAGTACTTCATATTTTGCAGCGACTCCGATAGACCCAAAAGTCGCTACAAATACAAGCTTAATAACTGCTGAAGCTGCTAAAGTTACAGCTCTTAAAGCTGCGACTAAAACTGATACAGGAGATCGTGGTGTATTTGTAAGCGACGGGAAAGCAACAACCGCGTCTCACGTTTCTGTTAAAACGAGTGATTCTATCCTCCAAGCGGGTTCGCATACCGCTATTAAGTTAAATGAGGTAGGCGCAGCAACCTTAACTTTAAGTGTTCAAGCAGGTACTACAGGAAATAAATCATCTGTAGATGCGATTACTGTATTAGGTAATACTAATGGGACGAACGCCCTTACTACTTTTAATGAGGCGGTTGATTTTGATGGAAGCGTAACCGGTCTTACTAGTGCGGCTATTCCAAATCTGGCTGCTAGTAAGATTACCTCAGGGACTTTTACTACTACTCGTATTCCTAGCTTGAATGCAAGTAAAATCGGTTCCGGTACACTTGCTGACGCTCGAGTAGCTGTTTCTAATGTGACTCAGCACGAGGCTTCTTTGTCTATTACTGAAAGTCAGATTAGCGATCTATCTCATTATACAAATGCTAGTGTAGATACGCATCTAAATCAAAACAGTGCAACTAGCGGGCAGTACTTAAAATGGACCGGAACGGACTATGCTTGGGGAACAGTTAGTTCAGGCCTGGGCAATATAGTAGAAGATACTTCACCACAGCTTGGTGGAAATTTAGATGTCAATGGGAATAAAATTACTTCGGTTTCATCGGGCGAAGTCCTTCTAGAACCAGACGCTAGTGGCGTTACGCGAATTGCGAATCCAAACGGCAACACGACAGTATTGAAGTTAGGGGGTAATACTAATTCAGGCGGTACCATACATCTTGATTTCAAGCATCATACAACCTCTAACAATGCTGGAGCAAGCATTAGAAGTAGCGGCGGCTCTTACGGTACAGGAGGTCTTAGCTTTTACGCAAAAGGCACTAACACTAGCGACGGAGCAGATTTAGTTGCAGACAACTTGATTGCTTCGATGTCTTACAACGGTGGCCTTCAAGTTTATAAAAACTTTTCTGTACTTGGCGGAGATTTGCAGTTTGGTCATGTTGGTGGCAATACGTCGGCAGAAAAAAGGTTAGGCGTAAGAGGGGATGAACCAAATTCAACTCAATCTTCTCTTCACCTTGAAGCAGGTGCTGCCACTTACTCAAATAGAAGTGGCGGAAACCTTCGACTCAAGGCTGGCCCTGGTGCTGGTTCTGGAGATAGCGGGGTGATAAGCTTTTGGACTTGTGAAGGTATTGCAGCGGCTGGCACTACGAACACCAACCTTGAGAAGATGCGCCTCAGCTCCGAAGGGTATCTGGGTATTGGCACGACATCGCCAAGCGAAGCACTTGATGTAGAGGGTAACATCTCTGTTACGGGAACAGTTGATGGAATTGATATTGCTACGGACGTCGCGGCAAATACTGCTAAGACTTCTTTTCCAGGATTTGGTACTACAGCGGGCACAGCTTTAGCAGGGAATACTGCTTTATTTGATGGAGCATACGGAAGTCTGTCTGGTACACCTTCTACGTTCGCACCCTCATCGCACAACCACGCAGCCAGTGAAATAACTAGTGGTACATTTAGTACTGCACGTATCCCAGGGTTAGGGGCAAGTAAGATTACATCAGGTACTTTTGCTAACGCTCGCATTTCACAAGGGTCTGTAACCCAGCATCAAGCAGCACTAACTATTACCGAAAGTCAAATTAGTGACTTAGCACATTACACAGACGCAAGTGTTAACACACATCTAAATCAGAGCGGTGCAAGTAGTGGACAGTACTTGAAGTGGACGGGCAGCGATTATGCTTGGGGTACAATTAGTTCTGGGGGACTCGGTAATATAGTAGAAGACACAACGCCTCAGCTTGGCGGTGACCTTGATGTTAATGGAAACAAGATTACTTCTGTTAGTAATGGCGACATAGTAATTGACCCCACAGGCACAGGAGATATACTACTTAAACCAACTAATCTCCTATTGGAGGGTGCAGGTACTACAAATGTTGCAGAATTTAGATTTCAAGAAGGGACAGGTTTTGGTACTAATTACGTAGGATTTAAGGCCCCTGCTTCAATAGCTACTAATCAAATATATACCTTACCTCTTCTTGATGGTACTAATGGTCAAGTATTATCAACAAATGGTAGTGGTACTTTATCTTTTGTTGCTCAGACAGCTGATACAAACACCAATCTCGGGAATACTGATATGACTCTGTCGGGATCTCGTATCGTTACGATGGGCCACGATTTAAACTTTAAAGTTGGGTCTAGTTCTAAACTATTATACGACACAAGTGCTAACTCCGGCACAGGTTTATGGCAGTTTAGTGCTCCTACTCAGTTTTTGCATGACGTTAAGTTTAATGGAGCTGGGGGCACTACTCAAGCTAGCATTAAGTTTAACGAGCCTTCGATGGGTGGGACAAATGGAGTTATACTGCAAGGTCCGTCGACTAACATGACGTCCGATCTTACTTTTACTCTTCCTGACACAGACGGTACAAACGGTCAGTACCTGAAAACAGATGGATCAGGAAATCTTGCATTTGAGACTTTCGCAGTCACAGGTACTGCACCGATTGTTAGTAGTGGAGGCAACACACCAGCTATTAGCATAAACACAGCAACTACTGCTGTAAAGGGGGCTATGTCAGCGGCCGATAAAGTTTTACTGAATACAATTACAGGGGCTTTTGTTTCCGATGATGTAGGCGGTGCAAAGAATGTAGTCTTCGAATCTATAAACGGCATTTCTGCAAGCGCAGGCGTTATAGTTAGTATGCTGCAAGACACAACAGCAGATAACACAAACGCAAACAGCAAAGACTTTTTAGGAGTTGTCACAAGCACTTCTGATCAATGCGTTATTAACGGAATAGTTGAGATTAGTCAATCTGTGCCAACAGGAGCGACAGCGGGAAGACCGTTGTGGCTTGGTGCATCAGGTAGTTTTATAGCCTCCGCGCCAACTGCTGCTAATTCATATGCTCGCGTAATGGGACACTATCTCGGTAGTGTCTCAGGAGGTTTTTTAGTTTACTTCAATCCAAGTAACGACTGGATTCAAATTGATTCATAATGGGAGAAATTTCAGGAGTTCCAACAGCGGACATAGACAACGTAGACGGATTCTATACGACTCAAGGATCTAGCGGCATCACGGCTAATTCTGTTACTAACACGGGATTACAGATGTATGGTTCAAGTTCATTTTGGTCCAATCCCTATGTGACTAAAGAATTCAATATCGGACCCGCATACACGGCAAACACATTCACTAAGATTGCTGCCAGCCGCGGCTATTTGCAGTTTCACGCCCTTAAAAGTGACGGAACTTTGTGGTATTGGTCTGTAAGTACTAGCTTCATGTCCACATCGTATTTTACAAGCGATGGCACTTGGAGGCAGTACGGCACAGATACAGATTGGACAGATATAACTGCTGGACAGTATACGTTTGGCGCAATCAAAGGCGGCGACATCATGTTTTTAGGAAGCGGTAGCTACAGGCAGCGTGGTGATGGAAGCACATCCAGTAGAAGCAGTTGGACAACCGTAAATACAGCAGGTAATTGGACAAAAATACACCACGGCTATCGTCATGCATGGGCAATTAACAGCAGTGGTGAGGCATACTCAACAGGCTACGGTTACGACTACATGACGGGCCAAGGCTCAACAGGCACAATTTCGACCTACACCCGAGAAAAAAACAGCTTAACTAATATAGTTGAAGCTGCAGGTGGTTACCGTTGCTCGTGGCTTAGAAACAGCAGTGGCGATGTTTACTTTACAGGCAATAACACGAACGGACTGGCAGGCCCACAAATCACCACAACTTCGAGTAGGAATGGCCCCCTGTTAGCCGTCAATAGTTCTACCAATTACGTCTGTTCTAAAATTTGTAACCACAGTCATGCTGCCGGATGCCACATTGATTCGACAGGATATTTGCGATTCAACGGTGAGGGTTCAAAATATTTACGCCCCGACAACAGCACAACCGACAAAAAACTTAGTTCAAGCGGTTATCAATTGACCAGCGTAGGTTCAGGTTGGACTCATTACGATGCGGCAGATTGGGCTGGCTCAAACTCTGAACATTTGGGTATAGGAATAAAATCAGGAGCCTTTTGGATTGGAGGCGAAGACAGTCAAGAATTTAAAGCAGTTTTCGGGCAAACCGTAAACAGCAATTGGTATCAAGTAAGAACAGGAGTAACAATAGCAGCGCAAAGAGCTGCAGTATTAGTAGCAGGATAATGGTAAGAGGAAACACATACAGAGTAGCCGTGGCTGAGGATACGGATTTCGTTGAAGGTTGGGTCGACAGCCGTGTTCCGAACATGGTGTTTATGTACGATCAAGAATCAATAGAAGAGTGCGAAGAAATTGACGGTGTGTATTATGCTACCTACCAGACATGGGATGTGACAGAGGCACGGCAGATGACGTATGTGCAATCCGATGGAACTCAGGTTACGTTTGATGTTCCTGTGGAAGAATACGGTAAAATTGACAATGTAAATGTCCGTAAATTAGGCACATAATGAAAAAGTTTATAGGAGGAATGGTAAAAGACCCAGAAAGGGTTGATCAGCCGGAAGGTTCATACAGAGATGCTCTGAATGCAAATTTGTATTATCTAAAAGGTGCAGTAGTTAACGAGCAAGGAACCTCTCCTATTGTAAATGTCGGCAGCTTCACCATTGATAATATTATCGGACAGTGCCCTCTCACTGACGGTAGAATTGTTCTGTTTTTTAATTACACGTTTCAGGGCAGCTCTACTTCTGCCATCTCAATAGTAAACACATCCCTAAAGGAGAATACTATCATCTATAGAGATGCGCAGCTTAACTTCCAAGCTCCTAATACAATAGAGGCTACAACTAAAATTGATGTTAATGGAAATGTGTTAGTATACTTTACAGATAACTACATCTTAAAGGAAACAGATCCGTTTACAAATATTGAATACATAAGTGATTATAACCCCCCAAGAGTTATTAATATCACAAGACAAGAAACATCAACTAATGTTTCTAGGCTTTATGGCAATGCAGATTACACAGTAACCAAACTAGATCTTTTTATGAATGCAGGATTTATACCTGAATTCACAAATATTAAAATAGAAGAAGGAGGAGGTGTTGTAAGTGGGACGTATCATTTGGCCTTAGCTTATGTAGACGAAGATTTAAATCGAACAAACTATCTAGCTACTTCTAATCCTGTGCATCTTGTAACAGCTCAAGAGGATGCAATCCCAACAGAGGTTATCACAGGAGACCCACAAGGAAGTCAATCAAACAAGTCCATAACATGGACTGTAGATATTCCTCTCCCCTCTAATTACACTCACGTACGCCCCGTTATAATACAACGTTTTGGAGGTGGGACAAATCAAGAATCAAGCGAGTTTGCGTATGAACTTGAAATTGTCAAAATTCCAGCAACAGCAGGCGCAAGTGACATAAGCTTAGACATCACATATACAGGGCTAGAACAAGTAGCTGCTTCTGCTATCTCCGAGATAGTTATAGATTCGGTACGATATGAAACTGCTAAGTCATTTGTACAACTAGACAATAGGTTGTACATATCCAATCTAAGAGCTAGAGGAGACATAGGGTACCAGAGATATGCTAATAGCATAAAGATTATACCAACTGTAAGACCTATCCCAAAATTCGACCCTAAACGAATACACTCTATTGTTTTAAACAACGGGTACGCAAACTACATCGCAGGCATATTTAACAATGATTTTAATATCTATAAGGATCTCCAAGAAGACGATCTAGCAGATGGGTTTTTTGCATCAAATGTTCGTAAGGGATATAAAGATGTAAAAATGTCTCACGAGTACAAAGGCTATCGACGCTCTGAAGTATACGCTTTTTACATTTCGTTTGTTCTAAATGATGGCTCAGAAACGTACGCCTATCATATCCCAGGAAGAGCTCCAAAAGATCTTCCAAGAGCTTCATCTGGTAATGTAAATGTAACCGAAACAAGTACGTTGACAGAGACAGTACTGACTGCTGTAGCGGACAGTGAAATTAATTTGCAGTTATCCGAAATTAAAGACCTGTATCCTGACACGCGTATGTATCAAATAACAGATACACAATACATTGATTCAGAGAATAGCCAAGAAATGAGCTATTGGGAAAATGAAGATGAGAAATACCCTGACTCTCCGGATTTTGATGTTCTTAATGTCACTGGAGATGGGAGCTCTGTAGAGGTAGGAGATTTAAAGAACAAAAAAGTTAGGCACCATAAAATGCCCCCAAATAAAAATGAGATTTACTCATTCATAAATACACTTGATGGTGGGGGAGAAGTTTTCCCAAATCTTTTTGGACAAAATGCTGATCAGGACGGATTAATTTTACAAGAAACAATAAAAATTCTTGGGGTAACTCTTACAGATATATCTATCCCGCAGTTTATACGTGATCAAGTACAAGGCTTTAAAGTCTACTACGCAAAAAGACAGCAACAAGAAAAAACTATTATAGGTCAAAGTGCTGTACTTCCTTCTTGGTATGAAGATGAAATAGCGATTACAAACCGTATGACAAACGCCGTACACGGTTCTTACGTAGATGCTTGGTTTTTAAAAGGTATGCTTCCCTATGGGCCAAATCTTCCTTCAATAAAAAACATTCCTGGTCTAGTAGGTAAAGCAAGAAAAGCGCTATCTGTATTTACTTTTCATGATTTTAACCTTCTTAAAAACAAACATACGCTTAGTGGAGCGTCTCACATTGATGTGCAGAAAATCCTCACAATGCGCATGTATCATGGAGGAAACAAAAAACAAGCAGGCGACAACAAGCCTTACATGATAGATACAGACTGGATAAATGTTACAATCGGGAATACACAGTGGTATGAATGGACGAACCCGTCAGGTGGAGGTGACGACTACAACGCGGTCCAAGCTGTAACAGTAACAGACCCAGACGATACTACGTTCGCAAGCCTTCCGGGCGTTACAAATTATTACACATCAGTACTAGTAGCCACTCGATATCATAATCCTAATTATGTGAATAGCTCCTTCGCTGACTCAACAATAAATAGTTGGTTTTACACTAGCAATCGAGAAGAATACGGTTACTGGCTTAATAATTATCAAACAGTTTTAGCGTTAGAAAGTAACAGTAAGACATATATAACGGGCAGCACATTACTTAAGAATTCTGAAAGTGGGGCATTTAAAAATGCAGATTACCTTATGCACTTTGCTGGGGAATCATGTATGGCCTTTGGTCTTGTATCAGGACTTCCTGCTTTACTCGAACACAGAAATTACCCAATCCCACTAACAGTAGCATCTTCTGCTCCCTACCGACAAAGAACACAGTGGTGGACACAAGCGAAGTGGAGTTCCGCCACCAATCCGTCAGGCAATGGATCAAATTATGAGCTTGCACAACTAAATGCTCTCGCTCACATATCAAATCCTGGCTCATACGCATCCTGGCCTACTGTTTATCTAGTAAACTTATGCAGTTACAAAACTAATGTTTACAAACCCTTTGATCAACAAAGATTAGTTTGGACAGGTTACTATCAGGCCTTGGATGAAGCTCGCACAGCAGGAGCACGACAAGATGATGAGAATCCGTATGTGTACAAAACAGATACAGTATTTGGAGGAGACACATTTGTAAATAGACATTCTTTTAGGTCTACATCTCAAGATTACGGAGCTAATTTCTACAGGGGACCGAGCAATGGCGCTTTTTCTATTGGTCTTACAGATGTTGGGAACTGGGCAACTAATCCCTACAGGCTACATTCTGTTAACGGTTCTAATCAGCAACCTAAGTATAGGCCAGTAGACCCGTATGCAACAGTGTTTAATTTTTATTGCGAATCAGATGACTTGCTTGGATTTAGACACCAGGGAGACACCTCTGAAGGAGTAACTGTTCCAGAAAGTATGTTCTTAGATGCATCTACAGGTGCAGATGTTTTGTTTAGCGGTCCTGACAATGATCAAACAAAGTCAGAACATCTGCTGTACATGAACAACTACTCTGCTGTTCAAGACATTAAAGTAACTTCTCCTTTACCTAAGAAGTTATTCAATCCTACCCTGTATCCTACTCGAACTATACGATCTACGGTGGACGACGGAAGTATACAGGATAAATATAGATTCTTCTTGTCTTTAGATTATAAAGATATTCCTAGAAACAGAGGGGAGATTACAAAGCTATTTACTCTAGGAAGTATCCTCTATCTGCACACAGAGCGAAGTTTATTTGTCACTAGAGGTAGACAGCAGTTAGGCCTCAGTGATAACACGCAAGCGTTTGTAGGCAGTGGAGACATCTTTGAACAAAGTCCTGACGAGATGATCCCAACAACAGAGGGGTATGGAGGTACTGATTGTCAGTTTGCCTCCTTAACTACTAGGTTTGGGCAATTCTTTGTTAATCGTAAAGATCGAAAGGTATATCTGATGGGTGAGAGTATTCAAGAACTGAGCTCCTTAGGAATGGAGAAATGGTTCTTAGATAACATACCATATAAGATACAAACGTATATCGATCTCGAAAACGCAGGAAACCTTGACGCTCCTACTCATCTATTTGGGTTTAACGCTGTATATGATCCTAAGTACAAAAGAATTATTTTATCTAAAAGAGAGCTCCTTCCTACAGGAGCACTTCTTGGTATTTTAACAGGGGGCTACTCTGATGTACAAATTGATTTAGTAACTGAGACAAACATAACTATATCAGGAAGCTTCCCAAGTAGCGGTGGAAAAGCAATCTTTGAATTCTCTGATACCTCAAACTTTAGACCAGCAGGATGGACTATGTCGTATTACCCAGAATTAAAAGTATGGGGCAGCAGACACAGTTATCTCCCAAATCTATTTGCTAACACGCAAAAAGAATACTACGGCCTTGTTAACACATCCGCTACAAACGTATGGGAACACTCAGATCTAAACAATCCAGGTAAATTTTATGATACCCAGTATAACTTTGAGGTAGAATACATTGATAATTCCCAAGTAGGAATTCCTAAAATATTTACAGCAATTAGGTACTGGGCAGAAGTAGTAGGAATAAACGGAGTTTACCCTGACATGTCAGACAAGCATACGTCTCCTGCATTTACTTCTTTCTACACGTACAACAGTACTCAACTGTCAGGAGCAAGAGATATATACTACCTAACGAACGCTAGACTAGTTGACAGGTTCTGGTATATTAATGATTTTAGAGACCTCAGCGCACAGACTACAAACACTGCAGCAGTAATAGCAAATAACCAGTTAAATGTACATGACGTGTTTAATGTAGGATCTACGACGTCTCTTACAAACAGGTCTATGTTTATAGAAGAGGGTGTTATAAATCCTGCTTATCTAGATACTACTAAGCAGTGGTACAACCATAAGAAATTTGTAGATCATTTCCTAGGAGTTAGACTTATAAGTGACAATTTAGAACGTAATTTAATATATTTGTATTCCGCAGGTACTAAATTCCGACAATCCTTTAGATAATCATGAGCAAAAAGAGTAGAAGAGATGGCGACCGAAGAGAAGCCCGGAAACTAAACCGAAAAGAAACTCGTAAAGTAAACGCATCAAATAGAGCGTCTACTAGGACGGACAACAAAGCAAGCCGTAAATTAGATCGTGATGATAATAAAGAGTTTCGTCAATTTGTTCGTGGTCAGCGTAAAGCTAAACGCGAAGGAATAAATAAGGAACTTACCCGTAATGTCTTTAGATATAAACTTGGTGAGTACACCGCAGGAGGTAATCCGTACGCAATGCCTACTTCTGCGGCAACATCTGGATACACTAGTACCATGTCTGGAATGGCTGGGGCAGAACAAGCTAAACAGCAATTAGCACAACTTCAACAAGAAGTTGCTGCAAGTCAACAACAACAACTTGACGCCGCTCAAGAGAGGCAACGGGCTAAAGACGCTCAATTTAAACAAGGAGTAAAAACAGGTGCTACTGATATTGCTGATGATTTTGGGAGAGAGGGATTGCAGAACGCTGTGCAAGCAAGCCGTATGGCTAAAATTGCTAAAGGAACAGCTAATGCACAACAAGTTGCCAAAGCTTCAGATACTACAGGACAGCTTTTAGCTAACCTTGGTAATTATGGACAAGGAGCAAAAGCTGGAGCAGAGGGAGTATCAGCCGCAGGCAATGCAGCCGGTACTGCAGCTACTGCAGGCTCCGCTGGTGCGTCAATTGGTGCTGGCCCTATTGCAGCAGCTGCAGCTTTAGCTGGAAAAGGCATTGAACATATATCTGATGATAAAGACGATACTAAAACAAATTTTGGAGAAGGCGCAGGTCGAGCTATTGCAGGAGCAGGCACTGGGGTAAGTCTTGCTGCAATGCTTGGAGCAGGCACTGCTCTTGGGGGACCTATAGGTCTAATTGGGGCAGGACTTGTCGGGGGAGGCATGGCACTTGTAAATCAACGTAAAAAGAAGTTAGCTGCGAGAGAAGAAGAAAAAAAAAGACTGCAACAGGAAGAACAAATAGGAGCTTCTGAACAACGTGCTTTTGAGCAGTCTATGGTTAGTACAGGTCAAGATCAGGGTTACAATATTGGTAACTCTCAAACTAACTCGTATCTTCCTGGTTATCAAATGAAAGGAGGAGGTCTTTGGGCAAACATTCATGCCAAACGTAAACGTATAGCAGAAGGCTCGGGAGAGTCTATGCGTAAGCCTGGATCTAAAGGAGCTCCTACTGAAGAAAATTTAAAGAACAGCAAACAAGCTGGAGGCAGCTATATGAAACCACTTGCGGGTGGGGCTGTCGAGTTTATGGGACCTAAGCATTCTAAAGGTGGTATCATGTTAGATGCTCAAACTGAAGTAGAAGGAGGAGAAACTATGGACAAAGTAAATATGAAAAATGGTGGACCTGGAGATTACATTTTCTCAGACTTTCTTAAAGTAGGAAAAAAGACATTTGCGCAGCGGCATAAAGAGATGTTAGAGCGTGGAGGAACACAAGCTGATATACAGAAGCTTGCTAAAATGCAGGAAGAAGTGGCTAAGCGTGAGGGGAGAGATGAAAATGGGGAAAGGAATCCTAAGATGATTATGGAAGAAGGAGGAGCTACTGATTATAGTTTCTTTGCTAACGATTCATATGGAACAATACCCGCAGACGCTGCTGCTGGTGATTTTGAGCTAGACGCAGAAAATGCATATGCTAGACGTTTTCCAGAAGAACAACATAAAACTGAGGAAGGTTTGTACCGTAGAGATGACGGAGACCCAGTTACCTTAGCAGAAGTAGAAGGCCTCAAAGCCAACAATCCTTGGTATGACGATTGGGAAAACTTTGATCCCACAGATCCAGAATCTGTAATAAAATTTCAAGAAGCTTACAATGCACACGCACCAGAAGCAAGTGAAATTAGAGTTGATGGTAAAGTTGGTGAACAAACTGTAAGTGCTTATATCCCTTACACGAAAAGAGCTTCCAAAGAAGAAATTACAGGAGGTGATGACGATGGTGAAAAAGATATACCGGAAGATATACCAGAAGAAATACCAGAAGAGATACCTACTACTGGGATAACGCTTAGAAAAGATGTACTGTTACCTTATCAATTGATGGGGCCTTTAGCAGAGCTTAATTCTAAATACCCACAACCTAATAAAGTAGCAGCAGCTACTACAGGAAGAATAAAGCTGCCTAGAGTAAACTTTAATTCTGAACGAGCAGCTTCTTCCGCAAGTAGTAATGCTGCAAATAAATTCATACAAAGTCAAGCTGCAGGGCCAGGAGCCATAGCAGCTATGATGGCTACAAATGAAAAGCAAAGATCAAACAACATGCAAATTGCTAATGCAGAAGCAAGAAACAATAAGCAATTAGCAGCGCAAGAAGAGATGGGTAATCTTAGAGCATCTCAATTTGATGCACAGAACGTAACTAAAGCAAGACAGTTTAATGCGGCTACTCAAAATCAGCGTGATCAAAATGAGTATGAAAAGCGTATGCTAGCGTTTAACCAACTAGGTACTAACACTGCACAATATGCTAATGACATAAGAGCATATAAAGCAGAAGAACGTTTTGCAGAAGCTTCTCAAATTGGGGGAGAGTACACAAGACAAAAGTATTTAGAAGAGCTTCGTAGACAATCTAAAAGAAAGAAGTCTGATTACTTTGGGATGAACGATACTCAGCTGCGAGAACAGGCTGCTCGAATGTCCCAAGGAGCTCCTACTTATAACGCTCAAGACGGAGAAAGAGTTGAAGCTGTTACAAACGCTATGACGCAAGCTCAACAACAAACTACACAATCTAAGCGGGGCGGGTATGTACGTAAGATTGGGAAGATAAAAAGAAAAAGAAAGTAATGGCATATAGAAACTTGTACAAGCCGCTTAGTCAATTTGTAGACCCTATGTCTACAGAAACATCAGCGATGCTCAAGGAGAGATATCTCCATAACTTCCAAGCTCAAGATGCTATCTCGCAATCTATGAGCGATCTTACTGTCGCTTCATTTGAAAATGACCAACGTATGTACAATGATTTGTACAATAACACTAAGTCAGAGATCGATGGACTTGCAGAAAGAGGTGACTATGAGAATATGTTTATGCCTGTAAGTAGACTTGCAAAACGCTACAGAGAAACAGCATCTCCTCTTGTAGAAAACTACACACGATATCAGACAGATAAGGAAGCAAAAGAGAAGATGCTAGAGGAGGGTAAGATCACTATGTCTGATTACCAAGGATGGCTTAAGAAAAGCAGACTTACTGAACAAGATGGTGACTATGCTGCGTACAAGGGGATTGAGCTTGATGAGAACGGGAAAGTAAACAAATCAAGTATGTATGGTGGTACTGCTATTGCACAATATGTAGATGTACAGCAAGAGATACTTGACGCACTTAATGATATACCTGAAGTAAAACAAGGAGGATATACAGTAAAGGGTTATGAGCAAGGCCCAGATGGGTTAGTTTACGCTGTAGAAAAAGAAGGACAAACAGTTGAGTATATCCCGCAGGAAGCTGTAATGGCAGTTACCAATAATATACTTAATAGACCTGATGTTTCTGCGTACATGCAACAAACTGCAGACTTCACTACGCTTGACATGGATGAGGGTACTATTGATAGTATACTAGCTAAACATTCATATGATCTAAAAGAGCAAGAAGAAACTGCAGGAGCAGACGCTGTAGATCGAATAAGAACTACCGCATCATTGGGAGACAAACGACGTGCAGCTCGTGCAATAGCATACAACAAAGAAGCCTCTAACTACTTGGGAACTGCTTTAGCTACTAGACAACCTAGTGCATATGGGGGAAGCTACAAAATGACGTATGCTGACGCTTTAAATAAAAAGCTAGAAGAAAATAGATTAGATGCAGGAGCATTCCGAGTTACTACACCTGGAGGGGAGTTTCAAATAAAAGCAGCTAATATTATAGGAGACGACGAAAAAGTAACTGCTGCTTCTATTAACGCTAATATTGAAAGAGTAGGAGAAGCTACAAACTTGGCCTATGCGACTGTTCTAGACCAGCTTCCACAACTCGCAGAATTATTAGAGAGTAACGGACAATCGTTAGAGGACAGACTTCAAGATATCCCAACTTTGATGGACGATATAATGCGTGCTAACCCAGAAGCTGACAGAGCTACTATTGCACGTACCCTTAATGCAGCTGACTCTCAAATACAGTTATATAGACAAGAAGCAGAGTTGTCACAAAGACTTCTTAAAAACTCGTATGGAGGATTTGCAGAAACGTTTGTTTCAGATGTTGTCTCAGATTTTGCAATCGACATGATGATCCCCGCAGGCTCTCTCAGTGAGTACTTTAAAGAGCAACCAATTGAAAACAATTTTGTCTACGACGAAAATAGTAACACTATAACAGTGACAAAGGATGAGCCTCAGCAAGGAGCCAGGGAAATAGCTAACATTGTCATGTTAAAAGATATATTACCTGCAATCTCTTCTACATCTGCACTTCTTACTAACGCCGGAGTTGACGCAAATGAAAGCGCTTTAGAGATAACACAACAGCTATTTGGAGTAGATAGGGAAGAGGCAGAAGAAATGATTGCCTTAGCCTCTTCTGTAGAGGTTGACAAAAGTGCAGTTAAAACTGGGGGCGGAACTGTGCAGCAGATCAACAGTCCTGGCCTAAAAGCTGGACCTACATACTATCAAGACTCTAGAGTAACAGAAATGTCCAGCGCTATAAATAAGATTATTCAAAAGAGCATATCAGAAGCACATGACGAATCTGTAGAATTTTTGTCTGAAAAAAGCAAGGTAAATTACGCTATGGATGTTACTTCAGTGGCTCTTGGAGATGATAAGAAAGGCACTAGGTCGAAGCTGATTTTAAATGAACTTAAAGGCAAGGATCTTTCTGCTTATGCTAATTCTAATATTATTGTCCCCGCAGGAACAGAAGGAAATATAAACACAGTAGGGGAGCTCTTAGGAGAAAATATAGGACTTGCACAAATAGCTGACGTAAGATTTACACAGGTTCCAACTGCTTCAGGAATGCAGGCTGGTGTTGTGTTACAGTTAAAGAAGGCTACAGGAGCAGACAGAGATGCTACACTAGGAGCCTCTTCTGTTACAATGTTATACGATGATGTTATCTCAAGCTTTGACCCTACTATGCAAAGTAGAGTCAACAATGAATTTGATAATCCAGGTATGCAGCTAACAAACGATGCTTTATCTTTGATGATAAATATACCAGGAGCAGTTTCACCGAAAGACGGTGTCACTTTCAACAAGAACATCAACGGAACAGATTTGGAAATAACAATGTTCCCTACTATTCGAGAAATGGGAGACGATAACCTAGGTATTATAGCAGGTATAAGCAGAGTACACGTTAAAGGTTCTGGGGTAGATGGCGAACCGCTAGAAGCATCCTACAATCTTGCTGATTTTATTGAAAAATATAATACACTGAAGGCGCAGACTAATCAATAAAATATGAGCGACAACCAATCACTTGATCCTCTTACTGGATTACTCCCAAACCCTAAAGCAACTGATCCCCTTGGAGCACTACTTCCTGAAGGAGCAGTAGCATACAGACCCAAAGACCGAGGTGCGCAAACTCAAGGTTTATTTGGAGCAGTCAGTACAGGAGACTTTTCTAACTATTCTGATTACGGGCTAGATGTCTCTGCACGAACCAGAGACTACGAAGATCTTAGAGCTCAGAGACAAAGTAATTGGGAAAAGTACGGCAGGGGATTTACAAAACTTGGTGTAACTGCAGGCGCATCTTTTGTTAACACTTTTACAGGAATGGCAGGTCTCTTAGACTATGCTACTGATACAAGTAAATCTTTCAGCGAAAAAAGCTTAGCTGCATATGAAGCAAAACATGCTAGAGCAATAGACACAGAAGAGTGGAGAGAGTCTATTCGAAAGTCCATGCCTCACTACTACACTAGAGAGGAGATAGCTAACAAGGGAACACTTGCTGGTATATTTACAGCAAACTTTTTTAGCGATAAGGTGTTTGACGGCGTAGGATTTTTCTTGGGAACTGCTGCAAGTATGTATGCAACTGGGGGACTTGGTATAATAGGAAGAGCAGGACAAGCATTAAAGATTTCACGAGCATTAGCTGCATATAAAACAGGTAAGTCTTTAGCTTCTGGTGCAGGAGTTGCTAAGTCTTTAAACACATATAGAAATACTAAATTCTGGACATCAAAGGTCGGAGGAGCTGCTGCTTATATGGAAGGTGCTTTTTACTCCTCATTAGGAGAAGCTGCATTAGAAGGCAGGGAGACAGGTCGTATAACTTATGAAAAGCTTGTAGCACAAGCAAAAAAGGATAAGGAGTTTAGAGGAGAAGATCCTAACCTGACTTCTCAGGAAATGCAACAACTTAAGATGCAAGCTCAGGAAGCTGAAGCTTCTGCATTTTATGGGAACGTTGCTGTACTTACTGCAAGTAACGCGGTTGCATTTAGAGGGCTGTTAAAGCCATTCAAATCTAGAAACATAACTTCATCTTTTCTAAGAAAAACAACAGCAGCTGAAAGAGCGACCGGTAAAGGTTTAGTCGTTGACAAACTTGCAGATCTTCCAGGAGGATTTAGACAAGTAGCACAGGGAGCTAGGTTTAGTGCTCCTTTTCTAGCTACAATGGCATCTGAGGGAACAGAAGAAGCTTCTCAATATGCTATACAAGAAGGTATTACAGACTATCAAATGGCTCGCTATAATGACGCAGGTCTAGGAGAGCTAGTTGAGGGGATGATGGATACTAGCAGAATAAAAGCTCTAGGTGAAGCTCTTCCTCAGATAGGGAAGAGAGCGTCTGAAACGTTTTCTAACCCTGAATCAAGAGAGCAATTCATTATCGGTGCACTTGTAGGTATACTTGGGGGAAGTGCCACTAGTTTCAAAGAGTCACAAGCTAAACGTAAGAACAGAGACGTACAAGAGAAGCTATTT
>Ga0206131_10000944_pt1 | contig 38928 bp, 36 predicted proteins | sample Helgoland_Spring_FD_148636 | JGI IMG/M metagenome (GOLD analysis project Ga0206131, IMG submission 148636) | Pelagic subsurface seawater microbial communities from Kabeltonne, Helgoland, North Sea - Helgoland_Spring_Bloom_20160517_1 | ecosystem: Environmental > Aquatic > Marine > Epipelagic ... | reverse complement strand
AGGATTCTGTTGCATAATATTAGGATTCTGTTGCATATTAGGATTCTGTTGCATATTAGGATTCTGTTGCATAATATTAGGATTCTGTTGCATATTAGGATTCTGTTGCATAATATTAGGATTCTGTTGCATAATATTAGGATTCTGTTGCATATTAGGATTCTGTTGCATAATATTAGGATTCTGTTGCATATTAGGATTCTGTTGCATATTAGGATTCTGTTGCATAATATTAGGATTCTGTTGCATATTAGGATTCTGTTGCATAATATTAGGATTCTGTCGCATATTAGGATTCTGTTGCATATTAGGATTCTGTTGCATATTAGGATTCTGTTGCATATTAGGATTTTGTCGCATATTAGGATTTTGTTGCATATTGGGATTTTGTTGCATATTGGGATTTTGTTGCATATTGGGATTTTGTTGCATATTAGGATTTTGTCGCATATTAGGATTCTGTTGCATATTAGGATTCTGTTGCATATTAGGATTCTGTTGCATATTAGGATTCTGTTGCATATTAGGGTTTTTAACATTTGAAAATAATTCCTTAATTTTTATATCATTAAGTTCTTCATTATGTTGTTTATCTACTTTAATATTATCTAATGATGTTGACATATTATTTTGAGTATTATTACTTGTCATTTATATAATTAGTTTATATAAATGATATAAATTATTTAACGCAACTTATCATTTTTTCAGTTTTGCGACACATCTTCCTGAATCAGGATTACATATTTTTCCCTTATCCTTACATTCATTTTGTTTCTTTACTGTACATTTATCTTCTTTTTTATCTTCTTTTTTATCTTCTTTTTTATCTTCTTTTTTATCTTCTTTTTTATCTTCTTTTTTATCTTCTTTTTTATCTTCTTTTTTATATTCTTTTAATAAGTTTTTATAAGTTGCTCCATCTTTTTCAATACATCTACCAGATTTATAATTACATATTAACCCTTTTTTCTTACATTTTTTTATTGTATCTTCATTACATTTACTATTTGTTATATCTAATATGTCTTTTTTAGTTTCAATATCTTGAAGTGGAGATGTTATGTGTTGTTTTTTCTCTTCTTGTATTTCAAAGTCTATATCATTGTCATTGTCATTTTCATTTTCATTTATATGATTATCTATATTTAATGGATTCTTATTATTATAAACTTCGATATTAAATTCCTTGAAATTTTTATTAACTTCTATATTATAACTATAAATATCTGGAATATCATTATAATTAAAATTTGAAAAATTTATTATTTTTCTTATGGTTATAATATTAAAATCTTTAATTAATTCTTCATAAATATCATTTCTTTGAATTAAATAATCGTCATATGATTTGTCTTGAATAATTCGTGGATTATTATAATGTATATTATAATACATCATTTTATCAGTATTTTCGGTATTAATATTTTCTATATTTTTGTGATAATCGGTAATCATAGATTTTAATTCTAATAAATTTTTTTTTGATTCAATATCTTTATCGTCATTTATAATATCATAAAGTTTAGATGTTATATTATTTAAATTATATATCATTAATCTAATTATATAAACTTATTAATATTTAATATTTAAATTTTACAAAGTTTATATAATTAGATTAATTGTTTTATACAGACGCAGATTCAGATATTGGTACAATTGGGATATAATCATTCTTTTTAATATTTGAACCATCAAACATTACTTTATAAAATTCAGTTAATTTTTGTTCATCATTCATTTGTTGCTCGTAAATACTTCTTGGAACATATTTTATTATTGTTTCCTGTTCTGGGCAAACTGTCATATTTTTATAATAAGCATGTATAACTAATATAATACCTATAAATAGAAAAAATATAGAAATTACTTTCATTATTAATATAATAATAGAAAAAATAAATTACTTATTATTGTTTAGACTCTTGTTTTTGAGTCCAAGGATCTTTTTCTGTAAAAACAGTATCTAGTTCCGACATTTTTGTTTCAACTTCCGCTGTACTTTCTTCTACATCATCTAATTTTGTTTTTATATTGTCTTCCCTTCTTTTTTCAAAAATTTCATCTTTTGATTCTTGATTTTTCTTATATTCTTTCATCAATGTATTTAATTGAGTTTCCGAATATTCTTGATTATCGAGATCATCGGGATTTGGAGACCATGGACACCAACAACCAACTTGACCAATAAATATATTATGATTTTTATCTAGTTTTTTTAAAAATTCACTTCTTCTTTTTGCTTCTTCAATAGTATCAAAAACTCCTCTTACTTTAATACCTCTCATACTGGTTTGAAAATTATTTTCTTTATGATATAGTCTTTCAACATCGGATTCATTTACAGTTTTAGAAAATTTATATTGCGAATCAAGATCATTTATATCAAATAAATAATTATGTTCTTTTCTGATATTATCAATTAAGTCTATGTTATCTGGATTTACATTTTTTAAACCGTTAAATAATGTATTCATATCTTTAGAAAATTTATCTAAAAACGCGGTAACATAATATGATTCTTTATTCTTAATAACTTCTTCGGGACTAATAAATGATAATAGGCAATAATTTTGATTTTTAATTTGTTTATCTTCATCTAAATAGTCATATTCTTTAGTACTAACTAAATCTACCATATATAATTATTGATAATTAAAATAATCTTATATAGTTTTAGAAAATGAATATAGATTATCACGAATTTATTTTAAGACTTGTGAAAAACTTAATATTATTAATAGTAATAACACTTATAATATATTTAACTCCCGATGAAATTATAAAAATTAAAAGAAGTATATTTATAGCATTAATTAGTATATTAAGTATTATAATAATTGACACTTTAATACCGACTTTTCCACAAAATATTAAAAATTATATTAATAGAACTGGTTAAATTATGTTTTTAGCTTTATTATTAATACACTTAATTATATATATTATTAAAATAACATATGTAATTATTGAAAATTTTAATACAGATAATACTATAATTTACTCTGCTGCAAGTACAAAACGAAATTTAAGTAATGTTTTAGATGCTAATATAACACCTCTTGAAATTATGAAAAGTTGTTTTTTATAAATTATAAGGTCGAAATTCATTATCTTCTATTTCTATTTTTTTTTCATATTTTGCATAATTAATAATTATTGTATTCAATTTCCATGTTCTTATTTTAAAAAGTAAAATATTCTTATCAATTCTATTATGTAAATTAAATATAATTCCATATTTTGATATTAAAGGTACATTTAATTTTGTAGATTCTAATAGTTTTAAAATAATATTACGAGTTTCAATATATGATGAAATATATATTTTAGGGTCATATAAATTTGATAATATATATATATATATTTTCATTAATTTATCAAAATTAATTAGTATATCAACATATAATGTTTTGTTAAATTTATTTATAAAATTTATATTAAGAATAATTTCTGTCAAAATTTTATCATTTAATAAATATTTAAATTTTTTTGGAATTTTATTAATATTTGGGTTGATAGAATTAAAATATTCAATATTTTCAATATTTTTATTTATTTTATCACTAATATTATTTTCTTTTGATTTATTATTTTTTAAATCATTTTCTGTTTTTAAATAAAAAAAATATCCTATTATTATTATTATTATTAACGATATTAAAACATTTGTTTCATAATTTGCAATAATATAATAAATTAATGCTAAAATAAATATATATATGTATGAATAATTATATTTATCATTCATCTTTATTAAATTAAATTATATTTTTATATGCTGATATTATCAATAAAATAAATAATAAAAGATATAAATATCAAAACAATACCACTATATAATACTCTATCCTTACTAAAAAAAATATCAAATAATTTATTTCTATATTCTTCATTTGAAAAATTTTTATGATTTATTGTTAAAAACGAACTTATATCTTTTATTATATCAATAAAATATTGTATTGTATTCTCGTATAATTCAGATATTGTTAAATTACTAATATTTTTATCTGTTTTATTTTCTAATTTTATTGAGTCTTTTAGTATATTGAATTTGTTTTCTATTGTTTCTTCGATATATTTATCAATATCTTTTAATTTTGTATCAACTGTAATAATGCTTGGAGTATTTTCAGTCATTCTTAAAAATTAGCAAGAATTTAAATTACATTCATTAAATCAACATCTGTAATAAACATCCTTCTACAACAATATCTTGTTGCACCTAAGTTATCTAGTAATTCTTTCGTATAAGTTTTATAGAAATGATTGTTATCTACTGTATTATCTATTTTTTTTTCTTTAATTAATTTTTCTTTCTCAATATTATAATAATCTATTTGGTCGGCAGTTACTCTACCACAAGTAAAACATCTAATTGGTTGTATCATTACTTTGTTTATGTCTACTAATATTAATAGATAATCATTTTTTATATAAAATTTTAATCTTTATTAATAAATAGGATAATGAGTGCTTTTTTGAAAAATAAAATAATAGATATAGAAAAAAAATTTAATAACTTACAAATACCAGATAATAATAATGATAATGAAGAATTAAAAAAAAATAATATTGAATTAAATATTAATTTAAAAAAGAATGATGATAAATTAAGTTTATTAGAAAATGAATTTAATACCTTCAAAAATAAAACATACGATAATATTAAAAATATTACTTCAAATTTACAAACATTATCAAATAATGTAAATATTATAGATAAAAATCTAAATGAAATAAATAATAAAAAATTTTCAGAAACTTTAACTAAAATTACCAACGATAATAAAACCAGTAACGATAATTTTCTTAAAAAAACAGATGCTTTTGAAAAAAATATTAAATTATTGACTGAAAATAATTCTGCGTTAAATAAAAAAATACAATCTATAGAACAAAAATTATCATCTTATGATAAATAAAATTAAGAATATTTAGATTTTAATTTATCACATTCTTGAAAATATTCTTGATTTAATTTATAAATATTTATCGCGTTATTTAATATTTCATTTGATTTTGAACAATAATTATTATTTTTTTTTAAATTATTTACGGCTTTATTAATATGTTTTTTAGCATTATCTATATTATTTGATTTATAACATAATAAACCATATAAATGATCAATTTCTGGATTATCTAAGTTTTCTAATAATTTATATATATTATCTGCATTTTCAAGCATATTATTATCTATAATATCATAATTTACTAATTTTGCCAATTGAATATATTGTGAATTTTGTGATAAAAAATTTTTATTTTTTAATGTACTACCAAAAATACCTACCTTACTTCCTTCTAAAAATGTACATTTATTTAATACACAACTATTTATTTTTGTTAAATTTTCTTTTAAAAATTTTGTTAAAGATGTTTTATAATCATATTTAAATATATGTGTATATTCAAATAATTTAATTGCTGTTTTATTATTAATAAAATATGATGATTTACTAATCAAAATTTTATCGTATTCTTTAAATTCAATTAATTCAATATTTTTATTGTCTTTATATATAAAATCACTTGTAATTAGTAAATCAATATTTTCTAATATATTAATATTACAAATTAATAATTCTATATTATCTATATAATCATTACTTATAATAACATCATCTTCTATTATTAAATTATATTCGTTTTCTTTCGTGTTAAGCAGTGCTTTTCTTTGTTTTTCTATATTAGAAATTTGATTTGGATTTAAAGGTGCTATATTAGTATTATATTCACAATTATCAATTTTATCGTAATTAACTCTTTTATTATAATTATCTATATCATTCTTTATATCATCGCATTCTGGATTATCAATTATTATAATATTAACTTTGATATTATTTTTTTCACATAGATTTTTTATAAAAGTTATTGTACTATTAATATATTGTAAACGATTACTTAATATCTTTGTATATATAACTATGATATTTAATATCTTATTCATTTAATATATTTAATATTACTTTTTTTTATATATATATTAAAATACTTGATTTATATTTATTATTATTAAAAATAGTGTAAATTTAAAATTTTAAAACCATAATAAATCCTAATTTATTATTTTTGCATTTGTTATATTTGGAAATAAACCTAATATAGGAACGCGTATACCATGACCCTCTATTAAATATTTATTTCCTTCATCCAATTTATTAAATACTTCTACGCTTTTCCAATGTAATACATATATAGAATTTTTCAATATATATACATTATTTTTACTATCACTTATACTTTGGCTTCCTTTAGCATTATTAGAACCATATGTATGTTTTTCATCAACAATTATTGTTTTTTTAAATTTAGTTGAATAAACATAAATTATATTTAATACTACTGATAATATAAGTAAAATAAATAATATTTTATAAGATATTATTGGTATATATTGTAATATATTATCTTTTTTATTCATTCTATATAATAAAAGACATATAAAAATATTTTAATATATATTATTGAATATGTCATATATATTATCAGAATTATATTATGAGTGGTTTGGTAATCCACAATACTGGTTTGATAAAAAAATATCTAATGATATTTATTTAACTAATAAATATTTTAATTATATTAACAAAATTTATTTAGAAAATAATTTAAAACAGGAGATAATTGGTGCAATAATATTATTAGACCAAATCCCAAGACATCAAAATCGCATATTACAAAATTCTTTAAATATCGATTACTATTCAAGTAAAGCAATATTTTATTCAGAATTAGCAATTAAATTATATGGTAATAAATTAAATATTGCAGAATTATGCTTCATTTATTTACCATATAGACATATTTTAGATATTGATAAGATAAAATATATTATTTATAGGTTTATTAATATTTATAAATATACTACAACTACTGAATATAACAAAAATTTAGCAAAAAAATATATAATTAATACTCTGAATAATATATATATATATTATAATAAATTTTTTATCAAAATATCTGAATTATCAAATATAACTAATAATATTAATTTTAATTTAAATATTTTGGAAAATAATAATATGAATATCATTAATGATAATAATTTAATCAATAATGATATTTATAAGGAAATATACAATAGTTATATTAAATTAAAAAAAAATTCTACTATAATCGTTTCTATATCTGGTGGTGTTGATAGTAATGTTGTTTTATATATTATTACTAAAATAAATGATATTAATAAAGATAAAAATATTAAAATTATTCCTATACATATCGATTATAATAATAGAAATTGTTGTGATGATGAATTAAAATTTGTACAATATTATTGTCATATCAATAATACTAAACTAATTTATAGAAAAATTTCAGAAATAAATAGAAATCAATGTAACAATTCTAATACATTAAGAAGTATATACGAAGATATTACTAAAAAAATTAGGTTTGATATGTATAAATATGGTTTTAAATATAGCAAAGATGTCTATGTTTTATTAGGGCATAATAAAGATGATTGTTTTGAAAATATCATAACTAATATATCCGCCAAAAAAAATTATAATAATTTAAGTGGTATGAATATGTTTACTAACATTGATAATCTTGTACTATGGAGACCAATGCTTAATATTTATAAAAAAAATATTATTGATTTTGCTTTAAAGTATAATATACCTTTTTTAAAAGACAGTACTCCAAAATGGTCTATGAGAGGAAAAATTAGAGATAATATTAAGAAAGAATTAATAAATTTAAATAACACTTATGACACTATAGATAACTTTTTTGCATTAAAAGACTATCTATATATATCTAATGATATTATAAATAATGTAATAATTAATAATTTGGTAAATAAATTGAATTATTCTTATCTTGATAATTTAATTTATATATCTGTAATATATAATAATTATGAAGTAAATTCTTTTAATTATTTTAACATATGTTTTTTATTTTTTGCAAAAATAAATATTAAAATTTCAAATAAAACTATAAAAGAATTTATTAATTTTATTAATAAAAAAAATAATACTAAATTTTTCATTAATAAAGATGCATATATTAATAAAAATTTTAATGATATTAATGATAAAATATTAGAATTTTACATAAATAATTAATAGTTAAAATAATTGAATATCTTATTATTTGAAGCAATATTATCTTTACAATAATTTAAATGTTCGCAAATATTAATCAACTTAATAACTTTATTTTTTTTATGTATTTTATCCAAATATTCAAATATTGTTTCATCATACTTATGTGTTAAATTATTAAACATTTCTTTAAATTTATTTATTTCTATAATTTTTTTTAAATGTTCCGTTATTAAAGAATTATCTAATTCTGATATAAGATTACTCATTTTATTTATTTTTTTACTTTCTATACAATCGTTTAATTTATTATAATTATTAATTTCTAATTCATTTATTTTAGTTTCTTGTTTATTCTCAATATTTAATTTATAATATTTATTCTTATAATTTATTATTACACTATTATCATCGTCCTTTAAATATATTATTGGACCCCCAAAATGATTACTATAATAATCTTTTACTATAATTTTTAATATGTTAAATAATTTTGTTTCTTTATCATCAAGTGTTTTATATAACTTTGCAGTATAAGATTGATACAGATTATTAATATTTTTTAATCTATGTGTAATTAATTCTGATTTTATTTCTAATGCAGCAGTTGTTGGGGTTGAATAATTTTTATCACATATTTCTGTAATTAATAATTTATCTCCTTTATCATACTCATGTCCTATTGCTGATATAATTGGTATAGACGACAATTTGATTTTTCTAAATAGTTGAATATTATCAAATGAATTAGATATTTCATTAGTTGCGCCACCACCTCTAATAATTATAATAATATCATTTGTTTGCAAATTATCAATTGCTAATATAGTTTCATTTGATGTTTTACTACCTTCTAGAGAAATTTCAACTAAATTAAGTTCAATATCTAAATTAAATTGTTTAATAAAATCATTATATCCTTGTGTCTCTTTTTTTGAAATTATTCCGATCTTTTTAATTTTATGCCACTCAATTAGTTTTTTATTAATATGTAAATTATTTTTAAGAATTTCTTCTTTTAATAATTTTAACCGCGAATTTTCATTTTCTAGTACTATATTATTTACATTTAATATATATTTATGTCCATAATAATATTCGCAATTCAAATAACCCTCGATTTTACATAATTTATTTTCATTTTCAATAATATTTTGAATAGAAATTTTACTTTTATTTGTCCATAATTTACAATCAAATGATATATTATTATTTGTTACCTTAAAACTCATTCCGCTTTTTTTCCAAATTTTACATTCCTTAATATCGCCGATTAATGTTAATTTATTTAAATTAACACAAATCAATTTGTTCTTTGATAATAAAATATCATTTAAAATTTCAGGAGTATATATATCATAACTATTAAATTTATTTTCTTCATTATCACTTGAATCTCCTGAATCGTTTATAAAATTCATATTAAAAAAATAAATTATAAATATATTCATTTTTTAATTTATAATACACTTTTTATCCAAATAAAATTTTATATATATTTGTTATTTTACTAATTTCATTTTTCTAATTACATGTTTCTTAAGTTTTTTTACAGCTTTATTTTTAACTTCATCTTCAGATTCATCTACCGATTCATCTTTCTTCGCTACTTCATCTTTATTTTTAACTTCATCTTCAGATTCATCTACCGATTCATCTTTCTTCGCTACTTCATCTTTATTTGTTACTTCATCTTCAGATTCATCTACCGATTCATCTTTCTTCGCTACTTCATCTTCAGATTCATCTTTATTTGTTACTTCATCATCTTCTTTGCTTTTTTCTTTTCGCCAAAGTTCACCAACTTTTTTCATCAAATCTTGTCTTGATAATTCAGAGTATTCATTTTTTAATTTACCTATATTTTCTGATACAAATATATTATATTTAGTTGGTTGCCGGGTTGTTTTCTTTTGTACTGTTTTATGTTTACTATAAACATCACTATAAATCGTATTTAAAATTGCACATAATTCATTTTTAGTATATACTTTATTAAAATCTACAATTTCATTAAATTTATCCATAATTTCTTTTGTATTTGTCATTAAACTTGTTAATTATGATTATCAAGAAAATAATCATTTTTTATTATTTAATATATATTTTTATAATAGAAAATACTGTTATATTTATGTCTTTAGATAATAAAAATATTGAAAATCCATATTTTATAATTGCAGCGGGTCCAACTGCATCAGGTAAATCAACAATTACACAAAAGATTTCACAATATATTATGAATAATGAGTTATTAGATATAAATAAAACAATATTTATTTCAGTTGATGATTATATTGAAAAAAATCCATACTTTTTTTCACAGGTTGATAATTATTTTAAAAAAAATTTTAAAAATAAAAAACAAGACTTATATAAAGAGTTTATAAATCCGTCTAAAAAAACGATTATATTTTTCAATAAAATATATTGGGAAACAAGAAAAAATATTGATTGTGTAACCGGTAAAAAAATAACTAAACAAGATAAAAACTATAAAACATGTGGTCAAATAATATCAAATAATATTTTAAATGCATTAAAAAAAAAAAAAAATATAATATTTGAAACAACCGGAGTTAATTTTCCATTTTGGATTTTTAAACAATATCCAAATAATTTAATTAATTATAATTTGATAATAGCATGGTCTATTGTTGATATATGTGACTTATATGGTAGAAATAAATTTAGAACATTATCTAATGTTAAATCATTTATAGAAACATATACTGATAATGCGCCTAGATTACCGGATATTCGTAAAAAAAATTATAAAAGAAATCTAATATCAATTATAGAAACTTATAATTTATTAGTTAAATACCATGGTAATAGATCATTATCTAAATTAAGACTTTTATTATTTGATAATAGAGATAGAAAAAATAATATTTTATACGATAGTTATAAAAATTCTGATAAAACAGGGTATAAAGAAATATTAAAATATAATATTCATAAAAATTGTGAAATATCTAATTCCAAAAAATCCAGTTTGAAATCTAATTCCAATAAAGAAAGTCCTATGTTATCATCTAAATCTAATTCCAATAAAGAAAGTCCTATGTTATCATCTAAATCTAATTCCAATAAAGAAAGTCAAATATTATCATCTAAATCTAATTCCAAAAAAAGAAGCAAACCATCCCACAAAATGGTTACAAGAAGTAAACAATTATCGCATAATAATGTTAATTATGATTATGTAAAATCTTAATTTTATTTTTTTTCAATATTAATTATACCTTTTGGACAATTGGTATTCGTGCAATTTGGTTTTATACATTCTGTTCTTAATTTACTTTTACAAAAAATATTTCCACAATGAGGACATAAACAATCATAATTTTTTAAATAAAAATTTGGACAATCTTTATTATAACATTTTATTTGTGAACATTTTTTTTCACCTTTTAATTTTGCCACATTATAACATTTATCATTATTACAATTTGGACAATAGCATATTGGTATATTATTCTTATTTTTATAATTATTTTCATGAGTCCATATGTTACATATCCATTTCTCCCCTTTTTTAATTATTGTTCCAGTATGTTGAGATAACTTATGAAAATCAGAATTATTTTCATAAATATTTTTAAATAAAATACCCATGCCTTTTTTTGGTTTTATTTGTTTATCAATTTTTGGAAAATATGTATTACCGCCTTCAAAATCATCATTTAAATATATCAAAAATGTACTAATTCTTTGACCCGATACACCATTCATTTTAAATTTTTTATCAAATTCTAATGAACTACATGCATCATAGTGTGGGTTATAATAACCACCGTTATCATATTTTACAATTTGAATATTTTCCTGATTTACAACCGGTTTATTTGTGATAAAACTAGTGATATTCTCTAATTTTTCAATAACATACTGATAATCATTATTAATATTTTCTTTTTCGATCCATGCAGTTTTACTAATTCTTATATTTTTATCAATTAATGTTTTTGTATAATCATTTGTATATACAATACTTTCTTTTAAATCATTTTTTGAATTATTTATTATTTTATTGCATTCATCGTCAGTTAATACACCAAAATATTTAACTATTTCATAATCTTTTACTTTTATTCTTTCTTGTTTTAAATTATTAACAAATTTGCTAATATTATTTGAGTTATATTCATTTTTGCAAAAACATATATTATAGATAACTATACAAATAAATATTAATATAATTAATATACCGATATAATAAATATCTATCATTTAATTATAATATACTAAATAAAAATAAAATGTAAAAATAATTTTAAAAAAAAAATGAATATTAATTATAAATAGAGAATTAAAATGGAGTTTTGTGATAATTGTTCAAATATGTTATATATTTCTATTGATGAAGAGAATAATCTATTAAAAAATTGCAAACATTGTACATTTGTAAAAAAAGAAGTTGATAGTAAGTGTATTAAAATAACTGAAACAAAATATTCTCAAGATGACTTATTATATTATCAAAATATTAATAAATATCTTAGACACGACCCTACATTAAGAAGAATTAGGGATATAAATATTACATGTAAAAATAAAGAATGTTATGTAAAAAAAGGTGAACAACAAATTTTATATATAAAATACGATAATAAAAATATGAAATATTTTTATGTATGCGACCATTGTGGATTTATATGGCGTGAAAATAATTAAGAATTAAATATTAATAATATAGAAGAATGTTTATTATTACAACCGATATGTTAAAAAATGATTCGATTTTTAGCAATAAAAACATATATATGGATTATAATGCTGGTCATATATATCAAATACTAAAAAAAGAAGAATTGGATAAAATTGAAAATGCATATACTTTATTTTCAAATAATAAAGATTTAGTATTAATAACATTCCTTTATATTTTTGCTGTATTATTTATAATATTTTTTCCATTAATTAAAAAATTATTTAATAATACATATAATATATTAATATTTACTACACAAATATGTAAATTTTTTTATATTATAAAAACTCTTATGTAAAAAAAAATGAATAAATTAATTAAGACTTATTTATAATAATATAATTAGAATGTATTTATTTGTGGATACTGAAACTAATGGGTTACCTGATATGACTAATATGAAATATGGAGATTATCCATTATATACTACAATTAAAAAATATGATAATGCACGGGTTATACAAATTAGTTTTATGTTATGTGATGAAAATCTAAATGAACTTGAAATGCACGATTATATTATTAAAAGAGAAAATTATGAAATAAATAATTATATATTTCATAATATTACAAATGAAATATCTGATAATGGTTGTGATTTTAATTTAATTATAAAAAAATTTATAGAAATATTAGACAAATGTCAATATATTGTTGCACATAATATTAATTTTGATATTAATGTTATTAAAAGTGAATTATATAGAAGAAATATGGTATCCTATTTAAAAAATATTAATAAATTAAATCAAATATGCACAGTAAAAAAATTTAAAAATATTGTTAATGCAAAAAATAAATATAATAGAATAAAAGACCCTAGTTTAAAAGAATTATATTATCATGCATTTTCACGAGAATTAGAAAATGCACATAATTCAAAATATGATGTTATTAATTTACATAAAGCTGTTAAATATTTTTTCGATAATAATATAATTACATCATTAAATTAAAAAATGATATAAATATTAGATATACATTGAAATAGATAATGTCTAACGAGTCTATTCTTAGTAATAAACCTCTTAAAGTTATTTCACTTACAGATACATACAATAGGGTAAATGAAAAAAAAATATCAAAACCTATTATGACAAAATATGAATTTAATCAAGTTATTTCACAAAGAACTACAATGTTAGCACACGGTGCTATTCCACTCGTTGATGTTAATAATTATAAAATTAAAAGTAATATTGAACTTAGAGAAATTGCATTAAATGAATTAAGTCAAGGAAAAGTACCTTTTATTATTAAAAGACCAATGCCTAATAATAAGTTCGAATTATATAGAGTTAAGGACCTAGATTTAGTTGCAGTTATTCATATGTTTAAATAATTAAATATTGTACACGCTGTTGCATATAAAAATGTCCCCCATAATGTGTCTTTTATTGCTATATTCAATGTATAATTTTCATAAATAGATATACTTGTAAAATTATATATACTATATATAAAAAAACCTACTATACCAGAATAGTATAATGATTTTAAAATATTTTTTATTTTTTTATCCTTCTTATTAATATAAATATTACTATAAGGTATTGCTAAAACAAATATACTTAAAAATACTATAATATATGCTATAATTGCATAATATATATTTATTTTCATCTCTGTTTTTTGAACTAATTTTGTAACATATGCATAATTTTTTGCATTTAACAAATATATCCAAATAAATTCAGCTATTATAATATATATAATAGTTACAATATATTTTATATAATTTTCCATTTATTATAATAAATGAGATTTAAAAATAAAGATATATGTGTTTATATTTTATATTTATTTATAATTTTATTAATTATTCTTATTATTCACTATTCATATAAAATATTATACAAAAATAAAATTGAACATTTTGATAATACAATTAATTACTTAGACCATATAAAAACTATCGAATTTTTAAATAAAGATCATGATAATTATATTAAACATTTATCTAGATTTGATTTAATTGCTAGAAATGTAGATTCTAATAATCAATATATAAATCAAATTTGTAATTGTGTAAAAAATTTTACACAAAATCAAAAAAATATTATCAATAATTGCTGTATAAAAGCTGATGAATTTCTAAATCAGTATCACGATTTATTAGATGGAAAAGAAATTGCTAAAATAAAATGGAATTTCGCATTAACAGATAAATATGAAAATTATGAATATGAAAATGGTCTCCCTCATACAAGGAGTAATATTATATTTTTAAGTGATAAGATGATACCTGAAACTGAAACACCTGATTTTATAAATACATTAATACATGAAAAAATACACGTATATCAAAGACAAAACGAATCAATTATTGACAATGTGTTATCTGATAAATTAAAAATTAATAAAGTAGTTCATTCAAATACTAAAAAAAGAGCAAATCCGGATTTAAATAGAAATACATATAAAAATCCTAACAATGAAATAATGCAATGTTATTATAACTCTGATAATCCAAATTCTATACAAGATGTAACATGTTTGCATAATAATAGTGTTAATGAACATCCATATGAATTTCTAGCATATACTATTGCAAATAAATATAATGACTATTTAATAAAAAAATATATAAATATATAATTTTTAATATTTATATTATGGAACATATAATAAATCAGGCTCCTGAGAATATATCTCATGATAAAATTATAGAAATTTATATTAAAAATAGTAGTAATGTGATAGATACTTTAGTTGAATTATGGGATATTAAAGAAGAAAAAAAAATTGTTACTGACGAACAACAAAAATGGAATGAAATTAGAGAAACTTGTGATTCATTTGACGAAGAAATGTATAAGCAAATTAAAGGAGATTCAAATAAACCCATTGAAAACAAACCCTTAAATAATATACCTATAGCATCATGTGATGTGCCAGAAGCATGTTGTGAGTGTACTTGTACTTATGATAATGATATTAATGAATAATGTATAAATTAAAAAAAGTACATATTTCTTATTTTTTTATAAATTATAAAATTATTTTTTATTTTTTAATTTTTTAGTGATATGTACTTTTTTGGTTTTTTGTTTTTTTAATTTTTCTTTTTCTTTTTTTAGTTTTTCCTTTGCTTTTGCCTTTTCTTTTTTAAGTTTTTCTTTGGCTTTTGCCTTTTGTTTTTTAAGTTTTTCTTTGGCTTTTGCCTTTTCTTTTTTAATTTTAATTTTTAATTCATCAATTTTTTTATTATTTTTTTCAATTTTTGTTTTGTTTTTAGTTTTATTTTTTCTTAATTTTTTATTTAATTCTCTAAGTTTTTCTATTTTAACTAAATAAAGTACTGATTTTGTAGAACCACCACCACTCGCTCGCTTAGTACCTGCTGCGCTACCTGTCGGCCGATTGTGTGGATGGAAGCGATTTGTCTGCCGCACGCTCTCTCTCTTGGTCACTCCCACCCCTCTCGTGGTCACTCCCACCCCTCCCTCTCCCATCACTACATCTCTCTGCAGCACCCTCGCCTCACGGGCTCTGTCTCCGTCTCTGCAAAGTTCTTTTACTGAGTCGTGTAATTGTGTTAATAAATCAACAAGTTGTCTTTTTTTTTCTTCCCTGCTTGGCTCTTTTGACCGGTATTCAGGGTAGAGCTTTCTGTCTAAACAACTATTTATAAACTCCTTTATATAGGGCGCAAGTTCTTCTCCTGGACGTGTTATTGGTGTTTCTGTATTAAAATAGTGTGCCAATGTTTTAAAATAATTTGAGAGAGTATAATATCTCTCTCCGTGACCCAGACAAGTTAAAATATGCTCATTTGTCAAAAATAGGTGATCCTTAGAGGAGGGTATTGTACTATGTACCCCCCCTTCACCTTTTGGAAAAAAACTGATATGCATAAATTCTCTTTCCATTGGATCATTATCACCGTGCTTATGTTGTAATAATGCATCACCTTTTTCAACATCTTCTTTAGGTCTATAATAGAATGCAACTATTATTCTATTCTCTTTTACACTTATCGTAATTCCAGATATCGGTTGTTCATTGAGTTTATTCTCTAACATTTTAAAATCAATCGCTAAGTCGTGATAATGCATCTGGACCACCCCTCGCAAGTCTGCATCATAATTTCTTAAATCACGCCGTTGATCACATGGGTCACAATTTAATGACTGGACTTGCGACATGAATATATATTATTTCTATATAAATATAAACAATTTTTTTTTACAGTTATATAAAGATAATAATATAAAAAAATATATTAATGATACAAAATAATGATAAATATCTTATTAATATTAAAACAATACAAGCAACTATTTTTAAACAGGTAATTGATGCTTTAAAAGATATATTAATGGATGTAAATTTAGAAATAGATGAAACAGGAGTTAAAATAATAGCAATGGATAATACACATGTAGTATTAATTCATTTGAAATTAGAAGCTGATAAATTTGAAGAATATTATTGTGAAAAAAAAAGATATATTGGGGTTAATATGTTGAAATTACATATGTTAATTAAAACAATAGGTACAAATGATTTATTAAATTTATATATAGAAAAAGAAGATGAAAATAAATTAGGAATTAAAATAACAAATAATGAAAAAAATGTTGAAACAAATTATAAATTATCAACAATTGATATAGATGTATTAGATGTTACAATACCTCCAGCAAATTTCAGTACATCAATAACAATGCCATCATCATATTTACAAAAAATAATAAGAGATATGCATAATATATCTGATTATATTGAAATAAGAAATATAGAAAAATCTTTAATATTAAAATGTAAAGGTGATTTTTGCTCTCAAGAAACTATATTAGGAAGTGAAAAATCGCAAAATATAACAATAGAAAAAAATGAAAACGATGAAAATACAGATGAAGACCAAGAAATAATACAAGGTGTTTTTAGTTTAAAATATTTATTAATTTTTACAAAATGTACAAATTTATGCCCAACCGTAGAAATATATTTGAAAAATTCTTATCCAATTATATTAAGATATAGTATAGCTTCATTGGGAGAAATCAAACTTTGTTTAGCACAACAAGACATTGATGTTAATTAATTTTAAGTGATAATACTTCTAAATTTTTTTTTCTTAAATTATTTTTAATTCTGTTATTTAAAACCTTATTAATAAATTCATCAAAAATAGTATAAATAAAAGGAATGATAATATCATTTATAACTTCTTCGCCTAGAAAAGCACTTGCTGCAATAAGTAAACCACTATTAAACATAATTTTATCATATTTATCATCTATAAGAATATTATTATTAATTACATCTTCGTCATTATTTAATTCCTGGTCATCAAATGGGATAAATTTTCTAGTATAATTAAGAGCGATATAACTATTGTCTTCCGGATGATTATATGCTCTAATATAATAAACAGTTGTTTGATTTGCAAGTAAATTTTTAATGTAAGTAGGTTTATTAATATAACATACAAATTTATAAATAAGTATATCTTTAGTCTCATAAATTAGTGTTTTTTCAACAGTTAATTCAATAATAATATCTTTAATTCTAGGTATTATAGTTTTATCAATATATTCATTAAAAGTAATAAATTGTTTTAAATCGTCAATATTAAACTTTTTAAGAATTAAATATTTATTATCCGTTCCATCTACTTTAGTTATCTTATCTTTTTCATTAAAATCAAAAATTTTACTAGTAAATTTTGTAGAATTAAAGTATTTTTTAATTGTATTTAAATCAGATTTAACAAGCATAGGAGTTACATTATACATAATAAAGTAAATATTATATATTATTAAATAATAATACTTTTTTATATATATTTAGATTTTAATAATTTTATTTTCTAAATAACAAATATTACTTGTTGATTTATTTTTAAAATCCAAATGATAATCAAAAATACAATTGTGGTTTTTATAAAATAAATGTTTATTACAATAATAATAATTACATCTGCATTTAGAAGTTATTTCTTCTAAAATTTTTAATTTTTTATTACAAAAATTACAATATATATTATTACTATTATTCATAATAATAAAAAACATAAAAAAAATATTTATATTAATTTATTTAAAGTGATTACAAAAGAAGTATATATATATTGCACATCTATGCCAGTAAATTTATAAATAACATTGTTTTTTTTAAGTATAATATATAAAATTAAGATAATAATGATAAATGTATATACCAATAACATTAAATCATTTAAATTCATTATAAACTCTATAATAAGTTAGGAAAATATATTTAAAAAATGATTATAATATAATATTTATAGAATAAATATGAATATAAATAATTTAATAACAGCAAATACAAATATAATAGAATTATATTTAAAAAATGATAATATGTCTAATAATAGACTAGATATTACATTAGATAATAATTATACAGATAGAATATTAACAAAATATAAATTTAAAAACGAAGTTAATTATCGACAATATAATAAGAATAATTTGATATTATTATATGATTTATCAAATGATTGTCAATTAGTATTAGAAAAAGAATTAGAAAATTATAAAGAATTTAATAATCATATTATATTTTGTTATAACGAGAAAAAGTTACCACCTTATTTATTTGGTTGTGATTATGAAATTAATAATAAAATTAATTATAAAATTAAAGAATGTAAACTGAATAATAGAATTTCAATAATATATAAGATAGAAAATGAAAAAGAAAGTATATTTATTCAATATAAACATGATAAACACCTAGATTTAGAAAAAAATGAATCAATTATAAATAATATATTAAAAAATATTATATAATTAATATTTAAGAGATAAAATGTATTTGAAAGTTTTGATAACAATAAGTATATTAATAATAGTTTTATTAAATATTTATTACATTAATTTTTATAAAATTTTTTTAATTAAAAGTAATATAAAAGTATTTCTAATAAATTTAGATTATCGCAAAGATAGACTAGAAAGATTTAAAAGAACATATAATTTAAAAAATTTTAAATGTTATTTAGTAAAAGCAGTTGATGCAAAAAAAATAGATATTAAAAAGTTGAAAAATAATAATTTAATAGGAAATTATGGTTTAGAAACATTAAAAAAAACAAAAAGAACACATCATCATCAATTTAATACTATGGGTGCGATAGGTTGTTATTTGAGTCATATAAAAACATGGCAAGAAATAATGAAAAGCGATTGTAAATATGGGTTAATATTTGAAGATGATATTGAATTTAATAATAATATGACAGAAGATATAATATGTAATTATATAGCAAAATTGCCAAATGATTGGGATATATTATTATTAAGTAAAAACAGAGTAACAATGTATAATATAAATAATAATTTATATAAAGTAAAAAAATTTATATGTTTACATTCATATATAGTAAATAAAAAATCATTACCAAAAATTATAAAAAATATTACCCCAATAAATCAGCAAATAGATTTTAAATTATCTTGTTTAGCGAGTCAAAATATTATTAATGTTTATTTATTTAATGATTTAAATAATAAGTTATTTTATAAACAATATTATTCAAATACTAATATACAAACAGATACAATAAAAGGCGCTGATTGGAATTTAAATTGTTCAGTTTAAATATATAAAAAATAAAATTATAATTATTTATAATGCTTGAAACAAATTATTTAGAAGTAATTTTTAAAGAAAATCTGCTAAAAATAAACGCACATAATTATAAAGAATATAAATATACATTTAGTGAATTTATTAAAATAGAAGAGAATAAGGTATTTAAAATACCATTATTTCAGTCTGTCATAAACGAAGATAAAGTTAATGAGATGATATTTTCTTATAAAAATAATCCTGAATTTTTTAATTTTAAAAATAAAATAGTATTATGTTATATACCTTCAAAAGATGACAATATATATATAATGGATGGACAGCATAGAATAGAGATGATAAAAGAGTTGAATAAATTAAATTATGAAGATTATATATATATTAGTTGTTATATAATTCAAGAGCAAGAAAAAATGAAATTATTATACGATGAATTAAATAAAGATTCTTATAAAAACAGTAATTATGTATTTTTAGATGATTTTAGTAAAGATTTGCATAATAAATTTGTAGAGTATTTAAAAACAAATTATAGTTTTTATTTTGAAAAAAGACAAAAAAAGGAAGCGTATAAAAAAACAATTACAGAATTTTTAAATGAAATTGAAGATACAAATTATTTATTAAAATTTGATAGTTTTCTTAAAATGAAAGAAGATTTTGAAAATGCAAATTTTACTTATAATTATTTAATTAAATATAAGATTATATTTTCAAATAATGATAAATATTTTTATAAAGAAGAACATGATACAATAAATATGGGGATCGTATTTACATTAAAAAACAATAATTTTATAGATTATTTGGTAAATAGGAATATAGAACCATATCATAAATTTAAAAAAGAAAAAAAAAGAATTACAAAAAAATTAAAAAAAGATGTTTGGATTAAAGAATATGGTGAAAAAAAAGATGGAAAATGTCCTTATAAAAATTGTAAAAATATAATTTATGAAAGATATTATAGCTGTGGTCATATTATATCAGAATATAATGGAGGAGAAACAGTAATCGATAATTTAAGACCTATGTGTTATGGTTGTAATAATAAATTAGGAAAAAGAAACTGGATATAAATAATTTAATTAATAAAAACTATATTAAAGTAATATAAAGTAATATAAAGTAATATAAAGTAATATAAAGTAATATAAATAATAATGAATTTCAATAATGTATTTCAAAATATATTAAATGCTATTAATTGTTACAATACAAGTAATAACACGACAGATGACATAATATTAGATGAGAATTTGCCTATTATAGATGAGAATAAATATTATTAAAAAGTAAAAAAATATAATTATTTTTTCGATTTATAAAAAATGATTTATAAATAGAATATTAAAAATAGTATGGATGAATTCATTAGTGATATTACAAAATTATTTATGATTAAAAATTGTTGTTATAATGAAAAGAGAGAAAACATTATTATTAAAGAAAAAAAAAATAAATGGCAAGAAACTAAATATAGTAATATAAAAGTAAAAAAAATATGCAAAGAATTAGAAGATAAAATGGAATTTAAAAAAGAAATAAATCCGCAAACACTACAAAGAGTCGCAATTGATTAATCCTTAATAACTACCTTGTTATTAAATGTAACACACTTTTTATTTTTTTTACTTATTTCATAATTAAATGTAATATCTTCTAATTCACAATCACAATCATTTGAATCATTATCATTAACTTCAAAGTATTGATTATCAACTTTGAATTTATTATCTTTTATTAATTCATATAAATATTCTTCATCTAATAATATTTCAGAATCACCAGTGCCACATGGAGCAATTTGACCAAGCATTACATTTGCAGATACACCGTTTACATTATCATATTCAGCAAATATACTAGCATTAATTAACATATCTGTTGTTTCTTCAAAACTAGATTTTGCTAAAGGACCAATATCACCCCTGTTAATACCATGTCTATCAATAGACATCAATTGTCCTTTGTACGTCATTGTATCAATAAGAAGAGATGTATGTCTATAATTCATAGCATCTTCGCTTGTAACATTAATTAATTCGTGATATAATGCAGTACGAGCTGCTTCAATTCCTAATGTATCATAAATCTCTCTAATATCATTAGAAATTGTTCTTGTACTATCAACATTTTGATTTGATAATATTTCAATTAAATTAGTACCATCTGTATCAAGAACCCATTCAACAATATTATCAAATTTATTTGTATCATAATTATATCTACTATATTTTTTTTTATTCAAAGATACTTTTTTGATACCTTTGTAGCCTTTTAATAATACTTGATGAACAATATTGTGTTCTAATGCTTTAATTGCAGCCAATTGGTCATTTAAATCAATATCCTTAATTATTTGATCAATTATTTTAATTCTAAATATACATTCTTCGGCATTATCATCACTATAAACCGATTCAATTGTTTTATCATATGTAGTATTTAATTTAGTATATATATCTATCATTCTTAAACCATGATGTTTTAACTTTTCCTTATCAAATTTCATTCTAATAATCCAAGGAGATGTAGATGTTAACTGATTAATAAACTGAAATTCCTTATAAACATTTAAAATACCTTTATCTTGTTGAATATTTGTAGAATATAGACTATCGCTTTTATCCCAATATATTTCACTTGATTCTAAAATATCATACAATTTTGTAATTTCAATAGAATTTTTGATATTTATTGCAGATATTTTTGTTTTTTCAATATTAATATCATCATTATCTAAACCTTCTTCGTTAATAAATGGGTTATATGTTTTTGCTACATCATTTTTCATATAAATTAATAATGTAGGCGTCTTTGTTTTTTTAGTAGCACTTAAAATTTCTTTTAATCGCGGAACACCACTTGTTGCTTTTACCGCAGCTGCTGTACCTGATACATGAAATGAATCTAATGTCATTTGTGTTCCCATTTCACCAATAGTTTGTGCAGCAATAATACCAACCATTTCGCCTGGTTGAGCAATAGCTTCATTAAAATATTGAATAATTTGCGAAATAATATTATCAAAAATATCTTTTGTAAAATGATAAGTCATAATTAATTTCTTAGGGTTTAAATGATATCTTACTAAAATTCCAAAGAATTTAGTACCTTGTTCACTATTTTTAATATATAATGTTTCAATTAACTTATTAATATTTTCAATAATATATAATGGTGTTAAATCTGTTTTAATTGATTTAACTTTGATTAATTTTAATTTTTTATCAGCATTATTAATAATTCTTGAAAATGGTATAGGATAATTAATTGATTTATTTTTACTATAATTGAAAATATATTTTATTAAGTAATCTTTATCGTTGACAATATCATTAAAATATTGAGTACATTTTGTATATGTATTTGCTAAAACTTCTTTATTTGCTTTTGTAGATAAATAAGTTGAAAGTTTATCGTTTTTTCTCAAATGAAATATATTTTCAATAATTAAAGGATCCATATCAATATATGATATATATTGATTTTCTATTTTACAACCATCCATACCATCCTCTCCATATATAAATTGGATAATAGAACCACTCGCATTTCTAACAGTATAATCATAATAAATTTTAGCATCTTCCATTGCTTTAACCAATCTTCTTTGAATATAACCAGTTTCAGAAGTTTTTACTGCAGTATCAATTAAACCTTCTCTACCTCCCATAGCATGAAAGAACACTTCTTGTGGTGTTAATCCAGAAATAAAACTATTTTCAACAAATCCTCTTGCTTCCGGACCATCATCATATTTTGTATAATGTGGTAATGTACGATCAGTAAAACCATATGAAATTCTTTTACCATCAACATTTTGTTGTCCAACACATGCAATAATTTGAGCAATGTTGGTTTCTTTACCCTTTGAACCGGATTTTACCATGTTAATCATTCTATTTTTCTTTTCATCAATTTGACTTAATCCAATTTTACCAACTTGATTAGTTGTTTCATTTAAAATACCAATTAATTCTCTTTCAATAAAATCTTCATTATTAAAAATACTATTATTTTCAATAAAACCTCTTCTAATATTATCTAATTTGGTATATGCTTTTTCCTTCATTTCTTTAATTTTAGTCTTTAAATTCATTTCTGTTTCTTTATCTGTTACCAAATCGCTAATTCCTACACTAAAACCCGCTGTTAATAACCATCTACAAATTAATCGTTGTGTATTATCAAGAAATTTTTGAGTTTCAAATGGTCCATAATCATGATATACAATTGGAATTAATCCAGAACTTTTACTATGAAATATTATTTTATCTAAAGAATCTGATTCTTCTAAATATTTACTATTTGTAATAATTACCTTCTTTTCTGCTTTATTTTTTCTATCAATATTTAATCCTGGAGGCAAAATCTGTGAATAAGTTTGTTTACCAGTATAGTTATACTTTTTGTCACATTTTTCTAATACTCCTGTGAAATTACTATTAATCATTTGTAAATTTGCCATTGTTTTATCTTTAATAACAACATCGTCCTTTGTTAATCTAAATGAACCTAATAATGTATCTTGCACAATTTCAATAATTGGTGTTCCATCTCTTGGTGCGATAATCATATATGGTACTGCTGCTACATCTTTTAATTCTGACATCGTTTCGATACTTTGAGGACAATGTAAGTTCATTTCATCGCCATCAAAATCAGCATTATATGGTGGTGTATCAAGAACATTCAATCTAAATGTTTGATAAGGCATAATAATAACTTTATGACACATCATAGACATTTTGTGAAGAGATGGTTGTCGATTAAATAAAATATAATCGCCATCTCTCAAATGTCTATGAACAACATCTCCAAATTTTAATTCTTCTATAATCTTTTCGATATTAGCATTTTTTAAATTAATTGTAGTAATTATATCTGTGTTTTTTTTAACTAATTTTGCACCAGGCCAAACATCGGGTCCGCTTAAAATTAGTTTTTTCATTTCATCAATATTATATTGATTAACAATCTCGGGAAATGTTATATTTACTGCAACTTTAATTGGAACTCCTAATTCATCAATACTTATATAAGGATCTGGTGTAATAACAGACCGGGAAGATTGATCAACACGCTTTCCATTTAAATTTCCTCGAATTCTTCCTTCTTTTTTCTTCATTCTATCAGCAACGGATTTCAATTTTCGACCATTTCTTTGTTGCGAAGGAGCGAGACCCGGTATTTGATTGTCAATAAATGTAAATACATGGTATTGTAATACCATTGTAATTAGTTTTATTGTTTCTTCAGAAGTACCTTTTGCAATTTTATCATAAATATTATTATTAATTTTAATAATTTCACTTAATTTATGTGTTAAATCATCTTCTCTTCTTTGACCATTCTCTTCAATAATACTAGGTCTTACTGATGGTGGTGGGACCGGTAATATTTTACAAATCATCCATTCTGGTCTATTCCATAATGGATTAAATCCCATTAATTCCATATCAGAATCTGTTATTTTTTGAAATATCTTAAGAACATCATCCGCTGTAAATTCGAGTTGTATATCTTCCTCTTGTTGTACAGCATCGTCCAGTTTTTTCTTGTTTTTCCATTCTGCTATAATTTTCATAGAACCCTCTTTTGTATATTTAGTTGGTTGTTTAGCAGAACAACCACATGTTCCATCATCTCCGCAAAATTTAAATTTAGTATTAGACATGTTTTTATTACATAATTTCGAATACATATCCCATCTTTTTTGATTATTTTTAATTAACATAATTTTATTGATATCATTCTTAATATTTTCATCCTTTGTATTTTCCGATATTAATAATTTAGAACATTTATAACAAACGCATTTTAATATTTTTCTTGTAATATCAAAGAACATTGCATGAAAAACAGGTTTTGCTAATTTAATATGTCCAAAATGTCCAGGACAAAATACATTTTTTTGTTCACATGTTGCACATAATCTATTATGTTCTAATACACCTAGTCGCGAATCAAATAAACCACCAATAATAGGTTCGCTACCAGCATAAGTATCTGTTTTTGTAACTTCAACTACAGACCTTTTTAAAATTTCATCAGGACCAAGAACACTAAATTGAATTCCTTTAACTTTTTGAATGTCAATAGATTGATTGATATAATTTAATTCTGGATATATTGACATTTATTTATTAGTTTCTAATATATTATATACTTTTAAATATAAAAGATAATCATTTTTTTATTATATAAAATATTTATAGAGTTAATAATTAATGATAAACATTAATACAATAGACAGTTCTATAAATCATTTTAATAATTTATTAAATAAAGATTATGTTAATAGTACTGAATTAAATACTACTAATTATCTAAGTGATACTTATTTTATACATTTAGGATATTATAACGAAAAAGTATTATTTCAAGAATTAATACATAAAAATTATAATGAAGATGATCAATTATTTTCTTATAATGATATCGACGAATATGTTATAAATCATAATATATCATACTATAATAAATATTATATTGATAATCCACATGACGATAATTTTTTAAAAGATGTAAAAATTAATAATAGCGTTGATTTAACAAAAAATAATGTATGTGATTTAAATATTTCAAAAATATTAAATACAAATTACAATTTTTATTTATTTAAACTTGAATTTATAAGAAATTTTTATTATTATATATCAACAAAAATGTATGTTGATAAATATGATTTTCAAAATAATTTATATTATTTTGAATTACCAACAAAATATTTCATATCAGATAAAAAAAATATTATTAAAAACAACTATAATAATATTATTAAGTTTAAAGTTAAGGTTTATAATGATAAATTTAATATTATATTTGAAAATAATTTACATATAACTGATAATTTTATTGAAACAATTAAACCTGTTTTAAATTTTCATATAAATCTAATTATAATGGATAAATCGCTTAAATTAGGACCTATAAAGAAATATGATTTAATTCATGAATATGCTCAAAATTTAGCAAAAAAATATGATTCTATTAGATTTGAATCTAATATAAAAATATTAAACTATTTACATTATAAATATCATAATATATATACTGAATATTTTTTGAACAATTATTTCAATATAATTAAAACTAATTATCAATCTTATGATTTAATATCTAAAAATAATACAAAAATATATGATGTTCATAACAATAATATACCATACAATGAAAATAATATTATTGTTTTAGATCCAAATGAAAATTACGAAGTACAACAGAAAAATAATAATGATATTATAAATAATACAGACATAGATAAAGATATTATTTTTGATGATATTGATGAAAATAATAAAGAATTTGAAAGCGAAAAAAAAATAAATTCTTACAAAAATATTATTTTATCATTTATACTATTTTTATCTATTATATCATTATTTATTATAACATATTTAATAATAAAAATATTGTCACATAACTATAATGTTATTGATATTATATTATCATTTGTTATAATTATTATAATTTTATCGGTTGTTATGTTGATATTTGTATATAGTAGTGATGATTATTTAAGAAAACTTTTTTTTTTAAACAATGAACATTTTACATCACCTATAAGTGATAAACCATCAATTGAAGAAATTTTTAAATTTTTTCATGAAAAAATAGAAACTAATGTAGAAAATATACAAAACCCCCAACCTAATCATAATGAAGATTTTGAAAAAAAAATAAAGAGTGAATTACAAGACTACACTATTAATATAGAAACTCTTGATATTGATATATATGATACTCAAGACTTAAAACATGAATTAGATATCGATAAAGAAATGCTTGCACATAAAATAGAAAATAATATAATGAATCTTGAAAACCTCGAACAAACAAATTTGAGGGAAGATATTAAAAATAAAGAATTAATTTTAATTAAAATAGAGGATGATATTATATTACTTCGTAAAACACTTGCAACCTATGATATTCAAAAAGAAGAACTAAGTGATAAATTTACAGATTGTATTAACAATGTCGAAAAATTAGAAGAATTATATAATAAAACCATCGAATATATAGAAAAAAAAAATCCAACTTTTAAACTAGACAAATATATATATTATGAAACTACACCAGCTATTTATGAATTCGGTTCAGAAATTGAAAGTTTTACTAATGAAGTTGTTATAGATGATAAATATACATCAATATATAATGAAGAAGACATAAAAAATTATAATTATATAACTGATATAAGCTCTTTCAATAAAATAATAAAAGATTATAAATTAGAAAAATATATAACTATTAAAGATAATTTACTAAATACTACTTTTGATATTGAAAAACTTAATGAACAAACATTGCATGAAATTAAAAATGCCAAAATAACAAACAAAATAGATATTGTATTAAAAAAATTAGAAACAACAAAAAAATTAATAGAATTAACCAAAATGATATCTGCAATAAACATGAATAAAAAAATTAATATTCAAGTTGAAATCGAAAGCGAAGAAGATAAACTTGATATTGCAATCACTGAATATAAAAATAATTACAGTGATATTGTAGAATTAAAAAATAATGTTAATGCTGAAAATGAATTAAAGATTAAAATCAAAAATGACATTGATTTATATGAAAAAAGTATTCAAAAAATAGGAATTGAAGTATTAAAATTAACTAAAATATTAGAAGATAAAAAGAAAAAACAAAATGATTATATTAAATATTATGATTTTACACTCGATAAATTAAAAGAATTAAATATGGGTAAAATTGAACAAAATTTATTACACATAGAAAAAATCAAAAATATCGAATTGTATGAAATTACCAATTTAGAAATATTAGATAGTAAAATTGCCATGGAATTAGTAAAGAATAAATATAAAACACTACAAAATGATAATGATTCGTTTAAAATTAATGAATATCAATTAGAAATTGATAATAAATATAAAAAAATAGAATCAAATTATAAAAAACAAATAAGGTATTTCACAAAATTACAAAAAGAAAATGTTATTGATGAATTATTTGCAATGAAAATAGAAGGTAAAAATACAACCATTTATACAACTGCTCGTTTAAATAATGAGCAGAATTCAACCTATCATAATGATATTAAAGAACTTAATGAAATTTTAGAGAAAGATATTAACGAAAAAAATGCTATAAAACAACAATTATTTATACTTACAAACGATATAAAAACTAAGAAAAATATTGAAAATAAATTGATATTTGATATTGAGGAATTAAATGCATCAACGCCTGATAAAAAAAATGATAATTATAAAACAAACTTAGGTAAGTTAAAAAACAACAAAGAAATTAATAATCTGCAAATTTTTAATTACACAAAAGAATTTAATGAATATACCATAAAAATAAAGAATATTAATGAAAAAATTAAAAATAACAGAAATCTTATTCAAGATATCAATAAGCGTTATTATAAAAGTAATAAATTGTATAAAACACAAATTAATAATAATAAAAATGAATATGAATTATTATTAGTACAAGAAAATTTTAATTTAAGAAAAAGAAATTTATTATTAATTGAGGTAACGAAAGTAATAAAAGATATACATAGTGATAAAGAAACTATTATTTTTATTATGAATAAAAAAATAGAATTAATTAAAAAAAATAATTATAACGGTAAAAATAAGTATGATATATTGTTCAAAGATAAAAAAATATTAGAAGAAGAAAAAATAAATAACAATAAAAAATTAAAAGATATTTTAGAACAATCGTGTTTATTAATTAATAAAGTTGATAATAATATCAACATTGAATGTACTATAGATAATATTGAATCAATTAATTTAAAAATAAACGAATTACTTAATAGTGATTTAATTAAAGATGAAGTACTTAAAAATAAATTAATATCAATCAAAACAAATAATACATTATTTAATGAAAAATCAGTTTATATCTCATTATTATTATTTAAATATGAATTAGATATTATTACGCATATTATTAAAAATTTAAGCAAAGAGATTAATCTTAATGATTTAGAGATTGATTTAAATAATGCTAAAATTGATAAATTAGATTTTACAATATTATATAAAAATGTATACAAAAAAACATTGGAAAATGAAACAAACAGAAAAGAAAAAGTTATAAAGCAATACCATGATAAAAAATTAGAATATAAAAAAAAATATCAAAATATTGAAGATACTGTGCAAAATTATACTACTATAATAAAGTTAGAAAATGAAATTGATATTTTAGATAAAAATATTGAATTTAATACAAAAAAAAAAAAATTTTTTGATAACAATATAGAAAATACTACTATAGATATTAAAAAATTAACTAAACACTATTTGAAAGTAAAAGATGAATTAAATTATGAAACAAAAAAATTAGTTGATAAAAAATTTCAAAAAATAGAATTATTAACTAAAAAATTCTCAGAATATTATACATTTATTCATAAATTTGTTGAATTAAAAAATAAATATACTAATTTAGAATTATCAAAATACATATTTATTCCAATTATATTAAGTGAAGATAATAAAAAACAAATTTACAATATATTTAATGATAACGATAGAGAATTTAAAAAATATATCAGTAATGATTCTAGATATGAAAATTTGAAAAAAATGGTCGAGAATATAACAAATATTATTGTAATTGATAAATATAAAACTATCAAAATGGCCAAAATTGTAATAAAATTTGATATTAATTATGATGTTAAATTTCAAAATAATAATTATAATATTGATAAATTTAAAAATGATATTTTAAACACATTGAGTTATACATTAGATATTGATAAAAAATTTATTTATATAGTTTCAATTACTAATAATCAAAATATATTACTAAATGTAAATATAGAAACAAATGATAAATATACTTCACAACAAGAAATTGTTGATTTTTTGAGAAAACAACTATCTAAAGAAAATTCAGAACTTAAAAAATATGGTATTCTTGAAATTATTAGCAATATTAAGGAAATAGAAAACAGTATATTAAGCACCGCACAAATATGCGATGGTAATATCATAACACCACATGCAATATCCGAAAATACTAATGGTGATTATTTTGATGCTTTTTTTAATTATTGTACTAATATTGAAGAACAAAAAGGTGCTTTATTATTATATTTACCTTTAATAACAAGGACAAAAGCATTAGATACTACATTATTAGATTATTCAATTTATCAAAGGACTGTATATGAAGCATTGTGTACTGACGCGTCAATTAACAATATTTATCATAATTATATTGAATTAGATAAAACATTACTTAAAATTGATAATATTAATTTGATAGATAGACAAGAATATAGTATTTCATTTATTGTAAAATTGAACGAAGTAAGCAGTAATAAACAACATATATTATTATCAAATGGACAAATATATCAAACATTTAATTTAACTTTAAATAATGATGATAATAATAAAATTGACTGGGAATCATATCATAATGGTATTAAAGATACTTTTTATAATAATAATATTTTAACAGTTGGATTTATGAATAATAATTTGTGTATTAATTTTCCTTGTTCAAATGATATAGATTTTAAAATAATTACAAATAATACAGGTTTATTATCACAACCTAATCAATGGGTTCATTGGATTATTACTAAAAAAAATAAAAAAATAAAAATATATGAAAATTTAGAGAAAGTTTTTGAAGACGATATACCAGAAAATATTATAAAGAAAGATACATGTAATACTAATAGTAGTAGATATGATAAAAAAACATTATATATTGGTGGTATTAAAACAGATCTAGATAGTAATACAAAAGTATTAAATGATTTAATTTGTTATAAAGGAGGCTTAAAAGATTTAAGAATATACGAAATTGAACTTCTACAACATGATATATCAAAAATATTTATAAATAATTGTGAAATAAGTGAGCAAAATAAAACTATTACAGATAAAACATTAACTCTATATCCAAAATTATCAGATAGTAGTTTTTATCCACATCCAGAAAGTACACAAAGTACACAAAGTACACAAAGTACACAAAGTACACAAAGTACACAAAGTACACAAAGTACACAAAGTACACAATATATAACATCACATCTTCCAGATGCACTCATGTCCTTCAGCGATTGTAATGAACAATATGGTACCTTTACTTATATAGAGTCAGAAGGTGAATTTAAATGTATAAAGGACAACATGCCTTGTTTTGATAAAGACGATATTTCTTATTATGGTCCCAATTATTATGCACATAACGATGATGATATGCACAATGGGGGCGGGGAGGGGGTGCCTAAAAAATTATGTATATTCGATAAAATGACAAGAGGAGAAGATTATGTATTTAATAACACTGTGGATACAGACCTATTCGACGAAGCCCTGGACGCCTTCAAAGAAGATGCTAACGGCAAAGACCGAAATTATATTAGATATAATAACTTTGGATGCACCGACCCTGAAACAAAAAATGTATATAATACAACAAAAAATAGTTGGGTATGCGAAAAAACCTCGTTTCAATGTCATGATAAGGATTATAATTATCAATACCCTATCAATAACGGTTCAGATATAAAACCTGAATACAAATGTATTAGCAGAATTAATACTGGTCTATATTCAGATAATGAAACTTATTATAATGATTTACTTGAAAAAAGAGCGGGAGCCGTATCACAATAGTGGTTTGTTATACTTTAAATACATAATATCATTCTTGGATTTTTATATTTGTCCTTTATTTATTTGATATTTTATATACACAATATAATATTTATATTTATCAACTAAAGAAGTGAAGGTTATAGCGAATGATTATATTCGTAAAATAATGATTGTATATATTATTGGAAATATAATACATTCACTGATAATATTATGTTTTAATTACAATTAAAATATGATATAAATTATAGAGTATAATTTATATTAATGGGATTTAAAAAAAATAATATAATTCAAAATTTTGAAAATAATTTATCAGTTAAAAACTTAAATGAATTTATGACAAATGAATTTAATGGTGACAATGAAACTTTATCATTAATTAACCTTTTTATATTGGATACACAAATTAATGATACCGCCTATTATGATAACTTAGATACGAATATACATTATTTTAATGAAGATTATATCTTCGCAAAAGTAAAAATAAATGAAATAGATTGTTCTTTTTATAATACAAATACAATAAAAGAATATTTATTTATGACTAGTTTTCTTTCTGATTTTTATAAATCAAAATATAAAAATACGAATCAAAATAATGTAGCAAGAGAATATAGTGTAAATAATAATACGATAAATATTAAATTAAAATTCGGATTCGGAATATACAGTGGTAATATTGAATCAATATGGCATATGTCCAGCAAAAAATATGAATTTGTACCAATTGAAGTAACTTTTAACAATATAAAAAATTCATTTGAAAGAGATGTTACAATTGGAACTCTTAATGAACAACCGAATAGGATTTGGTTGTTCAATGTGCAAGAAAAAAATAAATATACAACAGATTTTAATACATTATTTAATAAAATTAAATCTGAAATTAAAGATGAATTAAATAAGAATAGATATTATTATAATAGTGTGTTTTTATCATATAAATATGCATATTATAATATATTATTAAATTATAACACAATACGATTGTATTATCGTTATATAAAAAAAAAAGGAATCTATTCAGAGAATAGTAAGTTAATAAAATATCAAGATATATATGAGATATTACTAAAATTCTATGAATTGTTTTCAAGTTATGAAATAAAATTAGATGAATTGATTATAATTATAAAATCAGTTGAATTGGTTGATGAGATATCAGAATCTGAAAAAAATGAAAATGCAAAAATAGCAATTAATAAGTTACAACAAATTAATTATAATTTGTTAGAAAATCATGATTATATTAAAAATAATTATAGAAAGGTAAAAATAACTAAAACAGATATTCAGACAAATAAAATTAAAATAATAGTAATATCATTATTAATGATATTATCATTTATTACATTCTTTATTACTATTAATTATTATTCATTAAATACTTCAAAACTATTATCTATAATTATACTATCTATAATTGTTTGTGTAATATTAATAAATAATTATATTATTAAAAATAAAACTTATGAAAATTTCGATTCGACAATGTTACCACCCGATAGCAACAGAGCAGATTTAATGTCCAAAGAGTATTTAGATTCATTACATTCACTTAGTCTTGAGAATTCTGAAATACAGACTGAAGGCACACCGACACCGCCAAATGAGACAATACAAAATACAATCTATATAGACTTACAGGAGAGCTTAGATGATAAGACAAACACGACCATAGATAGCACTAAATACAGTGACGCAAAGAAAGACTTCAAAGAATTAACTGCAAAATACGAACTAGCAAAAATTAATCATGTCGGAAAAATTACGGAAATCAATGAAAAAATTAAGGATATGGAATTACAAATTAAAGCAATTAGTACTAAAGTAACTAATGCTGGAACTATGCTAGAAACGAAAGTAAAACAGCTGGGTACAATTAATAAACTGAAGTCGAGCCTTGATAGTCTGATTGCTCAGCAGAATGATGCTACGGCTGCTTCGGAAAGGCTGGAGAGCACCTACAAAAGCGCGGTTGGCGACTACCGTGCAGAGATGGACGCGCGGTTAGCTGCTATAACAACTACTGAGGGTTATACAACAGCTGAAGATAGCTCGACTGGCGTCCTAACCGCAGAAACACAAGGAATTCTTGAAGACATTGCAGATATAGAGAGTAAAATTGTGCGAAAAGGCACAGACAAATTGGCGGAAGAAGAAGCAGCAGCAAAGGCTCGGTCAGCCTTGACAGCCGCGGGGCTAAAGCTTAGTACTGCCACTGTTGCTGCTGCTGATGCTGCTGCTGCTTTAGCCGATCAAAGAGTGGCCTTTGACAGCGGCAGCCACGAATTGCAAGTGGCGGCGGCGAAAGCAGCAGAGGATGCGGCGGCGGCGAAGACTGCGGCGGAACAAGAAGAAAAAATTGTTAGCGAAATCCACGAAAAAGGGTTGGAAGCGATCAGGATTATTAAAGCAAAAATTAAAGCATTAAAAGCTGAATTTGACAGCAGACCCAAAGATATCACGTATGAAATAAAATTAGATTTAAAATATGATTTTGTGACAAATAACACTGATTTTCATAATAAAATATTATTAGAATTATCACTAATGTTATTAGTACCACTAAGTAGATTTAAACTAAAAAATATAAGTAGCGACAACGACGATAATATTAAACTAGAGATAATATTTTCTCCATCTAGATTAAATAGTACTACAACATATTCAAATAGCGACTTAATAACTACATTTGAAAATATATTCAAAACCCCCGCACCCGAGACCGGGGCGGCCAAGTATCATCTGGATTTCATTTTAAATACTAAATATTTAAAATTTATAACAGAAATAACAAAGAAAAAAGACGGTGTGAGTGTTCCTGGACAAAATGCGTCCTTTCCCAACAAGCTTGCATATACTACTGAAGGTAATCTAATAAAAAAATTCGACGATTGTAACACTAAAATGGCGATAATAAAAGGATTAATAGCTGAATTAGATAGTGTAGACTTCAATCCAAACACATATTATAATGAAATTAATCCAAGATTAAATTTGGAAGTTAAAAAATATTCAGAAAAAAATACAAGAATAGATAACGATACAAATATTTTAGACTCAAAGACTGATATATTAATTCATGATTATATAAATTCGCATTATATATATAAACACTTATCATATATTACATTTTTGCTTTCATTTGTATTTTTATCTTATTCTTATCTAAATGATTATATATTAGTTATTTATATAATAGCAACCATAATATTTTTTATAATAGTATTACATTTATATATAGATATTTATAAAAATGTTAGAAGAAAATCTAAAAAAAAATATTGGGTAAAACCGTTCAAAGTATAATTTAACATATTTTTTTTTTACTATTTATTAGAAGACATTAAAATGAGTGGGATCCCTTTCGATTTAAATATTGAAGAACTATCAAAATTATTGATTAGCCAAGAATACGACGACTCTTTTGATTCTGTTGCGTTAGGAAAAATACTTAACACCACGAATTTAACTGGCACTATTTATGATAAATTAAAAAAAAAAATAATATATTATACTGATAACTTTGAATCTTATAATTTAACAAATCAAAAATATATTGATATAGATTTATCTTTTTATGCGAGTGAGAGAATGAAAGAATATATGTTTATATATGATTTTATATCTGAATATTTCAGAAATTTAGCAGAAATTTCAAAAGCAAAAAATGTAATTGATAATAAAAGTTTATATTCACATGAATTTGACATAAAAGTAAGATATAAAACCATAGATGAAAATATAATTAATATTAAAAATGATGATAACGCTGACAACTATTATAATATTAAATTTAATTTATCAACTAATGGTGATAAAACAAATATATACGAATTGGCATTACCCACGAGTGCTGATAACCGAAATCAAGATAACGATTTATTTAATGACTTAATAATAAAAAGTGATAATAATTATTTCGATTTTCATCCAGATAACATAGATTATTATTCATTATTAACAATATCATATAATGCAAAATTTATGAAATTATTATTAAATTATAATATTGCACTTGCAATTCACAAGTATTTTAACATATATGCAGATACTGATGCTGATGCTGATAATAATAATGAATCATTTTTGAAAGTTCAAGAAATAAATAGTATTATATTTGTTTTCTCTAAACTTTTTAATAATTTTAATAACATAATAAATGAAAATAATAATGAATCATTTTTGAAAGTAATTAAAAATACAAAGCAAAAAAAATTTAACAAAGACAAAAAAATAATGAAAAAAATTGAGCAAAAGAAAAAACAAATTTTATTATCACAAGATGACGAAGAAAAAGAGAAGTTAGAGGGGGAAATTGAGGAATTGTTGGATAAAAGATATATAACCAAAACAGAATTTCGAGTTAATAAGGCAATTAAATATAACCAAAATTTCGATGATATAGATAAAAAAATAAAAAATAATAATGTAAAAATTAATAACATTGATAATGTTATTAATAATGATAGACAATATTTAAACAATGTTTCTATAATTATTTATGTCGCAACATTATTATTGATTATACTATTTGTTACATTATCATTATTTAGCGTTATAGGCGGGTCAAATATAAATATATCAATTCCTATAACATTCATAATAATATCATTAATATTATATATTTTTATATATAATTATATTGGAAATAAAAAAAATATTTATACAAAAACTTATAAAAAACCAAATATATTAAATAAAATATATAATAGTTTTGGATTTGAATTATTTGAAACTTTCGAAGATATATCTGGTGACTATGATGATTATGAGAGTGAAACTTTGACTGCGTTTATAACACGGAAGAGTTCAGAGGACAGTCTGGATTCTCATATAGATGTTGCAATGAATTATTTAAAGGACGAAAATAAAGACCTTCTACTATATTTGGACAGAATAAGCGCGCTGGATGGGTGGGAGGGTATCGAACCTCGCGATAGTTTGCACATTGACAGGTCGGTGGTTGCACCAAGCATGAAAATAACAGTTAAACAAAAAAACGCAGCGGGTCAAGAAGTTAATATTTTGGATCATGGGTCTATGACTAAAACACACTATGGTGCCCCCATCGGTAGTCCAATTGGTTTTGACAAAAATCCGATTGCAATTGTAACTACCACATCCAACCAAAAAGTAATATCATTTGTTTATATTAATAATGATACAAACACAGACGCACACACAAAATATATTTTTAAGACTCCTATATCATTACAAGTAGAAGCTACAGTAGTTGGAGGTGGGTCACATGGTGGGGCACAGAGTAGTGAAGAAGGAGGAGGAGGAGGAGGAGGAGGAGGTGCCCTAATTCACCAGTCGCTAGATTTAGAGCCTGGTGAGTATGAAATAGGGGTTGGAAGAGGCGGTAGCAGTATGAATACGCCCTCAAGTTATTCTTACATAAAAAGAAAAAATGACCAAACATACTATATATTAGCACAAGGTGCTACATTTGAACCAGCTAATAATATTCAAACAAGTGCAGGCAACATTGGGTTTGTTTCTAGCGCCACCCAGGGCAATTGCACGAGGCAGCCCGCCCCCGGATGTAACATAGCAGAAGCCGAAAATAGTGTTAAAAATATCATGCCGCCTGTATCACAAGGGGGGAAGGGAGGGGTAAATATTCCACAAGACCAAGACCAACCATTCAAATTAACTGGAACTCCCGACGGGGGCGTTTTGGCACCACCACTAAATACAGCCCGCGACTTTGTTTTCAACCGCGATCCTGCTGATGGTAAGAATGGTCCCGAATCACACCCAGATTTGGCCGCGGGTGGTGGTGGTGTTTATAAATGTGATGGCATTACTTCTGATGACAAGAAATATTTTCAATACATAAGTAGTGATGTAACTGATGATGATATATATTTTAAATGTATAGATGAAGATAGTGTAGCGAGGGAGGGAGGGAGTGGGG
>Ga0206131_10000936_pt1 | contig 39142 bp, 40 predicted proteins | sample Helgoland_Spring_FD_148636 | JGI IMG/M metagenome (GOLD analysis project Ga0206131, IMG submission 148636) | Pelagic subsurface seawater microbial communities from Kabeltonne, Helgoland, North Sea - Helgoland_Spring_Bloom_20160517_1 | ecosystem: Environmental > Aquatic > Marine > Epipelagic ... | reverse complement strand
TATAAATTACTTTTTAATAAACAATTAAGCAAGTAACTGCAATTATTAGCTTGGGAGCAGACAGAAGCGACTGAAAGGAGCAGCTGAAGAGCAGATAGATAGGAATGACCGGTTATTTTCCATTGTTCCTGTCTAAAAGTATGAGTTCAAGTAACAATCAAGTAACAGTAAGAGGAGAGTTGTTACACCCTCCTCCGTTATGTTATACTGCCTCAACCCATCTCAGAGTTGTTGGTTCCTTGGTTACCATATCCATGACGAAATTGTCAGTCATTTGGAATCCTTCCATCTCATCTCCTACGTTAAGCGTTTGCTTAATAGCAGCAATGGTTGGATGGTCAGCTTTCATAGTCTCTCCAGTTTCAGGGTCCATAAGGCTTAAGACGCCAAAGGATATATCACTGTTGCTACGTGTTGCTACAGGCATTCCAGCCAGTGTTGTTACCTTGTTGCTCAGTGCAGAAGATGATACGATTACTGTTGCGCTGTTTCTTGCAGCATTGATGTTTACTTTTCTAAAGAATACACTCATAATATTAAGAATTAAATTAAGTTAACGGCGATTACTTACAGGGGGTACCCTCGCGCCAAAAATTTGCTGGGGAGTAGAAGCATAGGACCTCTCACCTATGCAATACACACTATTTTTTTTGGTAGGAAAAATTTTTTTTTGGTTACCCTTGTTTGTACGTATGTGGATTTTTTCTTTTAAATAAATAATAAATTTTGTATATTGTCTTAAAGAGATAGTTATTACTATTTTAATAAAAGAGATAATTAGTATGGATAATAATGATGCAAGTGACGACTTTATGAAAGAGATCAGAAAAGCAGAATTACAAGGTGAAATATTAGCTGATGCTTTTGACAACTCTTATAAATTATTAATTAAGGCCATAAGCTTTGATGAGATGATAGAAGACAAATATAGAAATGATTTAGATGCTGTATTAGCATTTGACCCTGAATTAGGACCAGCTTTAAGTGAGCTTGAGAATATGATTGATTTTTATATCCAAGAGGAGGATTATGAGAAGTGTGCTAATCTTCGTGATATTATGCATATTAAATTTCCTCAAAGTATAAACTTAGGGATAGAAGATTGATTATGGCAACAAAAAAGAAAAGTACTGTAAATAGTTCGGGAAACTATACTAAACCAGCAATGCGTAAAAGATTATTCAATTCTATTAAGGCAGGGGGGAAAGGTGGAGCACCTGGGCAATGGTCAGCACGTAAAGCACAAATGCTTGCTAAACGTTACAAAGCAAATGGTGGCGGTTATAAATCTAAGAAATAATGAAAGACTTTACTTTAAATTTAGGTAATATAATTTGGATCATAGGTATTATATTTACTATGGGTATTGCATATAGTCAGATAGCACAACTATCAGATGATATGGTAGTACTAGAATCTAGGTTAGAAAAGAAAATCAAAATGATTAATGAGTCGGAAGATAAAATTGTAGCATTAGAAAAAGATATTATTAGACTTGAGCAGTTTCAATGTAAACATAATAAGTAATGGCTTTACCAAATAAAAAAACTAAAAAAAAATCATCTTGTTGGGTAGGTTACGTTAAAAAAGGAGTGAAGAAAAAAGGAAATAAGACGGTAAATAACTGTGTGCGTAAAAAGACTAGGTAATGGCAAAGACTAAACAACAAAAAAGTCTTACTAGGTGGACAAAGCAAAAATGGACAACTGCATCAGGAAAGAAAAGTTCTGAGACAGGTGAAGTATATGCTCCAAAAAAAACTATTGCTAAACTAAAGAGTACAAAAAAAGGTAAGGCTAAATTAGCAGCAGCAAATAAAAAGAAAAGAGCTGCAAGAAAAAAAGGTAAACAACATGCTAGTCATGGATTACACAAAGGAAAAAAACGTTAAATAAAAATAATAAAATGGGAACAATATTACAGGACATGATGGGAATGCTTTCAAGAAAGAAAGTAGTAACACCAAGAACAGATGATTATATTACAATAGCAAGATACGCTGGCGCTCAAGAAAGAATGAAACCTCATCCAAAAGTTGAAACAGAACTTGTTACAATGGGTGCTATTAAAACATTTGTTAATACACCTATAGATCAGGAAGTAAAACTAACTCCTTTTGCTGTAGTTGCGGGAAGTGGTGGTAGTTCAACAATGCCAAGCAATTATAATTTAATTGATATATCGTGGGATGGATTAGGAAATGGAACATATACCTTAAATCTTCCTACAGCAGCTTCAATGAAATACAGAAATATACGTATTATTACTGATGGCACATTAGATAACGGTGCACAAGATAAAATAGATGTTACACCAACTGGATCTGAAACAATTGATGGAGCTGCATCATTTGAAATATCTAAAAGATATGAAGGTATATCTATCTGGTCAAATGGTACAGAATGGATTATTATACAAGCTAAAGCTCACTAAGAATGGCAACACCTAGAAAGGGAAAAGCGAAAGTCAAAGTAACAGCTAGCGGTAAGAAAGTTAGTTACGGTCAGGCAGGCAAAGCTAAAGGAGGAGGGCCAAGGGTAAAACCTGGTACCTCCAAAGGTGATAGCTACTGTGCTAGAAGTTTAGGTATTAAGAAAAGAGTATCTAAGAAAAAAAGAAATGATCCAAACACCCCGAATAACTTATCTCGTAAACGTTGGAAATGCTCTGGAGCTAAATCCAAAAAGAAATAATTGACATTAAACTTTTTTTAGTTAAACTATTTATATATATTTGTATAACGTTTAATTAAAAAACTTTACAATGGCACAAACCAACTTACAAGAAAAAGAACCAAATCTTAGCAAAGAAGAACTTAACGCTAGGAGAGAAGAAATCACCGCTTTTTACAAAGACAACATCCAGCATTTAAAGATCCAAGCTGAATATGAAACACTATTAGCTGATATAGAAAAAGCTAGAGCAGAGCGCATGCAAGCTCAGATGTTTATGTCCCAACAATATGCTGACCAAAAAGAAGGTGGCGTAGCATCAGATTCTGAAGAAGCAAAAGCTTTTAAAGAAGCTATGGAGAATGCAGCAAAAAATATTGACTAACTTAAACTCAATATTATGCTACTCAAAAAAGGAGACAAAAAAGTTAATGTAAGACATCTGCAAGCTAAATTAAATATTACGCAAGATGGTGATTTTGGTCCACTAACAGAAAAAGCTGTTATTAAATACCAATTATCTAATGGATTACCTGTAACAGGAATGGTTGATAGTGATATGTGGGTATTACTATTTAACAAACCATATAGTGAAGAATTAGGTATAGATGAAGATACTGATATATCTTTAAACTACTTCACAACCAATTATGATCAATTAATTCATAAGCACTATTTACCAGAAGGTGAATATATAAAAGGCCCAATCAAAAACGAATATATATTTCTACATCATACTGCAGGTAATGCTAATCCTTACAGATGTATTGATCACTGGGGTAGAGATAAAAGAGGTAGAATAGCAACAGAATTTGTTTTAGGTGGAATTAACCATAGAAACGGTGATGATGAATATAACGGTGTTATGGTTCAAGCATTTCCTGAAGGAGGTCAAGCATTTCATTTAGGTAGAACTCAATCAGGTTGGATGAACAGACATTCAGTAGGTTTAGAAATTTGTTCTATGGGTTATTTAGACAATGATTTAAAAACTTATGTGGGATCTCGTTGTCAACCAGAACAAGTAATGGAATTGAAAGAACCATTTAGAGGTTATTTAAATTATCATAAATATTCTGATGAGCAAATTAAAGCAACTGAAAAATGGATACGTTATGTTGGTGAAAGAGATGAGATTGATATTAGAGTAGGTCTTAAAAAATATATACAAGCTTATGGTCCAACAAAAGGATTTGGATTTCAAATTAGTGCTTGCTTAGGAGAAGTTAAAGGATTATTAACACATACTAATGTTAGAAGAGGTAAATCTGATTGTTATCCAGATCCTAACTTAGTTGATATGATATTAAGCTTATAGATATGGCAATAGTAAACAAAGTAGATTTTAAATTAAAAGTGGGAATAAATGATTCAATAAAATATCAGATATTAACTTATTGTTTTTTTACAAAAACATTAATAAGTAATTCTGATTTAGATTTCTTAGCTGTACTTGCTAAAAATCCTAAAATAGAAATATCTAAATTTTGTATTTTATTAACTGAATTAAATATTTTTAAAAGTGCTCAATCAGCTAGAAATGCAATATCAAAAGCTGAAAAAAAAGGATTGGTTAATAAAAATGGTAATAATAAAAAAACCATAGACTTAAATAAAGATATTAATGTTCAGTCTGATGGATTAGTATTATTAGACTATAAAATTTTAGGAAGTGAATCCCAAGAAACATAAAGATTTTACAAATGGTATTGCTGAGCAAGTAGGAGTTCATCAGCAAGTAGTAGATGATTTTATAAGTTTCTATTATAGTAAACTAAGAAAGAAATTATCTAAACTTGCTTATCCTAGAATAAATGTAGATGGTTTAGGAACTTTTGAAATAAGAAAGGGTAAACTTGAAACAGCAATAAAGAAAAACAAAAGCATGTTAGGTAACATTGCTAAAAGGACATATAACGGTTATGCAAAAAGTGAAAACATAATTAAAGACATAAAAGAAATGTCTGATGCACTTAACAAAATTGAAGAAGCTAAATTAAGAAAAAAAGAATTTAAAAGTAAGAAGAATGAGTAAGCCCTGGAAGAAGTATACGGATGCTTTTAAAAACATTGATAAAATTGCAGAAGGAATCAAAAATAATCTATTTAAAAAAGAACATGTTGAAGCAGTAGCTACAAGTAGATTTCAAGTATGTATTAATTGTTCTTTATTTGATGCAAAAGGAACTGATTGCTTAGCTCCTGGTACTCAACCTTGTTGCTCTGATTGTGGATGTAGTTTAGCTTTTAAAGTAAGATCGTTATCTAGTGAATGCCCTAAAGGTTATTGGAATTCATTAGTATCAGAAGAAACTGAAGAATTAATAATTAAACAAATAGGATCAGATGGAAATAACAATTAATTATATTTATCAAAACAATAGTACACCAATGACAATTAACAATAAAGAAAGTTATTGGTATACATCAACAACATTTTAATTATGGCAATAACATTTAAAGAAGAAGGTCATATATACGAAAGTAATGATCAAGACAAAATAAACTGGACAAGTGTAACATCCTTTATTGGAATGTTTAAACCTAAATTTGATAGGGAAGGTCAAGCCAAAAAATCTTCTAAAAATAAAAGATCTAAGTGGTATGGTATGACACCAAAAGAAATACTTACTGCTTGGGATAATGAAACTCAAAGAGCTATTAAATTAGGAAATTGGTATCATAACCAAAGAGAAGCAGATATGCTAGACTTTAAAACTATTGAACGCAATGGAACAGAAGTACCTATTATAAAACCCTTATTGACAGAACAAGGTGTAAAGTTGGCACCAGTACAAAAACTAAAAGAAGGGGTTTATCCTGAGCATATGGTTTATTTAAAATCAATGGGTTTATGTGGACAGGCAGATTTAGTTGAGGTTGTAGATGGTTATATTAATATCCATGATTACAAAACAAATAAAGAAATAAAAGAAAAAGGATTTACTAATTGGGAGGGTATTACAAATAAATTATATAAGCCTTTAAATCATTTAGATGATTGTAATCTTAAGCATTATAACTTACAATTGAGTATTTATGCGTATATTATTAAAAAGCACAACCCTAAATTAAAGATAGGAAAGTTAACAATTCAACATGTTAAATTTGTTACAGTAGGAGAAGATAGTAATGGTTATCCAATTACAAAAGTAGAGAATGGTGAACCGGTTTTAGAAGAAGTAAAAATATATGAACTACCATATTTAAAAGATGAAGTATCTTCATTAATGATGTGGCTTAAAGATAAAAATTAATGGCATCAATACAATTAACACAAGTTTTTTTAGAAGTAACAAATCCTCCTAATCCTTTAGAACCATTGTTTGTAATACCGGGTAGTGCAAACTTAATAGCAATAAACCCTACTCATTTAGTTGGTGTTGGATCAGTATTCACAGGAAACGGAGTTAATATTGATGTACGTCAAATATATGTAACAGGCGGAAGTATATCACCAATGTATGTTAGTGATAGTTATGCTACAGTAAAAGCTTATATTGACGCATTACCTTAAAATATAAAAAACATGATAGTAAGATTATTTGATATACAAAATAATAAAGTTATACCTTCTGAACATTGCTATGCTTTACCATTTCTTAAAAAAATAATGGATACTTATCCTGACACTTATATGCAGGTGTATCAATATATATTTTATTTAAGTTGTCCGGATCCAGATTTAAATCCATTTTTTAATCTTCCTGAACATGAAAAAGAAGATATTATTATAGAAGAGATAGGACTTGAAGAATCACCAGAAGACGGTAAGATAAGATATGCATTAGATATGTGTAAGCAGATGTATGAAACACCCACATACAGGGCGTACGTAGGTATTAAAGCTATGTTAGACAGATTAGCTAAGTATATGGAGGTAACCCCTATTGAACACGGTAGAGACGGTAATATGAACTCTATGATTAATGCTGCTGCTAAATTTGAACAGATAAGACAATCTTATAAAGGAGCATTTACTGATATGAAAAATGAACAGGAGAGTTCAGTACGTGGAGGAGCAGGATTAGCTTATGATCAAATATGATAAATAACAAAAAAGAAACCAAATGGCATTTCTGCTATTGGGATGAACCAGAATTTAATAATACAAAAAAAACTAACAACGATGGCACAACAAGTAATACCAGTAGGAAAGAAACTTTTGATCAAACAAAAGGCAGCAGAGACAATGACTAAATCAGGTTTTATTTTACCTGATATGGCAATTAAAAAAGAATGTATAGGTACTGTAATTGGTATAGGTCAATCTGTAGAAGAAATTAAAATTGGAGATGTTGTTCAATATACTGAACATTGTTTACCTACATCAATGAAACATAATGAGGAGGAACATTTACTTATTCAAGAAGGAGATGTCTTTGCAATTTTAGTTGAAGTAGCGAATGTATAAAACCGTTCCTACATATACAAATGGGCAATGGACAACAACTGAGTTTGAAACAGAAGAATTATTTATAGAATACATATTATCTATATTTAAAGAACCCGGTTTATATGGCTTTTCTGATATAGCTTTTGAGTTTAATAAAGAAGCTAAATCATTTAATACTCAAGGGTTTTATTGTAATGCTCCTTTTAGATCTAAAGATTTTACAAATTATTGGGAAGATCAAAAAAATAAATGTAGAAAAGGAGTAATATATAATGATAATGGTAAAAGTTTTTTTTTAACCAGAGATTATTACATGTGGTTAAACTTTTTACCAATTTTTGATAAAGAAGAAAAAAAGTATGGATTTGCAAAAGTAAGAGATGCTCAATATCACATGGCATTATATGAGTTATTAGCTGAGCTAAATAATCAGCATTCAGCAATACTTAAAAAACGTCAGATAGCTTCTTCTTATTTTCACATGGGTAAAATTATTAACACCTATTGGTTTGAAGAAGGTTCTATTTGTAAAGTTGGAGCATCACTAAAAGATTACATTAATGATAAAGGTTCTTGGAAGTTTTTAGATGAATACAAAACTTTTCTTAATGAGCACACCGCTTGGTATAGACCAAGCAATCCAGAAAAGGTATTATTGTGGCAACAACAAATAGAAGTTAAAGTAAACAATAGAAAAACAGCTAGAGGTTTAAAATCTAAAATCCAAGGGGCATCATTTGAAAAAAATGCAACAGCTGGTGTAGGGGGACCTACCACTTATTTTTTCCATGAAGAAGCGGGTATTGCACCTAAGATGATGCAAACATATGAATACTTACGTCCCGCAATGTCTTCTGGTATGATGACAACAGGTATGTTTATTGCAGCAGGATCGGTTGGAGATTTGCAACAGTGTAATCCCTTAAAGGATATGATACTAAATCCTAAAGCAAATGATATATATGCTGTAGAAACAAATCTAATGGACGCTGATGGTACAATTGGTATGGCAGGATTGTTTATTCCTGAACAGCATTCTATGCCACCTTATATTGACAAATATGGCAACTCTTTAGTTGAAGAAGCCGTTAAAGCAATTATAGAAGAAAGATCAAGGTGGAAAAATGAATTAAATGGAGAGCAATATCAGTTAAGGATTTCACAAAAGCCTATGAATATTGCTGAGGCTTTTGCATACAGAAAAGAATCTATTTTTCCTCAAGGAATTTTAAGTAGACAGCAAAAGAGAATAGAGGAAAAAGAATACCCTTATGAGCTAATAGAACTAGACAGAAATGAGAAAGGAATATTTGCTAAAAGAACAAATAAACTTCCAATCAGTAAATTTCCTGTAGACAAAAAACAAATTGATAAAACAGGAACAGTTGTGGTATGGGAAAGACCAATTAAAAGTCCGGAGTTTGGAGCATATTATGCGTCTATTGATCCCGTGTCAGAAGGAAAGACAACAACCTCTGATTCTTTATGTAGTATTTTTGTATATAAAAATGCAATGGAAGTTATAAGAACTACCGAATCCGGTGAAGTTGAACAATTTATTGAAAAAGATAAAGTAGTGGCAGCCTGGTGTGGTAGATTTGATGACATAAATAAAACTCATGAAAGGTTAGAATTAATTATAGAATGGTACAATGCCTGGACATTAGTTGAAAATAACATATCTCTTTTTATTCAGCATATGATTGCTAGAAAAAAACAAAGATATTTAGTACCTAAACAACAAATTTTATTTTTAAAAGATATTGGATCTAATAAAACGGTATATCAAGAATATGGATGGAAAAATACAGGAACTTTATTTAAGAGTCATTTAATATCTTATGCAATAGAATTTTTAAGGGAAGTAACAAATGAGGAGACTGATATAAATGGTGTAGTAACAGATCAAACATTTGGTGTAGAAAGAATACCTGATCCAATGCTAATAAAAGAAATGTTAGCTTATTATCCTGGGTTAAACGTAGATAGATTAGTTGCATTTGGTGCATTAATAGCATTTGTAAAAATACAACAGTCTAACAGAGGATATACTAAAAGACGTGAATCAGAGGGTAAATCTTTGGTAAACTCAGAAAATTTGTATAAATTAAAGTATAGTCCGTTTAAAAATATTGGGCGTAGTTCAACATCCAGAACTAGCAGGCCTAATAGATCAGGATTTAAAAATATTAAATAGATTCATCTAAATAAAATACGTAATGAAAGTATTAAATGCAATGCAGTTAAAGAATGGTGCCAAGGCTGAAGGAGGCCCTACGTATTCAAGCTTAACACAACCAGTACAGTTTTTACCTTCTTCAGAAAAAACTGATGATTGGGCGGCATGGAATTTAGATTGGCTAGAACTACAAGGTGTAGAATTTTTAAGATCAAATGCTAGAAGACTTTTAAAAAATTATAAGTTAGCAAAAGGTATTATTGATAAGTCTGATTATATAGTAGAAGAAGACAATGATTATAAAGATATGATGGATGTTTTAACAAAGGAAAATGATTCTGCGTTAGAACTTAAGTTTTATCCAATTGTTCCAAATGTAATCAATGTATTAACTGGTGAATTTAGTAAACGTTATAACAAAGTACAATTTAGAGCTGTTGATGACAAATCATATAATGAAATGTTAGCTCTTAAAAAAACACAAATAGAAGACACTTTATTAGCTGATGCAGAAATGCAATTAGTTCAAAAAATGATAGAAGCTGGAATGGATCCAGCATCTGAAGAAGCACAACAACAACTATCACCTGAAAATTTAAAAACACTTCCTGAGATAGAAGACTATTTTAGCAAGTCTTACAGAAGTAGTATAGAAGAATGGGCAACTCACCAGTTAAATGTGGATGAGGAAAGATTTAAAATGCATGAGCTAGAAGAAAGAGGGTTTCGTGATATGCTTATTTCTGATAGAGAGTTTTGGCATTTCCGCATGTTAGAGGATGACTATGATGTAGAGTTATGGAATCCAGTATTAACATTTTATCAAAAATCACCAGATCAAAGATATATAGCTGACTCTAACTATGTAGGTAAAGTTGACCTAATGACCGTATCTGATGTAGTAGATAAGTATGGTTATTTAATGGATGAAAAACAACTATCATCTTTACAAAGAATATACCCAGCACGTTCTGCACAATATCAAGTTAATGGTTATCAAAATGATGGATCATATTATGATGCTACAAGATCTCATGAGTGGAATACAAATATGCCAGGCTTAGCATACAGACAGTATACAAGTAATTACATGGCAGATCCAGTAAAAGGAGGAGATATACTTACTCAAATACTTTCTCAAAGTGAAGATCTTGAACAATGGGGAGATGGTAACTTAATGAGAGTATCTACAATTTATTGGAAGACTCAAAGAAAAGTAGGTCACTTAACTAAAATAGAATTTGATGGTGAAGTAACTCAAGAAATAATAGATGAATCATTTAAAATAACTGAAAAACCAGTTTATGATACATCAATATTTAAGAACAAATCTAAAGATACATTACTTCAAGGTGAACATGTTGAATGGATTTGGATAAATGAAACATGGGGTGGAGTAAAAATTGGCCCTAATGTACCTGCCATGTGGAGAACTACAATGGATGACAATGTTAACCCTATATATCTAGGTATTAATAGAGATAAACCAGGTAGATTACCTTTTCAATTTAAAGGTGAAAATTCTTTGTATGGTTGTAAACTACCCGTAGAGGGTAGAGTATTTTCTGATAGAAATACTAGATCAACATCTTTAGTAGATTTAATGAAAGCTTATCAAGTTGGATACAACATGGTTAATAACCAGATTGCGGACATTTTAATAGATGAATTAGGAACAGTAATAATGTTTGATCAGAATGCTTTACCACGTCACTCAATGGGAGAAGATTGGGGTAAAAACAATTATGCTAAAGCATATACTGCTATGAAAGATTTTAGCATGTTACCTTTGGATACATCTATTACTAATACAGAAAATGCTACAAACTTTAATCACTATCAGACTCTAAACATGGAGCAGACTAGCAGATTAATGTCTAGAATACAATTAGCAAATTACTTTAAACAACAATGTTTTGATTCTATTGGTATTAATCCACAACGATTAGGTGGAGCTGTATCTGCAGAAACTGCAACAGGTGTAGTAAATGCTATGCAACAATCATATGCACAAACAGAAATATATTTTGTACAACATTCAGATCATTTAATGCCTAGAGTGCATCAAATGAGAACTGACCTAGCTCAGTATTATAATAGTACTAATCCAAGTCTTAGATTATCTTACATCTCTACAGAGGCTCAGAAGGTAAATTTTACTATGAATGGTACTGATCTATTACTTAGAGATTTTAATGTATTTGCAACTACTAAAACTAATCACAGAGCGGTTTTAGAACAACTCAAGCAAATGGCATTAACTAACAATACTACAGGAGCATCAATTTATGAGCTTGGTAATATTGTTAAAGCTGATTCAATATCTGAAATAACAGATATCTTAAAAGACTCAGAAAACAGACTTGAGCAACAAAGAACTCAAGATATGCAGCAACAACGTCAAATGCAAGAACAACAACTTAAAGCTAAAGCACAAGAAGATCAGCAAAAGCTTCAGGTTGAGATGCAAGAAAACGCCAAAGACAGACAAAATGATATTACTATTGCTGAGATTAGATCCGCAGGTTTTGGAGCACAAGTAGATATAAATCAAAATCAAGTATCTGATTATCAAGATGCAATGAAAGATATTAGAGAAACTACAAGGTTCCAAGAACAAACAAATCTTAAGCGTGATGAGATGGCAATGAAAGGTAGTATGGAATCTGCAAGACTTCAAGTTGAAAGAGAAAAAATTGCAGCAACAAGAGATGTTGCAAACAAAGATCTACAAATTGCAAGAACTAATAAAAATCAATACGATGTTAAAGATTCTAAAAAATCTGATAAGAAATAATTGACGTTAGCTATATACTGCAAAAAACTTTGCATAAATGTAAAATAATAAAAGTTTATCTATTGTAGTATAGCTAAACTTTTATTATATTGTATATATAAGTACTAAATATTAAAACCAACAATATTATGAATACAAAAGAAGCTGCTGTGAATAGCAATGTAGAAACATTAGATATTAACTTAGATGAGATCTTTAACGGTGCTCCAAGTGCTGGTGATGTAACATTACCTGAAGAAAGTAAATCTAAAACTAATATTTTATCTGGATTAAATAAAAAAGCTGATTTTTCATTTGCAGATGTAGATGAAGATGGTGTAGATGATCTAAGTAAAAAAGAACCTGCGAAAGCAGAAACTGAAGAGACTAAAGATTTAGAAGATGCTTTGCCAGAAGCTAAAGAAGAAGTAAAAGAAAAAAAAGAAACAAAAGAAGTAGAATCAGCTAATGATATTTTAGATGCATTAGATGATGAGACTGAGGAAGATGTAGAGAAGAAAGAAAAAAGAGGTAGAAAGTCTATTAATGGTATATCTGATGTATTCAGTAAACTTATTAAAGATGACAAGATTGTACCTTTTGATGACGAGAAATCATTGGAAGATTACACTGCAAAAGATTGGGAAGAATTAATTGAAGCTAATTTAGAAGAAAAAGCTAATCAAGTAAGACGTGAAACTCCTAAACAGTTTTTTGCAAGTTTACCAGAAGAATTACAAATTGCTGCAAGATATGTTGCAGATGGAGGAACAGATATTAAAGGTTTATTTAATACTTTAGGTAGTGTTGAAGAAACAAAACAATTAAGTCTAAAATCTGAATCAGATCAAGAAACAATTATTAAAGAATATTTAGGTGCAACCGGATATGGAACATCAGATGAAATAGCTGAGGAAATAGAAATCTGGAAAGACTTAGGTAAGCTTGAAAAGCAAGCTGCTAAGTTTAAACCTAAGTTAGATAAGATGCAAGAAAAAATTGTTGTTAAAAAGCTTGAAGAACAAGATTTAAAAAAGAAACAACAAGAACAAGCATCTAAAAAATATATGTCAAGTGTGTATGAAACACTTAAAGAAGGTACTTTGGGAGATATCAAAGTAGACAGAAAGACTCAAGCCATGTTATATAATGGTTTAGTACAACCTAGTTATCCTTCAGTAAGTGGTAAGAATACAAACTTGTTAGGGCACTTATTAGAAAAGTATCAATTTGTTGAACCAAATTATACATTAATTTCTGAAGCATTATGGTTACTTCAAGATCCTGAAGGATATAAAGCAAAAATAATGGATAAGGGAGCTCAAAAAAGTGTTGAACAAACTGTAAGAAAATTAAAAACTGCAGCAGCTAGTAATAGTTCAGCATCATTGGGAATACAAGAAAAAGAAAATACTAAAAGAAAACCAGCAGGAAAAAAATTACCAAGAACCAACAACATTTTCAAACGAATTTAATTAAACAATTAAATATAAACAATAATTATTAACAACAAAAACAAGTAAAAATTATGGCAACTCCAGTATTAAATAATGGGATTTTCCTAAGAGATACAAGCTACAAGGCTAGTTCTCATGTTGATTCTTACCACCTAACACAGATGCTCGGTAACGCTGAGCCTATGGATATGGGACCAGTTGATCTTTGGGCTATGACCCAAAAGGTAGAAATGCCTTTGTATCAAATGGCATCATTTGGAGGAAAGAATACTATCATGGTGGACAATGCACGTGGTGAGTACAAATGGCAAACTCCTATTGCACAAGACCTACCTTATATCATTGCTGATATAGAGGCGGCTAACACAAGTAAAGGTGTAGATGGTACAACTTTTAAAATTAAAATTTCCAAAAGAACTTTTGGTCATGGTGATATTATCACTTATGATAAGTACAATGGATTAGAACTTTACATCACAGCTGATGATATTATCCCAGCAGGTGACGGTTTTATTTACACTGTTCAATTGGTAAACAACAACAACGCAGCTAGCTTAGACAATAAGTATTTAGCTAAAGGTACAAAGTTCTTCAGAAAAGGTTCTGCAAGAGGTGAGTATGGAGAGCGTTTTTCTGACATTGAAACAGGATCTGGTTTCCGTGAATTCTACAATTTTGTAGGTGGAGCAGAAGCACATGTACATTATTCTATTTCTAGCCGTGCTGATCTTATGATCAAAGGTGGTTTGAATGCTGATGGTACTGTACCAGTAACTGAGATTTGGAGAAACTTTAACACTGATCCTAACAATCCATCAGTACCTAGTATTGAAGGACTTGTAGCAAACATGGGTAAAGCAGGAGCTAGAGAAGCATTTGAAAATGGAACTCTTACAAGAACTTTCATTACAAATATGGAAGCAGCTCACTTATCTAAAATTGCAACGGATATTGAAACTTACCTAATGTGGGGTAAAGGTGGTAGAATTAAGCAAGATGGACCGGATGATATTAGATTATCTGTAGGTTTATGGGCACAGTTAGATAACTCTTTCAAAAGAGTATATAACAAGTCTTCATTTACTCTTGACATGTTTAAGTCTGAACTTTACAACTTCTATCAAGGTAAAGTTGAATTTAAAGGGCCAGACCCACAAAGATCACTTGTTGTACAAACAGGTATTGCAGGAATGCAGTTGATCAACAAAGCTATTGCTGATGAAGTATATGGTTCAGGTCTAGTTCAAAATGCATCAGATATCGGAGCTGTTAAAGGTTCAGGTATGGATTTAGATTATGGTTTTGCTTACACAAGCTTTACTATTCCTTTCTTAGCTAACGTTAAGTTTGTATTGAATCCTGCATTTGATAATTTAAATACTAATGACATTGAGAATCCATTAATTGATGGACGTCCTCTAAGTTCTTATAGCTTTATTATCTTTGATGTAACAGATGAAGGAAATGACAACATTCACTTGTTGAAACTTTCTTGGGATAATCAACTTAAGTGGTTCTACCAAAATGGTACTATGGACTACATGGGAAGAACTCAAGGTTTTGCTTCTACTGGAAACTTCAATGGTTACCGAGTTATGATGACTCAAACGATGCCAGCTATTTGGGTTAAGGATCCAACTAAAGTTCTTAAAATTGTAATGAGAAACCCTGTTACAGGAGGATCATTCTAGAACTAAATAATTAAAGGGGAGGGGTTAATCTTCCTCCCTTTTTATTTTAATCTTTAAAACAAATAATTATGGGACTAGATATAAAGTTAGCAAATAAAACATATGAATTTTCAAATTCAAGTGTGTCTAAAATAATCTCTTCAAAATCAGTTGGGAAAGATATATTAGTCAGAGACTATGCAGATAATGCAGCAGCAGTTGCAGCAGGATTAGTTAAAGGTGATCTATATCATTCCACAGGAGATTTGAAGGTTGTAGTATAATAAAAGTCAAAAACTTTAGCAAGATTAAACATCTTGCTTTAGAAATTATTAATATATAAAATGTACATTAAATATGTACCTTTGATTTTGTTAAATTATTAATTTTAAAACCAAAAAAAACAATGAGCGATTACACAATTGTAGAAAAGTATCAACAAGGAAAAAGTGCAACTATTGCAGTGCGTCCTTTTTTTAGCCCTAACAAAGAAAACATGGGGTTAGAACAATATGGTTTATCACTCCATGATGGAGTATACCATGAAGAAAATTTAGCATGTTTAGAAATGAATGGTGTTAAAAGATATATAACTGGATTAAATGAATTTGATCCTAAAGTAAAAATGCTTTCTAAAGATGAAAAGAAAAAGAAAGTTAAAGAAATTAGAGAAGTAGTAGCTCAATTAGAAGCAGAATTAGCAGCTAATGTTGTTGATCCAAATGATAAAGATTTTTGGAACAAGTTAACAATTATGAAGCCTGACAATTCTAAGTTTTGGGATAAAATAAGTTTAAGGTGTGGAAATGATCCTGTGTTTTTAGATCCGGATACAGATCCATATGATTTAATTAAATTACACGCAATAAATGCAGGTGGTTTTTCAATTGTAGCTAAATCATTAAGAGAGGCTAAAGAAATGAATAATCCTCCTAAATTTTATTTAGATACAGTTCAAGAAAGTTTAAGTACACGTACTGAATTAAGTAAGATTAAAAACAGAGCATTAGTTGAATTACAAAAAATGTATGATTCTAATACTGCTAAGTTAATTTATGTTGCAAAAATATGTGACGTTGATAGTGTACAATATATTAAGTCTACACCTAATGATATTCTATATGAAAATATGGATAATTATATTAATGGGTTTGGAGCAGAGTCTTCTAAGAAAAAAGCTGCTAGTCAGTTTTTAGAGGTAGCAGGTTTGACAATGGAAGATTTAAAAATAAGAGCATTAATAAAAGATGCTTTGTATTATAGATTTATAACTACTAAAGCAGGTGGTTGGATTGAACCAATTGACAGTGGTATTAGATTAGGTAAAAGACCTTCTGAGGTATTAGAGTTTTTAAAGAAACCTGAGAATGATGAAGCCTTATCATCTATTTTAGAAAAAGTAGAACCATATTGGAATTCTTAAAATATAAATAATGAATAATAATACCCTTTTAATAAAACTAAAACAAAGGTTAAATAAACTAGATAGTCAAGATTTTGACAATATAGAATGTTGGCAATTTGTGGAAGCTTTTAATAAGGCGCAAGTTGAATGGTGTAGAAGAAATTTACACGGGGGTAATATGTATAAAGAAGGTGATGAGTTGTCTAAAAAAAGAATAGATGACTTACAACCTTTATTAATTGAATTATCTTTAACAGGAACAACAACAGATTCTTATTTTGAAACTAATAATTTTCCAGTAGAAACTTATTTGGAATTTAAAAAAGTTAGTGCGGATGCTAAGACTGAATGTTGCCCAGCTAGAGATATGACAGTTTATTTGGCAGAAGAAGCAAATGTAAATTTACTTTTGAGAGATCCTTTAAAGAATCCAGATTTTGAATGGGGTGAAACATTTTGTACTATGATAAATAATACAATAAGAATCTATAGAAATACAGACTTTACAATAGTTAATCCAGTATTAACTTATTATAGACAACCTGTATACATAGAAATATTAAATTGTGTTGATCCATATACAGGACAAGTATCATTGGTCAATGTTGAGTGTGAATTTAAAGATGATTTAGCAGAAGTAATGTTAGATGATGCTGCTGCTATTATTGCTGGTGATATAGAAAGTGTATATCAACAACAAAGAGCACAAGCTGCTGCTGAAAGAAATAATTAAAATTTGATATACAATTAAATTTTTGTATATTATTATAGTAACACAGAAGTTACGAACAGAGTAAACTGTTAAAATCATTATATATAACCAGTGGGGGTAATGGTCCTCACATAAATTAATTAATATGGCATATTTTAATAATGCGTTTTACAAAACGTTCGTGGCATCCTCAACTGAAGCAGTTGCAGGTGTGTCAACTTCTTTGCTTGCTGCAGGGGAGTTAGGGCTTGTGAAAGATTCTGATTGGACAACAATGGCCATTCCAGGAGCTGCCTTACCGGCTAATTCACACGCTTACTTGGTTCAAGGAAGTTTCTACACAAAAGACACGATTGGTAACAATCCAGGTCATGGTGGATACCAAGAATCAGTAAAATCAAAAGGTATTAACCCTAAGTACATCTCAAGAGTATGGGCTGCAGATTGTTTAACTGCTCAGCAGGCAACTGCTTCTTTAGCTTTAGGTGCTGAATGTACTCCATGTGGAACTACACAATTCATGAGAATGGATGTGAAAGGTTCTCCAGCATTACGTTTCTTAAATCACAATGCTTATGCAATTGGTGATTCTGCAAACATTTGCTGTATTGATGGACAAGAATTTTTAGATCCTGCATTAGTGTTAGCTACTGAAGCTGCACAAGTTGTTGGAAATGGACTAATGAAAGATGATGTAGGATACCAAGCTGGTAATCCACTAATTACTCCATTTGTAGCTGAGGCTGATTTGAATGGTGTTGATGTTGCAACTTTATCTGGTGGAGTAGGTTATTCTGTTACTGTTGGTGCTGCTTCGGCTGCAACTACTGTTGCTTCTCCTGCTGTAGGATCCGGAGCTAAAATTAACATCTTAACTGTAAGTGGAACAGGTGTTATTTTAACATTTAGTTATGCAAGTGTTGGTAAAGGTTATGCAGTTGGTGATGTATTAACTGTTGTTCAAGCAGGTTCTACTACTGATGCAACTTTAACTGTTACTGCTATAAGTGAAGGTGGTGTTATTGTAAATGTAACTGATGCTGCTGGTGCAGTAGTACAAAATATATACAGTATTGCACAAGCACAAGGTAAAGCTGCTTCTGGAAACTATGTAGCTTCTACAACTCCAAACGCTGCTGCTGCAACAGTTGATGCTGTAGTAAATTTTGTTGGAGCTTATGTTAGTACTAAATTTGGAGATTGTTCTTTTGACACAAGAGATCACTTTAATGCAGAACCTGTTGAAATCATTGCAAGTATCCTAGATGAAACTGGAGATCCATGTAACGATTGTGGAACTGCTGCTAGTACTCCAGGTCAAATGCAAGCAACTCAAGGTGAGGCAGTAATTAGAGACTTAATTTTATCTGAAAGATACCGTCAATCTCCTTATAATCAAGGAAACGCTGACAGTGCTAGAATCAGAGAAATTGAAATGTCTGATGAGCTTCTTGCTGCTGTAGATAGAACTGCAACTTATAGAGCTTTCTATATTCAACATGTTGTACCAAGATTCAATAACCCAAGTGGTGTTTTTGATAATGATCAATATGTATATCAAATTTATGTAAAATGTTCTGATGCTGCGGCAATTGCTGCTGTATTAGCATTAGCAAATCAAGTTGTTACTTTAGCAAATGCTGCTGGTAATAATATTGCTCTTGAATCAGATTTAGGATAAATTTAATATTACATAAGCCTTAGTTATTGCTAAAGCTTTTAAATTAATTAGAGCAGGGGTTACAAAACTCCTGCTCTTTTTATTTTACAATCTCTAGTTTTTTTTGTATATTATTAATATAGTGTATTAAAGCAAACATGAAATGGCAAACAAGCATATATTAAGTCTAGAAATTCCCACAGTATCTAACTGTGATTTATTATGTATTAAGGATACAAGTCAATACTCAAAAGACTTAGCGGTAGATTGTGAGGAACTCTTAATCACATTACCTGGGTACTCAGTACCAGTACTTCTTAAAGTAGATAGTAAATTTGATATGTGTTTAACAGCATGTACATTAGCTTTACAAAAAGATGATTGTGGTACAACACAACAAAAAATTCCAGATGGTATATATATCATAAGATATAGTGTATCACCAAACACAAAAGTATTTGTAGAATATAATCATTTAAGGGTAACAAGATTGTTAACCACTTACTATGAAGTATTATGTGATCTTGATGTGCAAGCATGTCAACCAGACACTAGAAAGCAAGATATTTATACAGAATTAAGTTACATAAAAACAATGATAGATGCAGCAGTATCTAATGTAGAATATTGTGAATCTCCTGCACAGGGAATGCAGTTATATAATTATGCAAAAGCAAGATTAAATAAAATAGCTTGTCCATCAGGTAACTGTGGTTCAAGTTCTAAATATTCATTTTAATAACCATTTAATAACCAACAAAGATTATGGCAAATTGTACTAAATGTAATAAAGTTTTTACATGCGGATGTCAAAAAGCTAGTTTAAGTGATGGATCAATAGTTTGTAAAAATTGTAAATCAGAGATAGAAAATACTGCTGATGCTACAAGTGATTTATCAAGAGAATTAGCAAGGCAACAAATACAGAATTTAAGAAGTTAAAAATATATGGCAGCCTCAACTATACAAATATCAGATAATTCTGCACAAAAAGCAAAATTAAAACTGAGCAAACGAATCCAAATTGAAAAAGATTTTGCTAATCAAGCATACATAAATTTCAAGGCCGTAAGGTTTGGTATATCTGCATGCTGCTATACTGATTTTGAAACAGCTACAAACAACAAAGATTTATGTGATTGGCAAAATTCTGCTAGTACAAAAGTTGTTATAGCTACAGAAATACCTGGAATATTTGTAGAACCATTAGCTAAAGTAAATTTAAAAGCAAGTATGTCTTGCCCAGATACTCCAACTAATGTATGTACAGTTTTAGATTTAGAAGAAATATTAATAGCTGATAGCACCTACACACAATGTTTTGAAGTTGCAGCAGCTCAATGGACTATTACTCATAACTTAGGAAAGTATCCGTCAGTTACAGTAGTTGATAGTGCAAACACAGTTGTGGTTGGTAATGTAGATTATACAACAAGCAACTCATTAGTAATAACTTTTAATGCTGCCTTTTCAGGGTGTGTGTTCTTAAATTAAAAAATAAAATAAATATAAAATAAAATGGCAGTACAATTTTTAACCGGACTAAATGTAAATGGTAATATTAATATTAATACCAACCAATTACAGAACGTAGTAATACAACCTTTAGCGGCTGACCCTGCTGGGATTGATGGGAGGATCTATTATAATTCAGGTACAAATAAATTAAAAATTTATAATGGTACAGATTGGGTAGCATTCCAAACAGGAAATGATCAAGTAGTAACTTATGATTTAACAGGGGTTGGATCAACAAATGGAACAGCAGGTGTTAGGCTTACTGGTTCTGATGCATCAGTAGATGATGTATTAGTAGTTGGTGCAGGTACAACTACTGTAACAAGATCAGGAAATACATTAACAGTAACATCAAATGATTCAGCGGTTGGTACAGTAACATCTGTTGCAACTACTCATGGTGGTAATGCATTTACAGCAACAATTGGTAATGTAGCTACAGTTAATCCATCGGTTGATATAGCAATGGCAGGTGATGCTACTCAGTATGTCAATGGAGCGGGTGATTTAATTCTTTTGAGTACTATTCCACAAGGAGATGTAACAGAAGTACAAGGTGGTACATACATAACTGTAACAGATGAAACAGGTCCAATACCTATTGTTAATCATGATGCAACAAGTAGGACTGATACAACAAGTACTGCAGCTCCAGCATCGGGTGCTACATTTACAGCAGTAGATAGTGTAACCTCAAATCTAACTGGTCACATTACAGCACTTAATGTTAAAACAATTACACTTCCAACATCGGATAACTACGGTTCTTGGAATTTAGGTGGTGATTCAGGAACGGCTGAGTCAATATTAAGTGGTGATACTGCTACTTTTGCTGGTGGAACAAAAATTACTACAGCAGTAGCAGCAACTGATACTTTAACAATAACACATGATTCAACAACTAGAACAGATACAACGTCTACGGTAAGTGCTAATGCATTTACAGTTGTAAACTCTGTTGCAACAGATGGTACAGGTCATGTTACAGCTGTTGATATAAAAACAGTAACCGTACCTGATAATAATACAACATATACTTTACCTGTAACTGCTGGGTCAACCACAGCTCCTAAATCAGGTATAATAACTTTAACCGGTAGTGACGGATCAACAGAACCTGTAACCTTTAAAGGTACTACAAGTAGAATTGCAGTATTAGGTGATCCTTCAAGTTCAGAAATAATTATTGATTTACCGGATGATGTTGTAATAGTAAATGATTTATCAGCTGGTGGTAACTTAGCTATAACAGGAACAGGTTCATTTACAGGTCAAGTAACAGTTCCTCTTGTACCTACCGCTGATGCACATGCAACATCAAAACAATATGTAGATCAATCAAACCTTGGTCAATCAGTATTTCAAGGTGGATATAATGCTGCTACAAATACTCCAGACTTAGATACGGCACCTTCTAATCTTATTAAGAAGGGTTGGTTCTGGGCAGTAACCGTTACAGGAGATTTCTTTACAGAAACTGTACAACCAGGGGATTTAATTTATGCTGATCAAGATGATCCAGGAGCAACATTTGCAAACTGGGTTGTGGTTCAATCAGGGCAAGACATTGCTACAGCAGGTGCACAGGCAAGTGCTATTAGAGGTATTTCTGCATACGACAGCACCAATTTTTCAGTAGATGCTAGTGGTTGGGTTACATTAAATCCACAAGGTAATGCAAATGGTAGAAGAGTAAATTTAGATGATGGTGGAAGTGCTTCTCCTGCAACTAGCCCTGTTACACGAACAGAAACAGGGACAAGTCCAAATATTGTCACTACCTTTACAGTAGACATTCGTGATGCATCATTATTTGGAGCATTAGCAGAAGCATCAAGAGTTAAAGTAGAAACAACTGACTATGCAGCTCCTTTTGCAACTGTATACCCGGATGTAACAAGAAGTGGTAGTGGTACAATAATAATTACTATGAATGACGCTATTGCAGTTAACACATATTCTTTACTACTTAATTACGTGTAGTATAATAAAATATAAAATATAAGCATGGCATTAAGATTTTTAAGAGGTGGGTATTTCGCAGGCAAGGTGGGTATTGGAACAGCTAGTCCTACATCAAGTCTTACTATAAGCTCAAGCACAGGAGGCGACCATACTTGGGATGAATCTGGAATATTAATTCAAAACCTTTCAACTACAACTGGAGAATCTGCTGTAGTTTTTAAAAATTCAGGAACAGCAGGGACTGGATCTAATTACTGGTTTACAGGATTAAATCAATCTAATATATATAGGTTAGCGTATGGACCAAATTTTGAAAATGGCTATACCTTTTTACAACTTAGTAGCTTAGGAGCATTAACTTTAGATGCTTACGACAGCACAAACAATACAGGTACTCCAACATACTTGTTAGGTACAGATGCTTCTGGTAATGTAGTAAAAACAAATACAGTTCCAGGTTCGGCTGCAGGTCCTTACTTACCACTAGCTGGTGGTACAATGACTGGCGTTACACAATTTAATGATCACACGCAGCACGGAGATCAAGTATCAGCAAAATGGGGAGCTGGCAATGATTTAACAATTCAGCATAACGCAACAAATAGTGCTATTGCAAATTCAGTAGGTAATCTATATATTAGTAACCACGCGGATGATAAAGATATAATATTTGAATGTGATAACGGTTCTGGAGCTTCAGTATCTTATTTAACTTTAGACGGAAGCACTACACACGCTTATTTTTCAAACCCAGGTAACGTTGGTATCGGTACGACTAGTCCTGGTTCTAAACTTCATATATACGACTCAATTACTAAAACAGCAGCAAATCCAAATACAGTTGAAGTGTTTCATAATGGAAATGTAACTACTAACGGTATATATCCTGTTGCTGGTTTATTTACACAACAAGTAAGCGGAGGCGCTAATAGTTTTGCAACTGGTATTGTTGGTGTTGCGGATAAAAAAGGTGATTATGGCTACATTGCAAGAGGTGTTCAAGGAATTGGAAAGCTATCAGGAAATATAACTGTCAACAACGCTGATATGCAATATATGGGTGTTGAGGGTAGAATAGAAATGGAGGGATCTAATTCTGTTAATCTTGATGATAGAGCTTATTCTTTTTACGGAACAGCTGAGATAGATTCTGGTAGTCACTTAAAAGAATACCACGGCTTATATTTAAACACCCCAACTAATAATGGTACTATACTTAATAAATATGGTATATCACAAGTAGACGCTAATAGTAAAAATTATTTTGCAGGCAACGTAGGTATTGGGACACCTAATCCTAGTTCTAATTTAGATATAGAAAACGCTAGCGGGGTTACTATTGACATAAACAGTTCAAGCGGAGATGGAATGTTTAGATTCCAAGACAACGGAACAACAAAATGGGCTATAGGAAGAGATAACACTCAACAAAATTTTGTTTTCTCTAACTCTGCTGGCTTGGCTTCTGATAACGTACTAACACTAGCCCACTCTACAGGCAACGTAGGTATCGGAACGACTAGTCCTACAGCAGCAAAATTAGTTGTAGATTCTGACACAGCACCTCAAATATTAGTTAAAAGTACAGCAGGTGGTAATGCTAAAATATTATTTGAAGATAATTCTGGTGGTACTCAAAATGCTAGTATAACATTTGATCAATCAAGTCAAAACACACTTACAATTGCAACTGGATATCAAAGTCCAACTGATTTAAATAGAATTAACATAGCTCCAGCTGGTAACGTAGGATTAACCGTTAGAGGTGGGACTGGTGGAAGTGGATTAGGTCAACCATTAGTTGGTATAGGTACATCTACACCTACAGCTAAATTACATGTAGCAGGGGATGTATTAATAGATAGTGGGGAATATCTTTCTTGGGGTACAGCAGGTGCTACTTCTATAGAAGGAAGTACAGCAAGTAATAAATTGCAGTTTAGAACTAGTAGTACGGATAGAATGATTATCAATGACACTGGTGTAGGTATCGGTACAACATCACCGAGTTCTAAACTAGAGGTTGTTGGTAGCGGTGGAACAGTGTTAGATATCCAAGGAAGTCAAGGGCAATTATTCTCTGTAACTGATGACTTGTCAGGAGATATATTTGCTGTTTCTGACATTTCAGGTGTGCCTATAATGACTGTCAACTCAAGTGGGCTTTCTACTTTTGATGGTAATGTTAATTTACCAGATAATAAAAAAATATTATTAGGTACAGGGAATGATATTGAATTATACCACGATGGTACTCATAGTCATATAATAAATAACACTGGTGATTTAACTATTGATAGTCAAGGAGATGATTTACTGTTAAAAGCAGCTGACGACTTATTACTTTATGTACAAGGTACTGAAGTAGCTCTTCAAGCTATCGGTAATGCTGGAGTTAAAATTAGATACAACAATGTAGTAAAGTTTGAAACCACAAACGCAGGCGTTAGCGTGGATGGCGGAGTTACTATAACAGACACAGCAGGGACTAGGGGTATTAACCGTAACAATACAGGATATAATCTTGATTTGATGGGTGGTACTAATAATACAGATGGAGCTTACATATCATTATCAGGGCAAACAAGAGGCGGTGCAGCTAATTCTTACAATGGTAGAATAGAGCTTTATTCTGGTGGTAGTGGTTTAGCTACTAGAGCAGATGCATTGGGAGATCTAATATTTGGGACAAAATGGAATGGTGGAGCGGCTCAAATTTTAATTTTAGATAGTGCTTCCGGCGATGCTGCGTTTTCTAATAATGTGACAGCCTCTGCGGTTACCGCAACAACATTCTCAGGTGACCTCAACGGTACAATAAACACGGTTACCACAGCTGTAACAAAACCAAATACAACAGATGATAATACAGTAGCTACAACAGCATTTGTAAAAAATTTAATAGCAGAACTTCCCGCAGGTCTTATATATAAAGGAACTTGGGATGCTGATACAAACACACCTACGTTAGCAGCAGGTGGTGGTGAAATTTCTGAAGGAACAACTACTACTGTAACGGCTGATAAACTTATTGATTCAGCGGCTACATTTACAACAGATGGTGTTGCTGTAGGAGATAGAGTCAGAGTAGAAAATGTAAATGGAGTTAGTTATGCTTTAGTTACATCTGTTGACAGTCAAACACAACTTACATTAGATGCAGACATTGTAGTTTCTACAACAGAAGTATATATAATAGAGACCCCCGCTTTTTTAGAAGAGGGTAATTACTACATAGTAAGTGTTGACGGTGCTACAGATTTAAATGGTATTACTGACTGGAAAGTTGGTGACTGGGTGGTTGCATCAAGTACAAATGAATGGCAGAAGATAGACAACTCTTCTGTTCTAGATGGTCAAGGTACTGGTCAAACAATTCCTTTATGGTCTGGATCAGGTGATTCAAACACTTTAACTGATTCTAGGTTTACACAGTCATCTACAGCTAACATAATAACTGGACCTTCTAATCTTCAAGCCAATGATTCTTTACGTGTTCAAAACTTAGGTGGATCAATTGGTTTAAGAGTTCTGGGAGATGGTATAGTAAATGTACCAAGTAATTATTTTCATGCTAGCAGTTCTCAAGGTATATATAGTGATGGATCTATAAAAGCTAGAGGAGGCGTAACAGATGATCAAGGTACTTTAGGCTTGGGAGGTAGTAATTCTGTAAATAATTTAACTTTAACAAGTAATACTTTAGCAACTTTTGCAGGTAATGTATTATTGAATGATGGGACGTTAACAGTTGGTGCTGATGCGGCAGGGCGTGATGTTATATTTAGAGGTGGGACATCAGGTGCTTATTTTATGTATGACGCAAGTGAAGACGGCGTTGTAATAGTAGCCCCTACAGACGAGGTAGCTTTAGGAATTAGAGTTGTGGGAAGTGGTCAACCAACGGTGCCACAATTTACAGTAGGAAGGGATGCTGGTCAATATTTAGGTATTAAAGTAGACGATAGAATATCATCAGTAATACACAGGCAGGACGAGACTGATGCTGGTATTATGCAAATGAACCAGGAAATATGGGATAGCGGAACTGGAATTCATAAGTGGAACTGGATATCTGCTGATGGCGCTGGTGCAAGTGCATCTACAAAAATGACTCTTAATAAAACAGGAGAACTCAATGTATCAACATCAGTAACATCTACAACATTCTTAGGTGATTTAAACGGTACTATAAACACAGCAACTACAGGTGTAACCCAAACAGCTGGTAATAACTCTACATTAATAGCAACAACTGCTTATGCGGATGCAGCAGCTGCAGCAGTACCTATAGGTGATTACTTACCACTTACAGCTGGTTCAGGATCTCCTTTGACTGGGACTTTATATGGAACTTCTACAAATTTTAGCGGTAGCGGAGACTATGCTGGTAGTATGATTTTAGGGAATGGAGCATCAACCGCGGAGGCTCATTTAACAATTGGGCAAGGAAGAACAGATAGCGGTTATTCATACATTGATTTAGTGGGTGGAACTACTTACTCAGATTATGGTCTTAGAGTAATTAGAAATAATACAGGGGCTAATACTACTTCTGCTATAATTCATAGAGGAACAGGCAACCTTGAAATATCAACTGTTGAGTCTGCCTCAGTATTGTTTAAAACTAATAATACGTCTGCTTTTAGTTTAACTAACACTCAAAATGCTATTTTTGAAGGTTACGTAGGAATTGGAGGGACTAATCCTGGAGCTAATCTTGAAATACGAGGAACTGTAAATACAGATGACTGTAAAATATATCTAAAAGAAAATGACCTTTACGGTGCTTATTTTAAATATGACGGAGACTTAAACCGAGGTTATATTGGAGGTATAACTAGTACTACAAGTGAAAACGCTGTTTTGTCTTGGAGTAGAGATGGTAGTGAATTAAAACTTACTACTTCAGGAAGTACTGCTGTTACAATAGATTCTAATAGAGATGTAACTTTTGCAGAAGATATAATCATTAAAGATGTTTTACTTTCAAGCCAAAAAAATACAGATATAGACACAGGGCCTGAAGTAGTTGCTCAAGTTGCGCACGCTACTTATACAGCAGCTTTTTTTGACTTTGTAGTTAAGAAAGGTACAAATGTAAGATCAGGTACAGTATACGCTTGTCACGATGGAGATACAACTCCTTTAGTGGAATTTACAGAAACATCAACTAACGACTTAGGTGACACATCGGATGTTACACTAAGCGTAGATATATCAGGAACAAATATGAGATTGTTAGCAACAGTTACTTCAGATGACTGGAGTGTTAAATCATTAATAAGAGCAATATAATGGGATTTTATAGAGGACCAAATATAGTAACAGACAATTTAACATTTGCTTTAGATGCAGGTAGTGAAAGAAGTTATTCTGGCACAGGAACAACGTCTTATAATATAATAAATAAAGAAACTGGAACTTTAAATAATAATGTTTCGTTTGATAGTACTAATGGCGGATTTTTTGAATTTGATGGAGTTGATGATTATATTGAATTTGCAGATAATGATGATTATTCGTTTACAGATGCTGTTGCTACTTGGGAGGCTTGGGTTCGACCAACTGGTAATGCTGGGGTGTTAGAGCATAACATTATGTGTAAAGCTAATTATGCTTTTAATACTCGTGAATATCAAATGCAGGTAAGATACAGTAGTGGTATTTACTATTTTTATTTAGCAACAAGGCATCAAGGTGTAGGTGCATGGACAGGTATTGGTACCTCTTCCACATCTGCTATAAATGTAAATGAATGGTATCATATTTTAGTTACTTCAGATGGAAGTGGTAATGCCCAAATGTACATTGATAGTGTGTTAAGGCAATCGGTTACAAACCACAATACTACTATGGCTAACTTAGGCGCGCCTTTAGTTGTAGGTGCTACTATTAACGGTACAAGTCCTATACAAGAATTTGTAGGAGATATATCTATTTGCCGTTTATATAAAAAACATTTTTCTCAAGCTGAAGTATTACAAAATTATAACGCACAAAAATCAAGATTCGGATTATGATAACATACATTATAATAAATATGTCTGAAATAGCTTTGGTTGATTTCAATCAAGTTATGGAAACATCAGAAGATACAGTTAGACTATCAGTTGATGGTTTACAAACAGTATTAAAGTGGGAGGGCGCAGAACCTGAGTTTGTATCAACATTAAATTCATACGAAGGACCTTATACTCACGAAGAGATTTTAGCAATAATGGCTACTCCAGAATGGACTAGTCCAATAGACGAAGAATAATATGGGAGCATACGGAGGGCCAGATATACCTACAAACGGATTAGTTTTAGCATTAGATGCTACCTCAGAAAGATCATACCCTGGAAGTGGTACAACTTGGTATGACTTAAGTGGTCAAGGAAATAATGCCACATTAAACAATGGAACATCTTGGAATTCATCAGGGTATATGTCAACAGACGGTATTGATGATTATATTTCAATTCCAAATGATTCTTCCTTACAAGTAACTACAGGCTTTACTCAAGTAATTTGGGTTAAGCTTAATAATATAACTGCTACTAGTTATGCACAATTATTTGGTAAACCTGGGTATACAAAATACGGTATGATTGTAGAATGGTATGGGGGAAATCCAATATTATTTGACTTTGCTAATTCATCAGGTAGAAATACTGCGACAATAACAGCTGGGTCTGGATCTTGGATAATGGTTGCTCAATCCTATAACGCAGCTGGAGGTTCTAACAATAGGATATGTAATATAAGAGGCGGAGTTACAGCTACAATTAATCAAACAAAAACAGGAAATGTTCTTACAGATTCAAGTAGTATGGCTATAGGAGGACCTCGTTCAGAAGCAGATTTTGGTTTAGCTTTATTATACAATAGAGGTCTTACTCAAGCAGAGTTGGATCAAATATATAACGCACAAAAAAACAGATTTATATAATGTACGTAGGACCAAACTTAGGAGTATATGAAAACAACCCAGCTAAATCTGGGTATGATATTTTGCAGAATAACAAATCTGTATCAAGCGGATCATACTGGATAAAAACATCCACTATGTCTTCTGCTCAGAAAATGTATGTAGATATGGTAACAGCGGGTGGTGGTTGGACATTAGTGGTTTGCTCTGAAACGCAGGGGTCTGCTTGGAATACAACTACAGTTCTGTCGTTGAATAGCTCAACACCTAGTATAACAAGCAACTACTCTATACTTAATTTAGCTGATTCACTAAAAACAAATTTAAGTGGAAAACTAAATTACAGGATAGACGCTGAAACAATGGGTACTTGGGGTGGAATATGGGAAGCAGCTTTTGCTAATACTTTTACAGCAACCTCAATGTCTAATGCACTTGCAACAAATCTTGTCAAGTGGAATACTTGGACTATAAACAGTACTACAGGAACAAATCAAGCTCTATCGAATAGAATGCCTTGGATAGATAATAATACACAGTTACTAACTACTTGGAATGATACAGGTTCTTGGTGGGGAACATTAGCTTCAAATAATGGTAGTTATAATCCAGCCCCTTATATATCACCGCAAAAACAACAACCCGGTATAATTTGGTATTGGGTAAAATAAAATAACAACTTTTTGGATATTGAAAAAAAGATAATATTATGGCAAACGAATTTAAAATAAAAAAAGGCTTAATTGTCACAGGCGCATCAGGTGGAACTGTTGTAGATATACAAGGTTCACAAGGGCAACTGTTTTCAGTAACTGACAATTTAAGCGGATCTATATTCGCTGTGTCAGATATTTCTGGTGTACCTATACTGGATGTCAATTCAAGTGGAGTATCTTACTTCGATGGCACGGTAGGTATTGGAACAAGCAGTCCTGGTAAAAAATTAGAAGTTAAATCAGATATTACATATGATGGTATACAGATATCTGGCTCATCTATTCCTACTCTTGCAATAATAGACACAACTAATAATGCCAAGCTTGTAGCTTATGCAAGGGATTCTGATGCTACTATAGGTACAGAAACAAACCATGCTTTAACAATAAACACCAATAACACAACTGCTTTAACTTTAGCTAATAACCAAAATGCAAATTTTGCGGGCGATGTTACGGTTAGTGGTGGAGACTTAAATGTTGGAAATAGCAGTACGGTTAATTCTGTAATTAATATGCTCGGTACTAATGATTCTTTTATTGAAAAAGATACTGGAAATCATTTATATTTTGCAAACAATGTAAGTGATAAAGATATTAGATTTAGAGTAAAAGATGATGGAACAAATGTAATTGCTTTAACAATAGATGGACCAACAGGTGGTAATTCAACTTTTGCGACCCAAGCATTTGCAACAACAGCCACGTCTTCTGGAGACGACTCATCAACTCTAACAACAAAAGGTTATGTAGACGGTTTAATTACTGGGGCTACAATATATAGAGGTGCTTGGGATCCAAGTGGCGGCGGATATGGTTCACCTGATTTAAGTGGTGTAACACAAACATCTGGTTACTATTATATCTGTAGTGCTGCTGGTACTGCTGAGCCTAATGGTACAGGGTGTGAACCTGACTCTTGGGAAACAGGAGACTGGGTTATATGGAACGATGATATAGTTGATTGTGCAGGTACAGGAACAGGTGGTTGGCAAAAAATTGATAACTCATCTGTATTATCAGGTGTAGGTACAGGTCAAACTGTAGCTTTATGGGAAGGTGCTGGTTCTGTTACAGATTCAGATACTTTAGGTAATGCACCTATAACTGTTTCAGGTAACAATGCAACTTTTGCAGGTAATGTAAGTGCGAGTAATTTTTATGGGTTAGCACAAGATTTAGCTGTTACTTCAAATGATACTTTTAATGGAACATACAGCTTATTGTGGCATGATGGAGCTGATGTCTATAGCAGCACATGGATGACTGTTAATGGTTCAAATGACACTTTAACGGTACCGACTATTGCGGCTGACCTAAACGGAACAATAAACACAGCAACCACTGGCGCAACACAAACCGCTGGTGATAACAGCACACTAATAGCTACAACTGCTTATGTTGATTCTGCTGTTGCAGCTGCGCCTCAAGGGGATATAACAGCCGTAACCGCAGGTACTTTTTTGACGGGTGGTGGAACTACTGGAGATGTAACGCTTAATGCAGACGCAACAAAGTTGGCTCATATTGTTGATAGTGCTCACGCAAGTGTAGCTTCTGGTTGGATAACAGTTGCTCTAGCATCAGGCGATAGAAGAGCTGGAGAGATTTACGTAACAGATGGAGAATCAAGTGATCACTCTTATATTAGAATAGAGTGGATGCGTAGTTACGCTGACAGTAATTTTACTGTAATAAATTGTGGTGGTCATGCTAATAGAATTCAAGGAGTAAGGGTATTGGAAGAAACATCTGATGTTACATATGGTCCAAAATATTTACAGGTAAAAGTTACAACAACTTCTGATTATTATGTTATTATAACTGCTCCTGGAACAATACCTAACTATGGAGATTTTGCAGCAGTGACACCTGTATTAGAAAACACTAAAACAGGATATCAATTAACAGGAGCTCAGCTAGAGGATTTACAAAATTCAAGTGTTGGTACTGATGAAGGTATTACAGTTGGAGGAGATCTATTTGTTAATGGCGGAGATATAGTGCTTGGAGGCACAGGTAGAATACAAGGTGTAGATACGGTATCAGCTTCAACAGATGCTGCAAACAAAGCATATGTAGATGCTCACGTTTCACCTGGTGGAACATACTTACCACTAGCAGGGGGTACTATGACTGGTTCTATTGCTATGTCAAACCAGAATATAACTGGTGTTAATCAACTTACCATAAATGACCCAGGTGAAGGTATTCTATTTACTGGTACTACCAACGTAAATCTTTATGTTATAGATGACACTACAGATAGTATTGTAAACTTTGATAATGCAAGTGAAATTAGAAGAGACGGTGTTAGAGTAGCTGACGTCCCTTATATAGCTTCAAGAAGTCAACAATTAATGACAAACTATAATGGGTTGTTAGGTAACAATTATAATTTTCCTGGTTGGACTTTTGATGGTCAAGAAGCTAATTATTCTCCAGGTTCTTTTAAATTTGTTGGTAGTTCTGGTAATTCATTTACTTCAGAGTATATAGCAGTTGACACTGCTTATAAATATAAAATGTCTCTTGACGCTAAGACTTTAAATGGAGTAGGAAGATACTACTGTATGACTTTATGTTATGATGTTGATCAGAATCAAATCAACGCTAATAATCACATGTATAGAGCTAATACCTCCACTACTCTAGCTGTTGCTTTAAATCCAGGAGACACAACTGTAACTTTAGCAGGTACAGGGTCTAATTGGTATGATGGAGGTACAGCAGGTGTAAGTACACACCTAAGATCTCTTATAATATGGGAATACACAAATAGTTTAGGATATACTTACCCTCCAGAAACATACTCAAGATTATGGTATAGTAATGCTTGGGATCCAAACAATATAAATGGAAACGTAATAACACTTAGAACTGCATGGGCAGGACCCTCTTATCCAGTAGGCACTCGACTAAGTAATGGTAGTTCAGGTGGATCTTACAAGTATAATGTAATGTCCAATAAATTATTGACTACTGACTGGACACAGTCTGTAGGTTTTATGGATGGTGTTGATTTATCAGGTACAAATGTATATAATAAGTTTCCTCCAGGTACAGCTAAAATTAGGATGGGCTTTTTACCTAACTATAACTCTGGTAGCACAGGTGCTGATACTATTTGGATTACTAACTTTAACATTGGAATTGATACTGTACTTACTAAAGGTGATCAGAGCATTGATGGAGCAAAAACGTTTACAACAGTACCAGTTGTTGGGACCATGGCAACAAGTGACAACTCTACCTCAGCGGCTTCTACTGCCTGGGTAACAACTAATTTAGGTGATTACTTACCACTGACTGGAGGAACTTTGACAGGGGCATTAGCAGGTACAAGCGCGTCATTTTCTGGAGCGTTAAGTTCTGATGGTTATTCAGGCACCTCTGGAACTTTTAGTGCAAGTGTAACTGCTGCAGGTAATTCTAACAGTTTTGGGAATACAAGTATAGCTGCACTAACAGCAACGTCAGGTACTTTTAGTTTAAGCGTCACAGCAGCAGGTAATAGCAATAGCTTTGGAACTACAACGCTAACTGGAGATTTAACAGGAACTGATGCTACATTTACAGGATTAGTACAAACAAAAATATATAAAACCACTTCAGCAAGCATTTCTAACACGTATGTTAGAGTAGCTGAAATAGATGAGATAGCGAATCAGCTATCTTCATCTGTTAGAGTAACAATGACCGCCCACGGGGGTTCTCACGTCACTACTTGTAATGCTATTATATCTGTAGGGCATTCACAAGATATTTTAATTCAATCTAATAGCTTAGCTTATACCCAGGTTACATTAAAAGTAGAAAGCAATAATAACGGACAATGGACACTATCTGTAAAAAGCAATAGTCCTAATGCATCTACTTATGAGTTTGATATACAAGGATTAAGTCATAATTTAACAATAACACCTCTTCCAACAGCATCTCAAACAGGAACAACATTAGAACACACAACAAATTTTGGTACTAATGTGACCGGAGTAAGTTCTAACACTCCTTCTAGTGCTGGCTTAAAAAATATATTTGGAGGTAAAGTATCTCTTACTAATGTAGATGCAAATACAACGAGTGTAACTGCTTTAGTTCTTGATGGAGATGAAGTAGAGAAAAGAACTTTAGGAACTGGAGCCTTTGGACCAACTCCTGTAGGGGCTTATTTACCGCTTACAGCTGGGTCAGGATCTCCTTTGACGGATACCTTGTATGTCCAGAAAAATGGTAATGCAAATAATGGGACTATATCAATGGGTATTGGAGGTAGTGGAACAAGCAAGTGGTCTTTTTTAACGGGTACTCATTATAACCAAGCAACGGGAAGTGGTAATGGTACTGGATCAGCGGGTATGGCTATAATAGGTAGTCTTTCTGCAGAAACATACAATAAAATTTATATTGGTGGTGGTCCTTATGAAATAAATGCTGCTACTCAAATAGATTTTTGGACAAATTCATCCACATTATCTACCACTGGAGGAACTTTGAAAGGATATGTAGATAGCGGCGGTAACTGGTTTTTAGGTAATACACTATGGGTTGATGCTACTGATGATTATGTAGGTATCGGAACGACCACCCCTGAAGCTAAACTTGATGTTCAACCTACAGCTGCTAATAGAAAAGTAACAAGAATAGCAAATGATGTAATGTCTACGTACTTTTATAATACGCAGGTAGATGCAATATTAGCTTGGACTTGCGGCTCTTACTATCAAGCAGAAGTTGTTATAACAGCTAACCAAACAAACGGAGGTACAACTAATAATTTATACATAAGAGGTATATGGTCAAATAACCACACTTCACACCACTGGGATGAGTTGGAACACATTGGCTCTTTATCAGGAAGCACTTTTACAATGTCGGTAGGTCAAGATGGATCTACAACAAATTCAGGTAGATTAGAGCTTGATTTTAATTACATAAGCGGATCTTTTTCACAATTAAACGTAAGGGTGACGGATTTTTACGGTTCTCATTCATATACAATAACATAAACAAATGGCAATACTTACTACAACTCAAAACGGGTTAAATTTTACAGGAGGCACGACTTATATACAAACAGGTACAACTACCTTAATGGCTATTGCAACAAATGGAGATGTACAGTTTAGTCAATACGGGGCTGGTACTTTAGTAACTGATGCTTCAGGTAATATCTCGGTATCAAGCGGCGGTGGAGCAGGTGGTCCTTATTTACCTTTAGCAGGTGGAACTATGACAGGTAATTTAAATATAAATACCAGCACTAATTTCCCACTACTTTTTACTGGAACAAACACAAACTACACTGCTATAGGTATAAAAAATACAGGTTCTGGTGACGCTGGTATTTATATGGATGGTATTAATGGGGATTTTGGAGGAAGTGATTATGCGTTTATAGGTCAAAAAGATGAAGGGTATTTACTGTATAATATAGGAGCAAACTCTCCATTACCTTATCACGTATTTACTGGTGGCAACGTAGGGATTAACTCAACTGCACCTGGTAATAAGCTTACTATTGTTGACGCACTGGGAACTAATTTCTCAGATGCAATTTTAGGTTTAAAAGCAAATGTAGCAATAACCGCAAGTACAAGAACTGCTATTTCATTAGCAACTTCTACTGTTAATAATTACGGTGTAACTTTAAATGGTATTAGACAAGGATCAGGTTCTGGAGAACCTAGGTTTGGTATTAATATGCATAATAATAGCACTGGTGGAATAGAAGCTTTAAGTATTAAATCATCAGGTGACGTTGGTATAGGAATAACTTCGCCTGCAAGTAGATTTGAGGTTTACGGTGGTAATTCTGGGGTTAATGATGTAGATAGATATATAAGGTTTAAAGCTTCTAATGGTGAAAAAAGATTTGACTTTTATGTAGGTGGTACAGGAAACGCATCAAGCTTGGGGATGTATACCTCTGATGGTACTACAAAAAACGTACAAATTTCATCTGGTGGTACTTCGTATTTCAATGGAGGCAACGTTGGTATAGGTCTGACTAATCCCAATTCTACGTTAGAAGTAGATGGTACTATTAACTTTAATGCTTCTGGTGATAGAGGGTTTATTTGTAATCCAGGTCAAGGAACGTTTAGCTTAGGGGATATTGACGAAGTAGGTGGAGGAGCTTATATAACAACTAACAATACTAACATTGATTATTATGCAGCAGGTGTTATTACAGGTAGATTAGAAGATGACGGTACACTTACTGTAACAGGTGATATGGTTGCATATGGATCACCTTCAGATAAAAGATTAAAAGAAAATATAAAACCAATTGAGTCAGCTTTAGATAAAGCAATGAAACTACAAGGTGTTACTTTTGATTGGAAAGAAAATGATAGTATATTAGATATAAAAGAAGATATAGGATTTATTGCTCAAGATGTACAAAAGGTAGTACCAGAACTTGTAAGAGAAAACGACAATGGTATGTTGTCAATGAGACATCAAGGTATTGCACCAATACTTCTTGAAGCAATAAAAGAATTAAAAGCAGAGATAGAAGAACTCAAAAAACAGATTAAATAATGGCAGTTCCTACAACAGGTAGACTTAATTTAATAAAATTAGCAAGAGAAGCTAAGTATGCTGATTATTTTGGTACTCAAAATATGGGTACTGTATCTTTGTATGATATAGTAAACGGTGGTAATGCACACGGATCAACATTAAGTTATCCTCCATTAAATAGAAACTGTTTACCTAACCCTACAGGTAGTTTACCAAATGATGCTGCTAACCCCTGTTCTCAAGGGTTAGATGTGTGTTTTATTATTGATTATACGGGCAGCATGGGTGATGTAATTGAAACAGTAAAAGATGGTCTTGCTGATGTAATTGCACATATAAATACAGAGTCAAGTAGTGACTATAGATTATCAATGATTACTGTAGATGAAAAATCTAATACAACACCAAATTATGCATCGTGTTCTCAGTACACTAGTTTACCAGCATCTCAAAAAATAGTTAATCAAGGTGCCAATAATAAATATCAAATATTTACAGCTTGGGAAATGTTTCCTCCTACTACCAATAATAACTCAACTACATTTACAACAGCAGTAGACAATTTAAATGGAGGTGTGTCAGGAAGCTCTTGTATTCAATTAGGTAGTGGGGCAGGTATACCAGAACCAATGGATTTGGGTCTTGGGTTAGTTATTAATTCTAATAATTTTGTAAATGATTTTAGAAGTCAAGCAGCTAAATATATTATTATGATTACAGATGCTCCTCCAGGTGGAGGGGATGATGCATTTACAAGTGCTGATTATTATAATGTACTAACGCTTACAGCAACTTGTGTTTTTAGAGGCATTAAAGTTTTTGTATTGGGATTAGGTGTAAATTCTAATATTACAATAGATGGAACGGTAAGGTATCCTTGGAGAGAGTTAGCTGATCAAACAGGTGGAACTTGGGATACAACATATGATACAACTGATGTTGAAGAGGATATAACGGTTGCTTGTGAGGGAGATGGTGTATATGTACCATATAAATTTTCTGCTTGGTATGGTTATGATAAAGATTGTACAACAGGTATTGTACCTTTTAATACATCTATGGTATCACCTACTCAAGGAGGTGCATGTGCATCTACAATTAATCAAACCTATTATCATAATGGAACAGGAACATTACCAGCTGTAGGTGACGAATGCTATGCTAATCAAAACCTAACAACGGTTTTAGATGCTGGTTATTATATAACATCAACTGTATCAGCTGGTACAGGATTTAGAATAACTGGAACAGCAGGAACTGTTGCTTCATTATTCCTTAGTTGTTATAATAGTTTTAGTTCTTCTACAAGACAAACTACAGTAGCAAGTGTTTGTTCTGCTTCATTAAATCAAACTTATTATCATACTGGATCTGCTCCAGGACCAGCGGTTGGAGATACATGTTATTCAACTATTAGTGGAGCTATTTTATTACAAGGTTACTATTTAAGTCAATTAACATCAACTTATATATATATAGGCGGAACTAATGGTGTTGTTACTTCAGTTGCAACTTGTTCAAGCACAACAGCATTTAATAGCTCTACTGAATTTAGAGATGCTTGTGGTGCTACATTAAATCAAATATATTATCACGATGGATCTAATGCCCTTCCTTTTGTTGGTGATACAGTATATACTAACTCTGCTGGTACAATTACTTTACCATATGGTCAAAGAGCAGATACTGCTTTTGGAATTTACAATGTAAATAATAGTGGAGTTGTAACATCAAAAGGATTATGTCCATAAATTAAAAAATAAATATTAACTTTACAAAAACAAAAACAATGGCAATTACTTACAAATGGGATATCCCAACAATGAACGCTCACATCCAAGCGGAAGGACAAGACAATGTAATCTACACAGTACATTACAGGTACACAGGTTCAGAAGAATCTGGAGGAGTTACGTACTCATCAACTAATATAGGAACGCAGAGTTACACGTATGTAGCAGGTGAACCTTTTACGCCTTACGAAGACACTGAAGCTTTTGAAGCTGTAGTTATTGGGTGGTTAGAAGGGTCTTTAGATGTTCCTTCAATACAAGCAAATATAGCTGCAAACATACAATCTCAGATTGTACCAGTAAACGAAGATTTGTATTTTACTTGGCAAAACCCAATTCTACCAGCTGGACCACTTGAAGAAGAGGAAGTTGAAGAAGAGGAAGAAGAATAATTTATTAAATAATAAAAAATAATTTGTATATTTGTATAAATTATAATTTTTAAAATAGATCATCATGGCAGAAAAAGCTACAAAAATTACAGCTGAAGAATTGACAAATGTTCAAACACTTCAAAAGGAAGTTAACAACTTGCTATTAAACATTGGTAATGCAGAAATAGTTAAAGCTCAATTGATTGGAAAGCATGCAAAAATGCAAGAAGATTGGAATGCTTTAACAGCCTCTTTGGAAGAAAAGTATGGTTCTGTAAATATCAGTTTAGAAGACGGTACATTATCTGAAATTAAAAAAGAAGATGAAGTAGAAGAAGCTGTAGTAGAAGAAGTATAATATACTTTCATAAATAAGTTTTACAAAATTTTTTAAAGTCAGACATTTC
>Ga0206131_10000935_pt1 | contig 39148 bp, 31 predicted proteins | sample Helgoland_Spring_FD_148636 | JGI IMG/M metagenome (GOLD analysis project Ga0206131, IMG submission 148636) | Pelagic subsurface seawater microbial communities from Kabeltonne, Helgoland, North Sea - Helgoland_Spring_Bloom_20160517_1 | ecosystem: Environmental > Aquatic > Marine > Epipelagic ... | reverse complement strand
CATCTGAAAGCGTTAGAACATTTACATTTGCACCATCCATAACAGAACCAGCATGACAAGCAGTACAGTTTGATTCCCCAGGAGCGCCTGTTTTTCCTGGACCCGCTCCACCAGAATTCATTGGTCTGAAAGTCTCTTGATTGATTTTTATCCCCCATTGGAATGCAAATAATGTTGCTACAAATGCAACAAGCAATAAAGTTGTAGTTTTTTTCATCTTTCTGAGTTTAGTTATTAGTTATTTAATTTCCCTTGTTCGATCCAACATAAAAACTGCTGTATTAAATCATCATTTAAAGCAGGACCTCCTATTGGCATTAATTGAAAACCACTAGCTTGCATTGCCCCTATTATTTGATCTGCTTGATTCGAGATGTTGGTATGGCCTTCAAGATTATAACCTCCCGAAGCCGAACTTGAGTTATGACAACCAATACAATGTTGGTTCATTAAAGGTTCGATTTCTTGCGCAAATGAAACCACATCGGCACAAACCAAATTGACATTGTCATCCACTTTGTCTTTAGTACATGAAAATATCATTAAAAAGAATACCAAAAAAAGAAAGTTCACAAATCTCATTTGTTATAGGAAAATTGACGGCTCACACAAAAACCAAGTCTAAACTGACCATTCAACCAATCTTCAAAGGTGTATGGTATAAATTGGGTCTCTCCCAATCCTTTGGAATTCGTAAAATTAATAGTGAAATTATGGCCAAATGTAGACCACTCTAATGCAACACCAAGACTATTCTTAAATCCATTTTTGCGAAACTCATCATCATTAAAACAAAGATAATATTCCATCATTAAAAAAAACTTTTTAGAAAGACGCACTCTAAATGCACTCCCCAAAGACAACAAAGAATTGACATCTAATGGAGCAACATAGTTTCTATGAACAAAGGTTGGCATTAAACTAATGCTCAATAGCTTGCCAAAACGACGTGCAATGTTTAGCTGTGTAAAATAAGACAACCTGTGAACTGTTTCTGGAAAATGACTTACGCTGCTCATATCAGACGATGCCTGCTGATACGTAAATGATGCACCACCTATTGCTGTCAAAGAAATAGGTGCTTCGCCATTGTTTTGGTTCAATACTTTGTACTTTAAAAAACCATCTAAAAGGGATCTGTATGGTTCACCTGCACCCTTACATCGTCCAAACCCCACCATAAAGTCTTCATTAATCCCGTATTCTAGAGCAATTCTCATATCAGAGACATTGTCAAAGCCAAACATTGTTTGGTAACCCCCATTGCTACCGGCAATATCCCCAAACCTATGCTCAATTCGCATTTCGAACGTTTTGGATGGAAGTACCTCCACGGAATGACCTGAAATGACTCGGGTTGCATTAAAAGTCAAAAGAACCTCTTCATCAAAATTAAAATCTTCGTCAAATTCAAAATCGTCCTGTCCTTGGGCAAGATTTATAAACGATATCAAGAAAAAAACACCCTTTATAATTGTTTTCATGTCAATGTTCCTACAGTATTTGACGCACAATGTATAAAAAAGGTTGGTTATTCAATGGAAGTTTAATGATATTTGTTCTCATCATGCAAAAGGAAACGCTTAGAAATGCTATAAAATCTGAAAGAGACCAATTTAGCAGTAAAGATCTTGCACTTATATCAACCCTTATCACAAACAATCTTTTACGTGCCTTTCAGTGGAAAAAGAAAAAGATAAACGTCTTTCTACCGATAAAGCAAAACAAAGAAATTGACCTGAGAGATTTTATTCTTAAAGTAATGAAATTAGGCGGCAATATCTGCATCAACAGAACAGACTTCAACGAAAAAAAAATGACACCTATTGAATTTGGCCCTCAATTGCAGATTAAAAATAATAAATATGGCATACCAGAACCAGTTGCAGGGAAAGAAGCACAAATGAATGATATTGATATCGTTATTGTCCCGCTCCTATGCTTTAATGCCAACGGACACAGATTGGGATATGGCGGTGGATTTTATGACCGATTTCTGAAACAAACAAAATCAACATGTATTAATATCGGTGTATGTCATTTCGCAGAACCACGTACCATAAACGGAATCGAGCCCACTGACATGGTACTAGATTTTTTGGTTTCTCCTGACGGGATTAGGAAATTCTCAACAATTACTTAAGAAAAGTATTGTAAAACTCGGTTACGGGAAATACGCGATCTTCAACAAGAACTGTCTGAATTTTATTTGCTCCCAAAAACCTCATAATTACCCTTCTTGATTTCGCATCATTATTTACCATTGTAAAAGAAACCTTATTTGTTGAAGCATCAAATGCTGTTGTAAAATAAGGGGTGTAATATTTCGAATAAGTAGTTACGTCCTCTGCAGTCACAGAAGTAGGGAGTGTCATACTAATTACACCGTCATTAATAGACTGAATTAAAGTAGCTTTTTTATCCACCGTCGCTTCTTGTGAAAATGATATAAATCCAACAGAAATAAATAAGATTGAAAATAAGATAGATTTCATGACAAATAATTTCTGCTAATCTACAATATTTTTACGAATTTTAAACTATGAATAGTTTACTACCGTATCTAAATAGAGGCCTTGTCGAAGCTGGGTGTGATGAGGCTGGTAGAGGTTGTCTTTCAGGACCTGTTGTTGCAGGTACTGTAATCTTAAACTCGGACAAAAAAATAGCTGGTTTAGACGATTCAAAAAAACTAAATGAAAAGGACAGACTACTTTTAAGAGACGAAATTATAAAGCATGCACTAGACTATGGTGTAGGCATTGTTTCTAATAGTGAAATTGATGAGATAAACATCCTAAACGCAAGTTTTTTAGCAATGCACAGGGCTATTGATAACCTTAAACGCATAAAGCCTGAGCATTTGCTTATTGATGGGAATCGTTTTAATCCATATCAATCTATCCCCCATACCTGCATTGTAAAAGGCGATAGCATTTACCAATCTATAGCTGCAGCATCTATTATGGCTAAGACAACAAGAGATGACATTATGGCAAAATTACACGATGATTACCCAGCTTATAATTGGCTCAAAAACAAAGGTTATCCAACAAAAAAACATAGGGAAGCAATCGAAAAGTTTGGTCCTACTGGGGCACACAGAATGTCCTTTAACTTATTGGGGTCTAAAAACCAACGGAACCTTTTTAAGTAAACAATTAGGTGTTAATTTCATTTTTGTTACTGCCCACATTCTTGGTGCTTAGAATGTAACTTTGAATTATGCTTAATAAAGTTGTTGTTTTATTGTTTACTGTTGCTTGCTCCTATGGAACTTATTCAATCATGGAGGAATTAACGCTGAAACACAAAACTCACAAAACAGCAAATTATTTCTCAATTGAGGATGAGACCATTTATGCGATCAACTTTCCTTGCACAATTAATCCAGTTAATGATTCAACCCAAACGATCCCACTTAATTCAGAGCTTATAAATAGTTTGGCTCCAAGTATTCCAGAAAATTGCTCGGTTTACTTTAGCAAGCGAAGAGGTCTAGTGGTTTTTGAAAGTACTTATGACTGGACTCAAATTGCGCTGAAATCTCTTTTTACAAATGGAAAACATCAGGTAAAATTTACGGGAATCCGAGAGCTGTCCTATGGGAAATTCAACGGGCATTACACAAAGAACATTTTGGTTTTAAGAGCTCCTGAAGTCTCCAAAAAGATAAGCTTACTATCTTTTAACATAGATAGAAAAGCAAGTAGGAGTAGGATTGAAATCTCAGAGGATGGTTCAAAAGTCACAGATTATTATGAAAAAACCGATGGGCAAATATCCTACTCAAGTAATATGACAAAAGGTAACCTCGCCACCAATGCCGATGACCAAAGCACCTTTTCTCAGTTTATTCCTTCAAGCTTTGATGCTTACACATTTTTTGAATTGAATTATCTAACAGCAATAGACTCTGTATTTGATGCATGCGTGTTGTCAAAATGGATTGAAACAGGTTTATTGATACTGAAAAAGAATGATAAGAGCATCTTTATCATGGACATGAAACAAGGGCAGCGTGCAATTGACAATCTCAACGAGGTCCTCGGTATTGAAGATACAGATGAAAACTTTAGGTATCTTAAAAACTTTAAATTAACGCAAACAGATAACGAAACTACTTCAGAAGGATATTTTATAACAGATATTCAAAACTTTGTCGTTCTCTCTAAAGATAAAACGTTATTTGATGAGCTTGGTGCTGAAATCTCTCTTGGGAATTCCTTAAACAAAAATCAAAAAAAATCAAACCGGGTATTTTCGGGTCTCCCTAAAAATGTTTTATACCGTTCTTATGAAGTAAATAACTCTTCATCAACAATAAGCAAGGCAGGAGAGAAATGGATAACCACAAATTATGTTCGAGAACAAGATAAGTTAAATATTGAGGAGGACCAGAGCAAATCCTATTTCTCGATGAATCCAAGTGAAAAAATAAATTCCTTCTACGCTTATTCAGGTCGGGGAAATACTTTTTTAATCACGGCATCAAATAAATGGATCCGATTTGAAAATGGCATCCGAAAGTGGGAGAAAACATTCGATAAAAAAGTTGTTGCCAAACCAAAACTTATGGAAATGTCTACTGAACAGAATCAAGATATTTCAATTTTATTTGAGGACGAAGCACTGATTGTTGATAAAGATGGTCGTATCCTAAATCGTTTTCCAACCTCAGGATCCGTGCACCCCATTCGTTTTAGATTAAGAAAGAAAATATCGTTCTTAATTCCGAATGTAAATACAATGACCGTTACAGATAATGATGGCCAAGCGTTATCCACCTATTCCTTTAGTTCGAGGATTTTAGATATGGTTTTATTTAAAGAAAATGGTCGAAAGTACGTTGGGGTACTTTGTGAAAAAATGCTGTTCATAATAGATCTCGAGCAAAAAAGAACGAAAAGAAAGTTTCCATTGGAAGACAAACACAGCCTCCTTAATTTTTCTGAAAAATCAGTAATTATATCATCTGATAAGAATCAGACTATTGATCTAAATGGTAATCGGTCATCCGTCGAAAGTCCTGAAGGTTTTGATTTTAAAACGGCTTATGTAAATTCTAATAATTTGGAACTCCTTTTTACAAAGGGGAATGAAATTATCTCCATGAATTCAGCGGGTCAGTTTATTGGCAAAAAATCAATAAACTGCACCTCAATTGATCATGTTGTTGTTTACGCAAAAGTCAATAAACCGATTCAAATTGGAGTCCTTGATGGTATTGAAAACAAAATCGTACTTTTGAGTTCGAATAATTTCATCGAGCTTGGCGAAAAACGCCACGGTGAAAAAAACTTACAATTAACCACTTATGACGACCGAGGTATTTCTATTACAACCTTCCTTGGTGACAAATTAATTCAATACACTAAATTCTAAAAATGAAAAAAATAAGTTTTATCCTCCTCTTACTAATGAGTTATTCTAGTTATTCCCAAAATTATCTTGGTGTATCTTCAAGTAATTATGCGGGAACAATGGGTATGGACATTCAACCTGCAAGTTTTGTAGATGGGCGCTTTAGGTTTGACCTGAATCTATTCAGCTTAAATTTTAATGCCTACCAAAACTTTGGAGCATTTGATGCCTCTATTTTGCCAAAATGGTGGAAAGGATCATTTGAAGACCAAGCTGCCATTGACAGTTGGTCAGTGGATGCAGACCCATCATTAGAGCCAGATTATTTTGGAGGTTATAGTTTTTTACCTAAGCGTTATGATAAAAACTCGACTGGGGTTCTAGGATTTAATACCAATCTTCAGTTTGATTTATTAAATGTTATGTTTCACATAAATCCAAAAATCGCGATCGGATTTGGCGCTAAAATTCGGTCGATTACAAACATTGATAATATTGATCCAAAACTTGCATATCTAGCTGAGCAGGAATTAGAAGATGAAGACTTTTGGAATACCGAGATAAATGAAGAGCTTATAAATGTGAATCATATGACATGGGCTGAATATGGATTCAATTACTCTCAAATCATCAAGGAAGAAGGAGAGCATTTTATAAAGGCTGGTGCTAATTTAAAATATCTTGCGGGTTATGCTGCAGCATATATGTTTAGTAATAACTTTCGATATGACCTATATAATGATGATACGACGCAATTCTTAAGTGGTGATTTTGGCTATGGTTATTCAGAAAGTATTGGTGAATTAGCTGATGAAAACATTGACCAAAGTGGCATGTTTGGAGCGCCAAAACCATCAGCTCGCGGATTCGGTTTAGACCTAGGAGTAGTCTACGAATGGCGACCAGAATATAAAGACTATAAATATGATATGGATGGTGAAATGAACCTGTGGGCTCGCGACCAAAATAAATATAAAGTCAGAGTTGGACTTTCTCTAACGGATCTCGGTGGAATGAGCTTTAAAAAAGGTGGTTTGAGCCGTGACTTCTCCGTACAAACCTCTAACCTGTTCGATCTTAATACCTTCGAGACCGCAGATGACCTAGTTGGTGTTGACGGTATTATTGACTCCTTAATTGGTCAATCAACCGCAGCGGGTAATACTGAATGGACTGCTGGTGATAAAGATGTAGAATCTTCATTCTTCATGCGAACACCTTCAGCCTTCAGTTTTCAAGTTGATTATCATATTTGGAAATCATTTTATGTAAATGCAACTGGTATTTTTAATATCATTTCGAGGAATAGAGATGCAAAAGTCAGAGTGCCAAACCAATTCTCTGTAACACCCAGCTTTGATTTTGCATGGCTTGGTGTTCATTTACCAATCTCCATGAACTCCTACAGCGGTTTCAAAGCAGGAGTTGCAACAAGACTTGGACCTCTAACAATGGGTGTTACTGATTTCAGAGCACTTTTTGCAGCAGGAAATGTTCGAGGTGTAGAATTTTTTGCGGGCGTACATGTTCCAATCCTATATAGTGCACCAAGTGATATAGATGGAGATAAAGTTTCTGATAAAGTTGATGATTGTATAACAGAACCGGGACCATGGACCTTTAAAGGCTGTCCTGATACAGATAATGATGGAATCATTGATATGAAAGATGACTGTCCATTAGATTCTGGTTTGGTTGAATTCAAAGGTTGTCCAGACAGAGATGGGGATTCAATCCCAGACAAAGTAGACGATTGCCCTGATACTCCGGGTGTAGCTTCATTTAATGGGTGCCCTGATACTGACAATGACGGGATCATGGATAAAGAAGATGACTGTCCTCTAGATTCGGGACTTGTTGTATTTAAAGGTTGTCCGGATACCGATAAGGACGGAATCATGGACAAAGAAGATGATTGTCCGTTAGACTCAGGTATCGTTGAATTCAAAGGCTGTCCTGATACAGATGGAGATGGAATTAGTGATCAAGATGACGCTTGTCCGCTCGTCTATGGCGAAAAAGAATTCCAAGGCTGTCCTGATACTGATAAAGATGGAATCATTGATGGAATCGATGATTGTATTGATACGCCTGGCCCAAAAGAAAATAATGGTTGTCCATGGCCAGATACAGATAAAGACGGACTTTTAGATAAAGATGATGATTGTCCGACAATCCCTGGTCCAAAAGATAATAAAGGTTGTCCTTACACCGATACAGATGAAGACGGAACGTTAGATAAAGACGATGAGTGTCCAAATACACCAGGTCCAATCGAAAATAAAGGATGTCCAGTTCTTGAAGAAAAAGTTGTTGAAGTACTGAAAACAGCATTTGATAACCTTGAGTTTAGGACAGCTAAAGACATTATCCTTTCAGAATCTAAACCTTCGCTAGAAGAACTTTCTGAAGTGCTTACAGAGAGACCGTCTTGGGTTCTAGAGATTTCAGGTCACACTGATGATGTTGGTAATGCTGATAAGAACATGGTCCTTTCGAAAAAGAGAGCAGAGTCTGTTAAACGATTCTTAATCTCTAAAGGGGTTACAGAAGCACAACTGGTGATCAAGTTCTTTGGAGAGACAGCTCCTATAGCGGATAACAAAACTGCTGAAGGACGTCAGAAAAACAGACGTGTTGAAATGAAAATTGTTTTTGAATAAGAAAAACTAAATGACCAAGCGCAGGTTAATACTTGCGCTTGGTTTTCTCTAATTCCATTTCGTTATTAATAATTACTTAACCTCCAAGTAACAATTTAAACAACTACCGTCCTTTTCTTTGTTGTATATGAGCAAAGAATCCATACGCAGAAGTGTTTTAATCGTTGATGACGAAAAAGATATTGTTGATTTTCTTCAATACAATATCGAAAAAGAGGTTTACCTCGTTTAAACTGCTGAAAACGGAAAAAAAGCCGTTGAAATGGCGCGTTTAGTAATGCCCACAATGATATTAATGGATGTTATGATGCCGGAAATGGATGGGATAGAAGCCTGCCGAATTATACGTAACGACCAAATTATTCATGAGCCAATAGTAGTTTTCTTGACCTCTAGGTCAGAGGATTATTCGCAAATTGCAGCTTTTGATGCTGGAGGTGATGATTATATTTCAAAGCCCATAAAGCCAAGGCTGTTAATAAAGCGAATAGAAGCCATTTTTAGACGTGTTAACAAAATGGAAGAACCAAACCAGATCTCTTTTAACAAGGACCTATATATTGACCGTGATAAGTTTCTTGTCAGTATCAAAGGAGATGAAATGTATATTCCGAAAAAAGAATTTGAATTATTAGAATTGTTGATGAGCAAGCCAGGAAAGGTATTTAAAAGAGACCAAATTCTATCCATCGTATGGGGCAATGACACCATCGTTGGTGAAAGAACAATTGATGTACATATTCGAAAGTTGCGAGAAAAGCTTGGAGATGCCTATATTCGTACTATAAAAGGAGTCGGATATACATTTTCAGAAAAGTGAAATACCCCAAGCCAAGTCTATTAATTCTATATGGAAGCCTATCAACATTAGGATTCGGTTTTGCCTGCACTTTGTTTGTACATTTATTTATTTCTGAAGTTCCATCTTATTTATTTTTTATCATTCCTTTTTTAGGTGCTGCATTTGTTTTTTTCATCTTTAATTTTCTACTCAAAAAATTCATTCAGCATCGTTTGTCAATTCTTTATAGATCAGTACAAACGAAACATGAAGAAGTTGATATCCAATACCTTGAAGAATCCTTAGATGACATGATTGAAAATGCAGAAGAAAAAATAGAGGAATGGAAAAATTTTCAAGGTAAAGAAATTTCAAAGCTTAAAGATCAAGAAGTATTTCGCCGAGAATTCTTAGGGAATCTTGCTCATGAATTAAAAACGCCAATATTTTCGATTCAAGGTTATATATTAACCTTACTTGAGGGCGGGTTAGAGGATGATGAAATTAATCAGAAATTTTTGGAACGCGCCTCTGTGGCCACGGATAGAATTGTAGGTATTTTAGATGATTTAGATAACATTACGAAAATGGAGGAAGAAAAATTTCAACTTAAAATGGAATCTTTTGACCTCGTTAAATTGGCCAAAGAATCTATGGAGACCCTAGAACTCATGGCCAATGAAAAGTCAATTACTTTTGACTTGTCAGCACAAGAAGACCAAGCCTTTGTTACTGCCGATCGTGACAAAATCGGACAAGTTCTAACGAATTTAATTCGCAACTCAATAGCCTATGGAAACGATGGTGGATATACAAGAGTTACTATCTTCTCCATTGATGAACTCACAACAATACAAGTATCTGATAATGGTATTGGCATTGATGAATCTGAGCATGCTAGACTCTTTGAACGATTTTATAGAGTTGAAAAAAGTCGCACAAGGCATAAAGGTGGCTCTGGATTAGGATTGGCTATCGTCAAACATATCATTGATGCACACAATCAAAAAATAGCTGTCCAAAGTACACCGGGAATTGGCAGTCAATTCCACTTTAGTTTAGATAAAAGTTAAACTTTCCTTTTAGAATCAGAATGATGTTGTACCTTTGCCGAAATTTTTGGAAGAGATACGTTTAATTTAATACCGTTTTAACTATGAAAATACTTAAAATTCAAGCACTTAGAGGCCCAAACATTTGGAGCATCAGAAGAACAAAATTAATTCAAATGCGACTCGATTTAGAGGAGCTAGAGGAACGTCCAACAGACAAAATTCAGGGATTCCGTGAAAGACTCGAAGCACTTCTTCCAACTTTAATTGAGCATCGTTGTTCCGAGGGTTGTCACGGTGGCTTTTTTCAACGTGTTGATCGTGGCACATGGATGGGTCATGTCATAGAACATATTGCCCTTGAAATCCAAACTTTGGCTGGAATGAATGTTGGTTTTGGTCGTACTAGGGAGACCAAAACACCAGGTATTTATAATGTGGTATTCAATTATTTGGAAGAAAAAGTTGGTGTTTATTCTGCAAAAGCTGCGGTAAGAATTGCTGAGGCATTGATCGAAGGCACAGAATATGATCTATCAGCGGACATCCAAAAAATGAAAGAAATTAGAGAAGACGTTCGCCTTGGACCAAGCACGGGAAGTATTGTAGACGAGGCTGTTTCTAGAGATATTCCATTCTTAAGGTTAGGTCGAAACTCACTTATTCAATTAGGTGCTGGTGTCAATCAAATGAGATTTCAAGCAACCATAACGTGCAAGACAAGCAATATTGCTGTTGATATTGCCTGTAACAAAGAACAAACAAAAAAAATGCTCAATGAAGCATCTATACCCGTAGCGAAAGGAGATATTTGCTATGATACAGAAGATCTAGAAGAAACAATAGCAGACATTGGTTATCCTATTGTTATCAAGCCACTTGACGGAAATCACGGAAAAGGAGCTTCAATCAATGTGACCAATTGGGAGGATGCAGTTAAAGGCTTAAAACATGCCAAAGAGTATTCACGACGCGTAATCGTAGAAAAATTCATTACTGGTTTCGATTTTAGAGTTCTAGTGATTAACAATGAGGTAATAGCAGCGGCTCAAAGGGTGCCTGCTCATGTTGTTGGCAATGGAAAAAACACCATTCAAGAGCTTATTGATATAACAAATGAAGATCCAAGAAGAGGATATGGACATGAAAACGTACTTACGGAAATTACAATAGATAAATCAACGGAAAGACTTATTGATAACGCAGGATATACGCTGAGTTCTATTCTTTCGGATAACGAGACACTCTATTTGAAATCTACTGCAAACCTTAGTACGGGTGGAACGTCTGTCGATGTTACAGACCTAATGCACCCCGAAAATGTATTTATCGCAGAGCGCATTTCAAGAGTCATTGGACTAGATATTTGTGGGATTGACATAATGGCTCCCAATCTAACACAATCTTTAAAAGAGAATGGTGGGGTTATTCTTGAGGTGAATGCAGCCCCAGGTTTTAGAATGCACCTTGCACCATCCGAAGGGCTCCCAAGAAATGTTGCAGCTCCAGTCATAGACATGCTTTATCCTCCAGGGAAGCCATCAAGAATCCCAATTATTTCTGTTACAGGAACGAATGGTAAAACAACAACGACTAGGTTGATTGCACACATTGTAAAAAACAACAATTATAAGGTTGGATTTACAACGTCTGATGGCATTTATATCCAGAATCATATGATGGAAAAAGGAGATACGACTGGGCCAATTAGTGCAGAGTATATACTAAAAGATCCAAATGTTGAATTCGCTGTTCTTGAAACAGCTAGAGGTGGCATATTGAGATCAGGGCTAGGTTTTAAAGTTTGTGATATTGGTGTAATTACAAATATTCAAGAGGACCACTTAGGCATAAGTGATATTCACGACCTTAAAGATTTATCACGAGTTAAATCTGTAGTTGTTGAAAGTGTTAAAAAGGATGGTTGGGCTGTATTAAATGGAGAAGATGAAAATTGTCTTGAAATTGCAAAATCACTCTCTTGTAATGTAGCACTTTTCAGTTTAGATGAAAACTGCCCTGCTATTATTGAGCACTGTTCCGAAGGTGGAATTGCAGCCATTTACGAAAATGGTTTTATCACCATTAAAAAAGGAGATTGGAAAATAAGAGTAGAAAGAGCGACACACATTCCATTAACAATGAATGGTAAGGCTAAATTCATGATTGCAAATGTTTTAGCCGCAACCCTGTCAGCTTACCTTTATGGATTTAAAACAGAAGGAATTAAATTATCACTTGCCACATTCATACCAAGTGCAGCACAAACTCCAGGAAGAATGAATATCTTTGAATTCTCGAAATTTAAGGTTCTCATTGATTTTGCGCACAATCCAACAAGCTACAGAGGTATCGAAGATTACCTAGGAAGTGTTGATGCAACAAGAAAAATAGGAATTATTTCTGGTGTAGGTGATCGAAGAGACAAGGATATTAAAGAGTGTGCCGTTATTGCAGCACGAATGTTCGATCATGTTATCATTCGACAAGAAAAACACCTTCGTGGAAGGACCGAAAGTGAAATCATAAACCTTATCCTTGAAGGGCTTAAAGAAGGAGATGCTTCTGTTACTCATGAAGTAGTTTCGTTGGAGATAGAGGCTATCAAACATGCAATTTCCTTAGCTGAAGAAGGCACATATATTGTTGCATTGAGTGATGTTATTGACAATGCAATTGATATCGTTCAAAGTTATTTGGATGCAGAAATTGAAGAAACTAATGTTTTGACGCCAAATTGATAGGCTTTCTTAAAAGAGCTTGAAAAGCTGAATTAGTTTTATATTTTTTTGGACAATAATTGATATATTTATAGATAACGTCTCAAAATATTATCGCATTTAATTATTAAAGCAACCTATACTGTGTCTTTATTGCATAAATAAACTACACAATGTATTGATAATCAAATGATTGAGGAGACATAAATTTAAACTATAAATATATTATGAAGAAATCTTTATTATTGCTCCTAGTCCTTGCTGGAACATTTTTTATGAATGCGCAGTCGCCATGCACAGATGGCAGATATGCAAGTGATGTTTTCAGTGACTTCACATTAACCTCTGATATAGAATTTGGTCAAAATGCGACCTGGACGGGTGGACAATACACCTTAAAAATGGACTTCTATGAACCAGAAGGAGATACTGAAACAGAGCGTCCATTGTTGATTTGGGTTCATGGAGGAAGTTTTATTGGGGGCGACAAAACCGATTTTGACATGGTTACGTTTTCAGAGCGTTTTGCCAAGAAAGGTTACGCTTGTGCGTCCATTAATTATCGACTAGGATTCTTTCCTATTGATTCCGCAAATGCCGTTAAAGCAGTCGTTCGAGCGACTCAAGATTTAAGAGCTGCTATTCGATATTTTTATAAAGACAAACAAACTACAAATCAATTTAAAATTGATACCAACAAAATTTTTATTGGTGGGAGCTCTGCGGGAGCCATTACTGCTCTTCATGTAGGATATCTAGATGATGCATGTGAAATTGAAGACTATCTTGATGGGCCAACCATAAATGCTTTAGGAGGTATTGAAGGCACAAGTGGAAACCCAGGTTATTCCTCAAATGTTCAGGGCGTCATCAATGGATGTGGAGCTCTTGCTCGATACAGTTGGATGGAGGCAGGAGATATACCGCTCTGTTCGTTTCATGGCACAAATGATGGTACAGTAACCTACAATAGAGGGATTGTAAACCCTGGCATTCCTCTAATGTATCTTGATGGCAGTAGAATGCTTCACGAACGCGCATGCGCAGTTGGAGTAGAAGAATATTTCTACACTTACGAAGGCGAAGGCCATGTACCCTACGCAGGTGATGCTGGATTGATGAATCTTACCGTAAACTTCATCAGAGATTTCCTTGTAATTCAGCTAGGATGTGATGAAACACCTTTACAACCAGAAAATGAACCCAGTGAGGAGGCCTTATTATATGCAATTGACGATTGTGATGGGAATCCAGTTGACGAAATCTGTACTACAACTGGCTTATTGGAAATCAATGAAGCAAATTTCTTAATTTATCCGAATCCTTCAATTGGAAATATAACTGTTGATGCATCCTATGAATTTGATAAGATTAGAATTTTCAATATTCAAGGGCAAGTACTTAAAACACAGGAAGTTTCTTCAAATGGAATGACACTTGATTTATCGATGTTCGAAAATGGCAGCTACCTTATACAACTAGAGTCAATGAATGGAACATTGTCCAAAACATTAAAATTCCAATTGATAAAATAAAAGAATGACACTGAAGTCATCTCTGGTCATTTATTTTTATTGGATTGGCTTCTTTTGTTGGAGTCAAACATTTACTGAAGCATTCAATGATATTGGTGATTTAAACGATTGGTATTTTTTGAATAATAGTGAGGCACCTAATCTCAATTGGGAGCAAGGAAACACTTTGAACATTAGTGCTTTCAGTGGTGATCCGAATTCTTTTATTGGTGTTGGTTATGAGAGCTCAAATGCTGCGGAACCGGCTACGATTAGTAATTGGGCTGTTTCTCCCTCTAGGACATTTAACAATGGGGATATTCTTACTTTTTACTCAAAAAGAAAAGAGTTTACACCAGTATTCCCAGATAGACTTGAAGTGAGGTTCAGTAGTTCAGGCAACTCGATCTATACAGGCTTTTCACCTGAAGATGTAGGAGATTTCACCTCGATACTTTTAAGTATTAATCCCAATCTAACGTCAAGTGGTTATCCGGATACTTGGACTCAGTATACTGTTGTTATTTCTGGATTAGCCGCACCAACAAATGGGCGTATTGCTTTTAGGTATTACGTTACTGATGCAGGTCCAAATGGTAGTAATTCAAACTACATTGGAATTGACTCATTCACGTATTATTCCTCCTTACCGAGCGCTGTGAATGACGACTGTGAAACAGCAAGTATATTAAACCATGACGGAGCGTGTGTCCCTGAGACAGGAAGTTTAATTGTTGCTAACCCTTCATTTCCGGCATGTGATGGCACAGCAAACAATGATGTATGGTACCAATTCGTTGCCAATACAAATGCTGCGAGTATTGAAGTTATTGGTTCAGCGGAATTAGATGCCGTTTTAGAAATATTCTCTGGTTCATGTTCAAACCTGAATTCCTTGAGCTGTGTAAATACAAGTTATGATGGTGGGACAGAAGCGACAACCTTGAGTAATCTAGTTATTGGAAATACCTATTTCATTCGTATTTATGACTGGCACAATTGGGTTCCGAATACCATGGATTTCTCTATTTGTTTAGAAGCCTTTGAACAATGCAGCATTACACCTGGGATCAATAGCAGTATTGAAGATGAAGTCTGTGGTTCAAATTCAAATGGAGGTTGTTTTTCAGCGCAACAAGAATATCAAGATGTAAGCTGTTACGAGAGTGTTTATGGGTCTTCATGGGTTGAGAATGGCTTAAAAGATTATGATTGGTATCGCTTCGATATACATGAAGCAGGAACTTATAACATTGGCGTTCATTCTGAATTTCCCATCACATTGGAACTATTTGATATTCAAAATTGTAATATCCCTCAGCTTCTGCAAGCTAGCGGATTTAATTCATGCGAACAGGGTCTTTTTTCAGGTTATATACCAGTTGGAACATATGCTCTTGCAGTTAAAGCAACTTCAGATATTCCATTGTCCTGTTTTGGGCTCAATCATTATGAGGTTAATTTTAATTTACCCTTAAGTAATGTCTCATTAAATGTTGCATCTGATTCTTTAATCTTTTGCGATGGGTCTTCATTTTATCTTAGCTCCAATCAAAATGAAGGGATTTTTTCATGGTTCTTAGATAATGAAAATATCTCTAATACAGATAGTGTAATGATTGATGCTTCAGGCATTGCTTTTTTAAGCTACACAAATACGAATGGCTGCTCATCAAATTATTCGGATACCGTAACCGTTCTATTCAATGACATAAATGACGCCTCATTTAACTATGGGAACAATATATTATGTATTGGAGATTCAATTATTGAATGTGACAACTTAGAAGAAGGGATTTACTCAGCTGAAACTGGCTTATCTATTGATATTAATAATGGTGCAATCAACACAAATGAATCGGCGCTAGGAATCTATAACATTGTGCATCAGACCTTCGGCGCATGTCCAGATACAGCGGAAACTGTAATTACAATAGGAAATTATCAAGAATTACTCATGGAACTCCCGAGTATAATCTGTGACACCGCAAACAGCTTTACAATGTTCGCAGAACCCGAAGGAGGTATATTCTCAGGGACAGGTGTTCAACAAAACATCTTTGAACCCTCAATTTCTGGTCTTGGATCACATACTATCTCTTACACTTTCGATAATTCAGGTTGCGTTTCTGATATTTCCCAAGAAATAATCGTTGAAAACTGCGCGGCTCTTTATGACAATGAATTTGATATTGAAGTATGGCCAAATCCTTTTTACACTGAACTTAATTTGCGCTTACCTCTACAAACTAGGTATAAAATATTCACCCTTAATGGTAAAATTTTACATGAAGGAGTCTCTATTCATGAGTTAGCACATATTCGAGGACTCAATCATCTCAATTATGGAATGTACCTATTGCAATTGAGCTACAACGAAAAAATCATTACCCTACCCATAATAAAACATTGATTTTCTTTAGTCGGCTTAAATGCTTAATTTTCTAAAAATTTTATCATGAAATCAGCAGTTGTCACTCTTTTTATTTTCACTTCATATTGCTTATTAGGTCAGACTTGGAGCGGCGAAGTCGCTACAATTTTTTATGAAAAATGTGCGAAATGTCATCATCAGGGTGGAGGAGGTCCTTTTCCTTTAGTAGAATATAATGATGTTGCTGCTGTTGCGAGTTCAATTTATGATGCGGTATATCAGGACAGAATGCCACCATGGCCTCCTAATGAGCCTTCTACTGAATTTTTACATGACCGTACCTTAAGCGCATCTGAAAAAGAAACTGTTTTAAATTGGATGACTTCTGGTTATCCGGAGGGTTCTCCTACAGAAACCCCTCCTCCGCCAGTCTTTAATGAAGGCAGTATTCTCGGGAATGGAGACCTAGAAGTTCAAATACCGACCTATTCGAGTAAAGCAGTGGCAAATGATGATTATGTATGCTTCTCATTACCTGCGAACCTAACTGAAGAAAGAATCATAAAAGCGGTCGAAGTTATTCCTGGAAATCCTGAAATTGTACACCATGTCCTAGTCTATGTGGATCAAAATGGCACTGAGGTTACAGACACAATAGGAGGAAATTGTGCCAGTCCTTCTAGTCTAGAAACAAAGCTTGTTGGAGGATTTACACCGGGATCTACACCTATCATATTTCCAAATCAAGACCCTGTGAAGCTTGGGGTAACAGTAGCTCCAGGAGCCAATATCTATCTTAACATGCACTACCCTATTGGAAGCTTTGGGATTTTAGACAGTACTAAAGTTATTTTTCATTTTTACCCACCTGGTGTAACTGATGTTCGGGAGGTTATCTCAGAACCCTTACTCATTAACTATACTTTTAATTTGCCGCCAAATCAAATAACAAATGTAAACGCAACTTATCCATATACAGGAACTACGCCTACTGATTATTCATTGTTTTCTATCTTCCCACATATGCACCTTTTAGGAAAAGAAATTGGCACTTATGCCGTAAGGCCAGGACAAGATACTTTACCCCTAATTCACATACCGCATTGGGATTTTGATTGGCAAGACTTTTACAAATTCAGATATCTTCAAAAGCTTCCTGCAGGATCGCGACTCAGAGCATATGGAACCTATGACAATACCGCCTCCAATATCCATAACCCTTTCTCTCCTCCGCAAGCGGTGCAGTTTGGGTTGAATACTACAGATGAAATGTTCGTGACTTATCTTCAGTATTTACCCTATGAAGATGGAGACGAGTCTTATGATCTTTCAGAACTAACAACGGTCGGATTAAATGATATTTCAATGGCTAATGATGCGCAAATAAAAGCCTATCCCAATCCATTTTTCGAAGAAGGCATTTATTTGGAATTTGATGATCCTATTCAAAGTACCAATGTGATCATTTATAACTCATTAGGAATAGCAGTAAAGTCCTTTGATAGTATCACAAATAATACATTATTCTGGGATGGCAAAAACGATGGAGTTGAAGTTTCTCCCGGTATTTACTATGTATCTGCTAACATTAATGGGCACTTTTTAAATAAAAGAATAATCAAAACGCAATAGTATTGAGAGGTTGTTCGGATTTTTGTATTTTTGGCTTCGCTTAAAACAAAATGGTCTCGTGGCCGAGTGGCTTAGGCACCGGTCTGCAAAACCGGTTACAGCGGTTCGAATCCGCTCGAGACCTCAAAAACCCAGTTTACTGGGTTTTTTTGTATCCAAAAATGAATGCTAAATTCTCATCAAATTCTTTATATTAGGGGTATGAAATATATATTATTCTCCATAAGTCTATTTTTTATAAGTTTTGGATTCTCTCAAAAGTTCATCAATGCCTATACCGGAAGCTATCATTTAGATGTTGATGCCACGAATCAAATTATGATCGTTAAAGGAATCACCTCAGCTGAGGAAAAAATTCCAGACGATATACGCAAACAAATGGAATCAATAACGCTGAAAATTAAAAAAGGAAGCATTATTTTGAACATGTTAGGCCAAGAAAGAGAAATGCTTTTTTCTGACCGAAGCTCGAAAAAGACCAAAGGCGTTTGTGACCTTGTATTGACTCAAGAGGACGACAAAAAAAATCAAGAAAAGTACCTAACCTTAATTGTTTTGAAAGACGGTAAAATACAGCTCAAATCAGAGGCTGAAAATGCAGACATGGATAATTTTGTTTGGGTCAAAATCGAATGATACTAATCTGCAAAAACTGCGGCTGATGCTTGGGCAGTGGCCATTAGTGTTAAATCATTTACATTAACATGTTGGGGACGTGAACAAACAAACCAAAGCGTTTCTGCGATGTCTTTCGCAACAAGAGGATCATAGCCCGAGTAAACAGATTTAGCCTTTTTCTCATCCCCTTTAAATCGAACGATAGAAAATTCAGTTTCTGCTGCTCCTGGGGCCAAATTCGTTACTTTTATTTTGTGATTTACTAGATCAATTCTCATTGACCTTGATAAAGCGTCCACTGCATGTTTTGTCGCGCAATACACGTTACCTCCCGGGTATACTTCTTTGCCTGCTATACTCGCAACATTAACGATATGACCAGATCCATTGGCCTTCAAAATCGGAATTATACTTTTTGATACATATAAAAGCCCTTTGAGGTTTGTATCAACCATTCGATCCCAGTCATCAATTAATCCATGATCTATTGAACCTTTTCCGACTGCAAGGCCAGCGTTATTTATCAATATGGAAAGATTTTTGACCACATGATTCGGAAGTGATGCGACAGCCGAAGCGACAGCTGATTGGTCACGAACATCAGCAACAAGAATATGAGTTTCTGTTTGTTTCGGTAGTTTTCGAACCAACTCGTTAAGCTTCTGTTCTCTTCTAGCCATCAACACTAGGCCAAAGTCTTTTTCAGCGAATAATTTTGCGGTTGCTTCTCCGAATCCGGAGCTCGCTCCTGTTATAAAAATGAATTTAGCCATTGGTATGTTTTATGATTTCTAAGCCCTTTCGGGAATTTTTGAGTGTCTAAAAGTATTAAAAGAGCCATCCATAAAAACGGCATGACCGGGATTTTATAGCGGACTAGGGCTCCTGTTATTGGCGTTGTTAAACCGATAACGATGTACACAATAAAAGTGAATGTCAAACAGAGAAACACAAATTTCAATTCCTTGTCTGAAATTTTCTTTCGCCATATCAAGCAAAAAAACCCAAGAGAGATAACGAATAAATTCTCAACGAGAGGGGGTACAAATAAAAAACCATTCACCTCCCCTAACCAAGGTTTTGTAAAGACATTAAGAAGTGCCTCCGGTGCAGCTTTAACTAGAGAAAATAATGTAGGTTGTAAATATTCCATTTGAAATGCGCTATTGACCTCAAAGAACTTTGACAGATTTATGAAATCTCTCTGTTTATCGACGATTAGATGTATAAAGCTATAACGAGGCGCTAGGATATCTAATCCCAATCCAAGAGCCAAAAAGAAGGCGAAAAAGAGCACATAAGACAAAAATATTTTCTTGCGATTTCTGGTAAAATAAAACACAATGCACACAGGCAAAAAAGCAGCAAATACGTAAAGTTTCATAACTACCAACACACCCGACGAAAACAATAAAAATAATATGCCTCTTCTACTTAAATTCCCAATGTATAATTGATAAAAATGAAACAAAAAGGTACCCAAACCATAAATTAAAATGGACTCCTTAAAAATACCTGAGCTCCAAAAAACAACAGAGGGAATAAGAAAAACAACTAAATAGCTTTTTAGCTTTGACTTCGAAACAGCATAAAACACCTTAGCCAATTGAAGGCTTCCTATAAATGCAATAAGATTAAAAAAGAGCGAATGTACATGGTAACTCCCTAAAGAAAATACTCGAAATAGGGCGTTCAAACGGATTATTAATCGGTTGTCATTAAACAACCCATTATCATAGGACCGGACCCAATTCGACATGTGATTGAAATAATTTGTATTAAAATATTCCGTATTACAGTCAATCCCCAAAAGCATTTGGAAATAATCAATGGGATGCTCCCAAAATGCCTTGGCTATATAATAACTGTCATCAAAATATTTAAAAGTATCAGCTTCTGATCGGATAGGGTAATATTCTGAGTATAGATAAAAAACAACCAATCCAGCCATAGATTTAATACCAAAAGCAAGCTGTAAAGAATAGCTCGAAAATGGACTAGACTTAAAGAAAGTGCCACGCGAAATCAACACCATTATCCCCAAAAAAACAAGCAAAGGAAATATCGTTTCAATGACCATCATCAAAACAAAAATACAAGTTTTGAGGTCAGAATTTCCTTGATTTGACATTTTATTGCAGACAACTCAGACAAAGTGTCATATTTTTCATATTGGCATGCCAATTGCGAATGTGTAGGAAAAAATAAATATGAAAACTGGAAATATAAATGTTCAAACGGAAAATATCTTTCCGATTATCAAAAAATTTCTCTACTCAGATCATGAAATTTTTCTTCGTGAGCTCGTATCAAATGCCGTTGATGCCTCACAAAAATTAAAATTCCTTTCCTCGAATGGAGAATTCAAAGGAGAATTAGGAGATCTTCAAGTTGAGGTTATCCTTGATAAGAAAAAGAAAACCATTACAATTAAAGACAATGGTATCGGAATGACTGCCGATGAAATTGATAAATACATCAATCAAATTGCTTTTTCGGGAGCTGAAGAATTTGTAAAGAAATATGAAGGAAAAGAAGGTGCAGAGCAAATCATAGGTCACTTTGGACTTGGGTTTTATTCTGCGTTCATGGTAGCAGATAAAGTTCAAATTAAAACCCTCTCAAGACACGATGGCTCACAGGCTGTGCAATGGGAATCAAATGGTGATCCAGAATATACAATAACAGATATCGACAAAAAAGAAAGAGGTACTGAGATTGTACTTCATATTACTAAGGAATCGAAAGAATTTCTCGAAAAAGAAAGGATTGAAGGTATACTTAATAAATATTGTAAGTTTTTACCAATATCTATCTTATTTGGAACGAAAACAGAATATATTGACTCTCCTGAAGGAGAAAAAGAAGAAGATGGCAAACTTAAAAGAGTAGCCGTTGAAGTTCCAAACTACATCAACAACCCTACTCCAGCATGGACAAAAAAGCCAAAAGATCTCAGCGATGAGGAGTATGCCTCTTTTTACAAGGAGCTCTATCCGTCTACTTTTGACGATCCATTATTCCACATCCATCTCAATGTTGACTACCCATTTAACCTAACTGGTATTCTTTATTTCCCAAAAATAAAGGAGAATGTAGAGGTTCAGCGAAACAAGATCAATTTATACTCAAACCAAGTTTTTATTACAGACAGTGTAGAAGAAATTGTTCCAGAGTTTTTAACACTACTGCATGGGGTAATTGATTCACCTGATATTCCGCTAAATGTTTCAAGGTCTTATTTACAGAGTGATAGCAATGTGAAAAAAATATCTTCACACATCACAAAGAAGGTAGCTGACAAGCTTGCCGGGATGTTCAAAAAAGACCGTAAGGACTTTGAAGAAAAATGGAATGATCTTCAAATCTTTGTTCAATATGGAATGTTGTCAGATGATAAATTTGCCGATAAAGCCAAAGGGTTTTGTTTGGTGAAAAATACGGAAAATGAATGCTTTACAATTGAGGAGTACAAAGAGAAAGTCAGTGCGCTTCAAACTGATAAAGACGGGAAAACAGTTTGTCTATACACCAATAATGCAGAAGAACAATTTTCATTTGTCAAAAAAGCAAAGGATAGAGGTTACGATGTCCTTCATCTTGACGGACCTTTAATGTCTCATTGGATCCAAAAGCTAGAGACTACAAATGAAAACATAACGTTTTCAAGAGTAGATGCAGACTCCTTGGACAAACTAATTAAAAAGTCAGAGGATATTCCATCTAAGATTTCAAAGGAAGATGAAGAGACGTTGAAGCCCGTATTTGAGGCACATGTGAATAAAGAAAAATTCATGGTTCAATTTGAATCTATGTCAGAAGATGAGGCTCCAATTATCATTACGCAACCCGAATTCATGAGAAGAATGATGGAGCAACAGCGTATGGGAGGTGGGGGCATGTTTGGTGCCTTCCCTGAAATGCATCATTTAGTTGTAAATGCGAATCACCCAAAAGTAAGTGCACTTCTTGAAAAAGAAGAACCAGCGCAAAAAGAAATGGTCAAGCAGCTGACAGACTTGGCATTGCTTGCACAAGGACTTCTTAAAGGTGAGGCATTGAATAACTTTGTAGAACGCAATATCGAACAAATTTCATAAGTTTATAAGGGGGCAGCTGCCCCCTTTTTCATTTAACCCATCATTCATTGCAGAAATTACTTATTGCTTTCTTCGTTTATATGGTAACCAAGCGGTTTTGGATGGCAGCTATAGCTTACATTATTGCATCACTTTTTGAAAGTGGAAGGATTCAACAACAGCGTGGCCAAGGAGGTCGAAGCGGCTTTTCTCAGGACCCATTCGAGTTTTACAGACAATCTTCTTCGAAATATGATATCCCTACAATGCTCATGGCTTTATCAGCAGCCGTAATGAAAGCTGATGGAAAGGTTTTGAAAGCTGAGCTAGATTACGTAAAACAATTTTTCTCGCAGCAATTTGGTGCCCAATTCAGCTCAAGGCACCTTCAGGTACTAAAGCAATTCCTAGACTCAAACAATATTCCGCTTCAAGAAATCTGTAATGACATCAGAAATAGAATGCCAGCAGAGGTGCGTGTGCAGCTTGTTCATTACTTATTTGGCATTGCCAAAGCTGATGGCAATGTAGCCGAATCAGAGCTCAATAGTATTCAAAACATTGCACAATTACTTGGGGTCTCGGAGCAAGAATTTATTAGTCTTAAAAACATGTTCTACAGGGACGTGAATTCTGATTATAAGATTCTAGGGGTAGAGGCTAGTGCAACGAATGACGAAGTTAAAAAAGCTTATCGTAAAATGGCAATCGCACACCATCCAGACAAAGTCGCATCAATGGGAGAAGAATACCAAAAGGGCGCACAGGAGAAATTCATGAAAATTCAAGAGGCCTACGAAAACATAAAGAAATCTCGAGGATTTAAATAATGTATCTTTATAATCTATGAAACCAAGCATCATCTTTGGTTTTGTGCTTTTCATACTTGCAAGTCAATTGAATGCGCAAATAGACCAAATTGACATTAGACATTACAAAATTGATCTTACTGTAAGAGACTTAGACGATACGATTGAAGTCATTGAAGATATTTACTTTTCGCACGTAAACATGCTCAAGCCTATTGTTTTCAATCTAAAATCTGTCAATCAGGAGGGAGGAATGCTTGTTAGCTCTTTAACTGTATCGGGTCACGACGCTGAGTTTTTACACCGAAACGATAGTTTGTATGTAATGATTGATAAACCTTCAGAGAACCATTATTATGAGCTAAGCATTAATTTTAAAGGAGTACCTAGGGATGGTCTTGTGATAGGTAAAAATAAATTCGGTTCTCGTACTTTTTTTGGAGACAATTGGCCAAATCGAGCTCAGAACTGGTTCGCTTGCAACGATCATCTTTCAGATAAAGCAAGTGTTGAATATATTGTTCATACACCTCAAAAATATACGGTTGTTGCCAATGGAGGTCTTGTCTCAGTTCAAAAAAATAAAAAAATAAAAACTTTTCACTATTCATCAACAGTCCCAATACCTACTAAGGTAATGGTCGTAGGTATTGCAGAATTAAATCAATCTCTGTCGGGAACAATTAATGGAACATCGGTGAAGAGTTTTACTTATCCTGAGAGTGAAACAGAGGCCAACAAGGACCTGAATATGGCGCCGAGCATACTTGATTTCTTTTCTGAATACATTGCGCCTTATGCATTTGAAAAACTTGACAATGTACAATCCACGACAAGATTTGGCGGCATGGAAAATGCTGGATGTATCTTCTATGATGAAAATGCACTAGACGGTACTGGAAGCGCCGAGGACCTAATTGCACACGAAATTGCGCACCAATGGTTTGGAAATTCAGTGACAGAAAAAGATTGGTCTCAGCTATGGTTGAGTGAAGGTTTTGCTACCTACCTAACCAATATATACATTGAACAAACTAAGGGAGAACAAGCCTTTCAGGAGCAACTAAAAAAAGATCGTAAAAGAATTGTTTCTTTCGAAAAAAGATACCGACACCCTGTAGTAGATCAATCCTACAAAAGCTTGATGGATTTATTGAATCCCAATAGCTATCAAAAGGGTGGATGGGTTTTGCACATGCTTAGAGGCGAAATTGGAAACGACCTCTTTCAAGAAGCTATGCGCGCCTACTATCAAAAGTATCAATTGTCAAATGCCGATTCAAAAGACTTTCAAAATGTAGTCGAACAGGTTTCGGGAACAGACCTTGATTGGTTTTTTAATCAATGGCTTCATATTGCTGGACATCCTAAGCTCGAAATCGATGCTAATATTGAGAATAGAGAGCTTCAGCTTCATGTCAATCAAAAAGAGAACATCTTTAGCTTTCCTTTTAAAATAGAAATTCACTGCACAGAAGGCCCCTCCATTAAAAGGACATTAAATATTTCACAACAATCAACGCATAAGGATATTATTACTCGATATCCTATTAAGTTCATTGTTTTTGATCCAGATGTTGAATTGCTCTTTGAGCGTATAAAATAACTTTTGGAATGAAAAGCAACTAGACCATTCAATTTTCTAACTTTGTTGCAATAAGTAAGTATATGTCAGACAATCGATACCAATCAAGAGGCGTTTCCGCAGGAAAAGAAGATGTTCATAATGCGATCAAAAAAGTAGATAAAGGGCTCTTTCCTCAAGCCTTCTGTAAAATAGTCCCTGATCATTTAACAGGTGATGAAAAGTACTGTTGTATTATGCATGCCGATGGTGCCGGTACTAAATCTTCATTAGCCTACATGTATTGGAAAAAAACAGGTGATGTAAGTGTTTGGAAAGGTATTGCTCAAGATGCATTAATTATGAATCTAGATGACTTACTGTGTGTGGGTGCAACTGGACCTATTTTATTATCCTCAACCATTGGCAGGAATAAAAATCTCATTAATGGAGAGGTGCTTTCACAAATTATTAATGGAACAGAAGAACTGTTGGAAGACCTGAGAGGACATGGCATTGAGATTCATTCTACAGGTGGAGAAACAGCGGATGTAGGGGATCTTGTGCGAACTATTATTGTTGATTCTACTGTAATTGCTCGTATGAAAAGAAGTGATGTCATCTCAAATGACAATATCCAGCCCGGAGATGTTATTGTCGGCCTGTCTTCGTATGGACAGTCAACCTACGAAAAGGAATACAATGGTGGTATGGGCAGTAACGGCTTGACAAGTGCACGTCATGACGTCTTTCATAAATCATTAGCACATGAATTTCCGGAGAGCTTTGACCCTCAAGTCCCAAAAGATCTTGTTTACAGTGGTTCGAAAACCTTGACTGATATTATTGAAAATTGTCCAATAGATGCAGGGAAGTTGGTGTTATCACCGACAAGAACGTATGCTCCAATAATCAAAGCAATACTAGAAGAATGTAAAGGAAAGGTAAATGGTATGGTTCATTGTTCCGGTGGTGCACAAACCAAAATTTTACACTTTGTAAAAAACCTCCACATCATTAAAGACAATTTATTTGAGATACCCCCACTCTTTGATATGATTCAAAAAGAATCAAAAACAGATTGGCAAGAAATGTATAAAGTCTTTAACATGGGGCATCGTATGGAACTCTATTTACCCGAAGAATATGCATCAGAAATTATTGCAATATCTGAACGATTCGGTGTAGCAGCGAAGGTGATTGGACGCGTCGAATCAGCTGACAAAGGACAGGTCACCATTGATGGTGAAAAAGGGAAATACATCTACCACTAAAAAAATTCATTTTTTTTTTATTCTAAGCATTAGAATCCTTATTTTTGCCCTCCGTTCATTGAACATTGGAGAGGTGCCTGAGAGGCCGAAAGGACTTGTTTGCTAAACAAGCGTACCCTAACCGGGTACCCGGGGTTCGAATCCCCGTCTCTCCGCAAGGTTTGTAATAAGGAATTAAAATGATTACTTTTGCACGCACTTTCCAAATTATTTGGAAAAACTGAAGATGACTAATTCATCGGGGTGTAGCGTAGCCCGGTCATCGCGCCTGCTTTGGGAGCAGGAGGTCGCAGGTTCGAATCCTGCCACCCCGACATGGGGGATGTAACCCATCCCCCTTTTTTATTGGTCGAGTAGCTCAGCTGGATAGAGCATCTGCCTTCTAAGCAGACGGTCACAGGTTCGAATCCTGTCTCGATCACAACATAAATTGCCGTAAGTACTACCAATATTGACTTACGGCTTTTTTATGCTTTCAAAACGTACGAGAAAACGAACGATATTAATTCATTTTTACATAAAAAGAGGTAATTCGTGTCCAGTTGAAAACGTTTCTATAAACTTATAATGGTTGAATATTTCTTCAAGAGCTTCTTCTTTAGTTTTGGCTTACCGAATACATAAACTTGTAAAGTAAGTTTCAATAATTCAATGTATTTCTCATTTGATAGCTTTTCGAAGTTGGTTTGTATGAAGTCAAGTAGTTCGTCTATTGTTTGTATTGTCATTTGTAACTTATTTTTTTTGTTTTCGTTCATTAAATTGTGAAGTGGTACAAACTTGATTATTTTATTCTCGGTGCAATTTTGTTGTTACAATTTGGCTTTACAATTCGTGGTTTTCAATATAATTATGGTTGGGGTGGTTTTGAAGAGAGTAGAGTTGTTTCTGAAGTTGCTTTTATGTGGGTCGCTGTATATACTTGTATATTGATTGGATATTATATTTTCCGAAATGTATTTACTGACCTAATAGATAAGATAGCTGATTTTTTTACCGAGTAATTCGTGTTACAGTAGTTCGTTTACGTTTTCTATTTTCACTTCAATTCTATTTCAATAATTCCTAATTCGTGTTTTTCTATCTTTGGAGAAACTAATTTTTTCAACATGAAGTACTTTCTCTCCTATTTGTCATTTCTCATCATCTTCAGCAGTCATTCACAGAACCCGAACCCAAGTTCCAATTTAGACGAATATATTCTAGCAGAAATGGGAGAAGAGCATTTCCCGGGAACTACAACAGTGATTGTAAAAGAAGGAGAGATTGTTTGGATTCAATCTTACGGTTTTGCCGATATTGAAAATGGTATTTTAGTAACCGACAGTACTCAGTTCTTGTTGGCATCTATGTCGAAACTATTCACTGGAACTGCTACCATGCAGCTCAAAGAAAGCGGCATGTTAGAGCTCGACGACGACATCAACGAACATCTCCCTTGGGTTTTGCAGCACCCTGTGCAAAGTACTACTCCCTTGACCATTCAACAGCTGATGACACATACATCCTCAATAAAAGACAACTGGGGTGCAATGGCCAATTACTATGGGTATCCAGACCCGACCTTGAGTCTAGAGGATTGCATGCAGGACTACTTTACGTTAACAGGAGGAAACTATGACGCCAACCAAAATTTTAGTAGTGCTACTCCAGGAACGGCATACAGTTATTCAAATATGGCTACAGCCCTGAATGGTTATATTACAGAAATTGTAAGTGCAACTCCTTTTGATGACTTTTGTGATGCGAATATTTTCGAACCCCTATGTATGGAAAAGACAGCCTGGCACATGGCGGATCTTGATTCCAATGAAGTGGCACGACCCTATTCTTATTCCAACGGGAATTTTGTTGCCAATCCACATTATGGATTTGCCGATTACCCAGACGGACAATTGAGAAGCTCCGCTTTGGACTTGGCAAATTTCATGATTGCTTTTTTAAATGGCGGAACACTGGGAGACAATACCATCTTGAACCCTTCATCTGTTAATGAAATGTGGACAGAACAAGTTCCATCAATTCAGAACTCTCAGGGTTTGAATTGGTATAAAGAGCTGCTGTACTACAGCGGAGGTGAGGCTTACCTATGGGGGCACAATGGCGGCGAAATGGGGGTTTCAACCGATATGTATATAGATCCAGCATCAAACATTGGAGTATGCGTACTTTCCAACGGAAGCGGAACGAATTTATACATTTGCGATGCCCTTTATGATTACGCACTATCTCTGAATAATAATAATGGCATTGTTCCGGCATGTTCAACTTCAGGATTGACCAATCTGAATCCATCACAAAAAAACCTCATACAAATTCTCGATGTATTGGGCAGAGAAACGACTTTTAAACCCAATACTCCTTTGATCTATGTCTATGATGATGGAAGTATAGAGAAGGTGTTTCGTGTGGCGTATTAGATCGAAATTTTATTGAGACTTTAAAAAAACTGCATCTATTTTTCCAAGGTGAAAGTACATTCTAAACAATTCACCTGTTTTTTATGTTTATGAATTGAACTTTAAAAACAGGCAAAGCTAAATTTTAGCGACTCCAAGGCTGTTTCTTAACAACATAAAACATAAAGAATTATGAACATATCAAAAATGTGGTCCATGTACTACCCTGTAATATTGGCCTTCCTTTCCTTTTTGTACTCTGTAACACTTTGGTTTACAGGAAATAAGCTTGAGGGCATCTTTGTTGGTATATGGGTTCCTTCAATTTTAGGTTTTTCCGTTGCTATCAGACAAATAAGAAGAGATACGAACCAAGAAAATCAAAAAGAATGATGAATAATACAGCAATGTTTACCATCGGATTTGTCATTTTCGCAGCTTACATGTGGGGCTATCTTTCGATGATTAGTAAAGCCAATAAAGAGCAAGAAAAAAACGAACAAAAATAGGTGTAGCGTGACTTCATAAGTTGAAGTTTACTAATTTTATATATGTCTTTTTTTTCCTCTCTAAAAACCAAATTATTTGGCCCCTCTGTCAATTACACTGAATTAATTGAAAATGGTGCGCTTGTCATTGATGTCCGATCCCCTCAGGAATTCATATCGGGACATGCTTTAAAAAGCAAGAACATCCCCTTAAATGTTTTGAAGTCAAAAACAGCTTCATTAAAAGGAAAAGAAATAATCTTGGTATGTAAATCCGGTGGAAGAGCGGGAATAGCGAAGTCTCTCCTGAGAAAAGAAGGTATCACCGCTCATAATCTTGGTCCTTGGCAAAGGGCACAAAATCTTTGATTTTATACTAGAAATTGAAATAGGTCTGGCTTGTCATTCAGGTATTCCCCATAGAATTTAAACGCTTTCATTCTTTCTATTAGCGCATCCAATTCACTTGAACTGCCCAACTCAATACCAACTACTGCTGGGGCATTTTCTCGGCTTTGCTTTTTGGAATACTCAAAATGCGTGATGTCATCCTTCGGACCTAAAACTTTTTCTATAAAATCCTTCAAAGCACCTGCGCGCTGAGGGAAGCGTACCACAAAATAATGTTTTACTCCAGCATGTAATAATGCCCTTTCTTTTATCTCTTCAGTCCGGGTAATGTCATTATTACTTCCACTCACTAAGCAGACTACATTCTTACCTTTAATCTCTTCTCTGTAATCGTCAAGAACAGCTACGGTCATTGCCCCTGCTGGCTCTACAACAATCGCGTCTTTATTATACATATCCAATATGGTCTGACAAATCTTACCTTCATGAACGGTGGCCATTTGCGTCAGGTTTTTCTTACAAATATTAAAATTCAAATCACCAACTCTTTTAACCGAAGCTCCATCCACAAATTTTTCAACCTCATCTATGGTTGTATTTACTCCGTTTGCCATTGAGGTAGACATCGATGGTGCACCTTCGGGTTCGACACCTATTATTTTTGTTTTTGGTGAAAGCTCTTTAAAAACACTTGAAACTCCTGAGGCCACGCCGCCGCCGCCAACCGGTAAAAAAAGATAATCTATACCTACCTTCGATTGTGCCAAAATCTCAAGACCAATTGTTGCTTGACCTTCAATCACTTTTTCATCATCAAAGGGATGAACGAAAAGCATTGCATTGGCTTTACAATAATCTCTTGCCTGTTGAGAGGCATCATCAAAAGTATCTCCTACTAAAATCACTTCAACATAATCACCGCCAAACATTTTTACCTGTGCAATCTTTTGTTTAGGCGTAGGTGTCGGCATAAAAATCATTCCTTTGACCTTTTTTCGCGCGCAAGAATACGCAACACCTTGGGCATGATTCCCTGCACTTGCACAAACGACTCCTTTCTGTAAATCAGCTGAGCGAATGGTTGAAATTTTATTATACGCTCCTCTAATCTTATAGGATCGAACCTGCTGTAAATCTTCACGTTTGAAATAAACCGAAGCACCATATTTACGAGACTGTGTTTCATTCAAACCAAGGGGTGAACAAAGCGCAACATTTTCAAGTCGCTTTGCTGCTGCCGCAACTTCTGAAAGGTCAACTTTATACATGACTCAACTCTTGTTTCTCTAGCGCCATTGCGGCTCTCAAGGTCAGACCTACTTTTTCAATAGGATGTCCTTGAATGGATTCATTGACATGGGCTAAATGTGACAACTCGTCACCGTCAGGTTGAAAAGCATTACCTACAAGACCTGCATCTAAGTTCAATACAAATTCTTTCAATAACGGTTGACATTCTTGATCAAATAAATAACAACCGTATTCCGCGGTATCAGAAATAATTCTATTCATCTCGTAAAGCTTTTTTCTTGCTACCGTATTGGCAATTAAAGGCAGCTCATGCAAAGACTCGTAATAAGCTGATTCTTCTTTTATTCCAGCATTTACCATAGTCTCAAAGGCCAATTCAACGCCTGACTTTATAAAAGCCATGAGCAAGGTTCCATGATCAAAATAGTTCTGGTCTTCGTATAAGCTCGCATCAGACGCTTCGGTTTTTTCGAATTCAGTCTCAAGCGTTTGAGCTCTCCATGCCAACAGGTTGACATCATCATTAGTCCAATCCTCCATCATTTCAGAAGAGAATTTTCCAGACATAATGCGATTCATATGTTTTTCAAACAACGGGCGCATAATTGTTTTTAAATCCTCCGAGAGCGCGTAAACCTTGACCTTGTTTTCATCTGAAACTCGAGAAATCATTTGAGTAAGCCCGCCTTTCTTGAGTTCTTCAGAAATTGCTTCCCACCCGTATTGAATAAGCTGAGCTGCATAGCTAGGTGTTACACCCTGTTCGATCATCTTATCAAAAGCTAAAATAGAACCTGATTGAAGCATACCACAAAGTATGGTTTGTTCGCCCATCAAATCTGATTTCACCTCAGCAACAAAGGAAGAATGTAAAACCCCTGCGCGATGCCCACCTGTTGCATACGCATATGCCTTTGCCCATTCAAATCCTGTCGCATTTGGATCATTTTCTGGATGGACTGCAATTAGTGTTGGCACGCCAAATCCTCTTTTGTATTCTTCTCTAACTTCAGAACCAGGAGACTTTGGTGCCATGAGTATAACCGTAATATCCTCTCGTACCTTGATGCCTTCCTCAACAATGTTAAAGCCATGAGAATAAGCTAAAGTTGAACCAAGCTTCATCAGCGGTATTGCTCGATTCACCACAGCTGAATGTTGTTTGTCCGGTGTAAGATTAATGACTAAATCAGCACTAGGTATTAAGGCGGCATAGGTACCAACCTTAAAACCATTGGAAACTGCATTTTGATAAGAAGCTCTCTTGTCTTTAATTGCAGCATCTCTTAATGCATATGAAACGTCTAATCCCGAATCACGCATGTTCAGACCCTGGTTCAACCCTTGAGAACCACACCCTATAATGACAATTTTTTTGTCCTGTAAAACTTGAAGTCCGTTTATGAAATCTGATGTTTCTAGGAAATCACATTTTCCAAGCTGTATTAATTTTTGTGTTTCTGTTAAGGTGTTAAAATAATTGCTCATAATCTTATTTATAGGTGTTTTCTAATTCATTTACAATGGAAGTCAAGGTGCGCATTGGTTTGGTAATCGCGACTCTTCCTGACCTCACAAACTCTAATATTCCATAAGGTGCTAGTTCATCAAATAGGTGCTGTGTTTCTTCTTTATGACCTGTTTTTTCAATCACCGTAAATTCGGACTCAACACTTAATACTCGCGCGTGATGAGAGCGAACTATGTGCTCGGCTTCACCTCCCTGCATTAAGATATTTGTTGGAACTTTGAATAATGCAATCTCTTGATAGATGATCTCTTCGTCTAAATGATATACAGCTTTAATTACCTCAACCTGCTTGTCTAACTGAAGTGTTACTTTCTTAACAAGGTCTTCTGTCTCGTTAATTACAATTGTATAGCGATGAATATTTTGTACCTCACTATCTGAAGCAGCTATACTTTCAATGTTTATTTTTCTTCTTGTAAAGACAATGGTCACTCTATTTAGAAGACCTACCATGTCCTCAGTAAAGACGGATATTGTATATCTTTTTTTCATTGCTAATTATTTAAGTCGTATTTCTGATACCGATGCACCAGTAGGAACCATAGGAAATACATTGTTCTCTTTTGCTACCCGCACCTCTAAAAAGAAAGCACCATCATGAACAAGCATTTTACTAACCGCATCATTGAGATCTTTACGTTCAGTAACTTTTCTTGTCTCAATACCATATCCGGAAACTATTTGTTGAAAATCAGGATTAACCATGGTCGTTGATGCATATCTTTTTTCAAAAAAGAGTTCTTGCCATTGACGAACCATACCCAAGAATTCATTATTCAGAACAACAATCTTTACAGGGGTTTTAGTTTGAAAAATCGTACCTAACTCCTGCAAGGTCATTTGAAAACCACCATCACCAATTATACCAATAACTTGTTTTTGAGGCTTGGCTATTTTAGCGCCAATAGCCGCAGGTAAACAGAAACCCATCGTACCTAAACCTCCGCTTGTAATCATAGATTTAGTACTGTTTTTGAATTGAGCATAACGACAAGTAACCATTTGATGTTGTCCAACATCCGTTACAATAATGGCATCTCCCGCAGTTTGATCATTTATTGAGCGTATCACCTCTCCCATACTTAATTCATCTACACTCGGATTCAACTCTTCCTTGATGACTTCCTCGTATTCCTCAAATTCAAGTTTTCGAAATTCATCAAGCCAGACTCTATGATTGTTTGGCTTAATCCATTCAGTAAGGGCTAATAAACTTTCTTTGGCGTCTCCTAGAATAGCCACATCTGTTTTAACATTTTTATCAACCTCCGCTGGGTCAATTTCGAGATGAATAACTTTTGCTTGTGTGGCATAGCGACTTAAGTCACCTGTTATACGATCGTCAAAGCGCATACCTATTGCTATTAGAACATCACATTCATTTGTTAATTTATTTGGAGCATAATTCCCATGCATTCCAAGCATTCCAACGTTTAAATAATGATCTGTGTCAAGTGCTGAAAGCCCCATGATTGTCCATGCAGATGGCAATTCTGCCTTTTCAATAAATGTCTGAAACTCAGACTCAGCCTCTGAAAGTATAATCCCTTGACCAAAAAGAACCAACGGACGTTTTGCATTATTTATAAGTGCAGCAGCAGCTTTAACTTTGCTTAAATCTACTCTTGGACGAGGTACATAGCTTCGCATTCCCTTAAAAGGATTATAATTGAAAGTTAAGCTTCCAAATTGGGCATCCTTTGTAATATCGACTAAAACGGGACCTGGCTTACCAGATCTCGCAATGTAAAATGCTTTAGCTAGGGCGTCTGGAATTTCCTCGGCTCTTGTTACCTGATAATTCCACTTTGTAACAGGCATTGAAATACCTATGACATCTGTTTCCTGAAAGGCATCAGATCCTAATAGCCCACTTGCAACTTGTCCAGTGATACATACCATTGGTGTTGAGTCTATCTGAGCATCTGCGATTCCTGTAATTAAATTGGTTGCACCGGGGCCAGATGTTGCAATACATACTCCTACTTTTCCGGAAGCTCTGGCATAACCCTGTGCTGCGTGAGTTGCGCCTTGTTCATGTCGTACCAAAATGTGTTTCAATTCATCTTCTACATCATACAAAGCATCATACACTGGCATTATTGCTCCACCTGGATACCCAAAAATGAGATCTACTCCTTCCTTAATTAAGGATTGAACAACGGCTTGAGCTCCGCTCATTGTTTTTTGAGTTGATACTTGCGGTTGTTGTACTTTTTTAAGCGCGTCCATATTACTAGAAATTATCAGTTACACATCCCTCAGATGCAGGTGAAACGAGCTTGGCATATTTATAAAGTGAACCTTTCCCAACCTTAAGAGGTGGTGCTATCCACGTAGTTTTTCTTAACGCCATTTCTTCTGTGGAAATGTTTAGTGTGATGGTATTTTTAACAGCGTCAATTGTAATCTCATCACCTTGTTTTACAAATGCGATAGGCCCTCCTTCTTGTGCCTCTGGTGATATATGTCCAACGACAAAACCGTGTGTGCCGCCTGAAAAACGACCGTCCGTTATTAATGCCACATCATTACCGAGACCAGCACCAATAATAGCAGCTGTCGGCTTAAGCATCTCAGGCATTCCAGGGCCTCCCTTGGGACCTTCATAACGAATGACAACAACATCTCCTTTTACAACTTCACCCTTTCTTATACCATCATTAGCATCATATTCTGAATCAAACACCTTTGCTTTTCCAGTAAATATTAATCCTTCCTTTCCTGTGATTTTTGCTACTCCTCCGGTTGGAGAAAGGTTCCCCTTTAGGATTCGAATATGTCCGGAGTCTTTGATAGGTTTTGTTATAGGTAGAATGACATCCTGTCCTTCGGTTAAAGAAGGTACGCAAGCTAAGTTTTCAGCCAAAGTTTTTCCTGTCACGGTTAAACAATCTCCGTGAAGCATGTCTTCACCTAACATATACTTTAAAACAGCCGGAACACCTCCGACATTATGTAAATCCTCCATCAAATACCTTCCACTTGGTTTTAGATCTGCCAAGAATGGTGTACTGTCTGAAATCCTCTGGAAATCATCAAGGGTAAATGATATTTTTGCTGCTGACGCTATAGCTAAAAAATGCAATACTGCATTTGTAGATCCACCCAACACAGTAACTAAGCGTATTGCGTTTTCAAGAGCTTTCTTTGTAACAATATCACTTGGCTTAATATCTTTTTCTATTAGTAAACGAAGTGCTCTTCCTACTGCAACACTTTCATTCTTCTTTGCATCACTTAAAGCAGGGTTAGAGGAGTTAAAGGGCAGGGACATTCCTAAAGCCTCTATTGCCGCTGCCATAGTATTGGCCGTATACATTCCTCCACATGCACCAGCACCTGGACATGCTTTTTTGATGATGGACTTATATTCTCTCTCTTCAATATTGCCTGCATTTTTTTGTCCCCACGCCTCGAAAGCAGATACAACATCAAGTTTCTTACCTTCATGACAGCCAGAAGAAATGGTACCTCCGTATAATAAGACACTTGGTCTATTCACGCGAAGCATCGCGATTAATGCACCAGGCATATTTTTATCACAGCCAACAACTGTTGCTAAAGCATCGTATGACATTCCCTCTACAACTGTCTCCATCGAATCTGCAATGATCTCCCGAGAAGGAAGCGAAAAACGCATACCCGGAGTTCCCATTGAAATACCGTCACTCACGCCTATTGTATTAAAAATTAATCCAACTAAATCTTCTTGAAGGGTTCCTTTCTTGACAAGCTTAGCTAATTCATTAAGATGCATATTACAAGGATTTCCCTCATATCCAGTACTCGCAATCCCAACAAATGGTTTTGAAAAATCCTCCTCACTTAGACCTATAGCATGAAGCATTGCTTGAGCTGCCGGTTGGGAATCATCTTGAGTTACTCGCTGACTGTATTTATTGAGTTTCATATTAAACTAATTCAAAATTTTTATACTCTTTTTTTTGTACTCGATTATTGTATGCTCTTGACAATTCATAGCCAATTGTATCCGACCATTGTAAGCCAAAATTCTTACCATCAAGACTTTCTATACCTGCTACCTCAGCAGCTGTTCCCGTAAAAAAGGCACCATCAGCCGCATAAACATCTTCTACTTTAAATTGGCTTTCTCGAACCTCTATACCCATTTCATTAGCCAGTTCAAAAATTGTTTGCCTTGTAATGCCAGGAAGAATATTTCCAAGCTTAGGTGTATATAAAACCTCATCCTTTTCAAAGAAGAAATTAGCGCCAGGTCCTTCAGCTACAAAACCATTAGAATCCAACAGCAAAGCTTCATCAAAGCCCTCTTGTTTTGCTTCGGTTGTGGCAAGAATTGAATTGGTATAGTGACCCGTAACTTTTGCTTCAACAAAACACGCTTTAGGATTTGGACGTTGAAAAGAGGAAGTCATTAAGCGCAATAAACTGTCTCCCAAATATCTTCCCCATTCCCATGCGCATAATAAAACGTGTGAGTCATCACCTGAAACAAGACTCATGTTTTCCCCAGGATAGATTAGTGGTCGTATATATGCATTTGTTAAATTGTTTTTTTTAAGTAGCTCATAGGATAATTTAGTTAACGTCTCACTTGATAAAGCAAGTGGGATTTGCATCTTTTGTGCCGAAAAATGAAGCCTATCGTAATGCTCTTTTGCTTTAAAAATCAAAGTGCCATCTTCAGTTTCATAAGATCGAATACCTTCAAATACGGCGTTTCCATAATGTAAAGATTGATTGTATAGTGTCAGGCTTGCATCTTTTGCTTTTGTCCATTTGCCATCTAGATATACGATAGTATCGTCTGAATAATACATAATTCTGCTTTTAAATTTTAAACTAAAAAAGCCATCCTTTTGGATAGCTTTACAATATTTTTTATACCATCCAAAGATCAGTTGCGTTCAGCAATAATTTTAATAATCTCCTTTATAGTAGTGTAATTCATCATTTTGAATACAAATGTATTTCGATTGATATTTAAAAAAAATGACAAAAATCAGTTTTCCGTAAAACATGGTGCTGCAAACGAATAAAAAGTTCTGACCTTGACTAAGTGTCTTTATGACATAAAAAAAACTTTAGGCAACTATTTCCTAAAAACTTTGTCTGTATATTTGAAGAGTTAAACCGCTAAAATGTCCAGATTACTGCTTGTAATGTCTTTTGTCATTCTAATACATGATGTGTTCGGGCAATTGGTTTTTGCGGAACTTCAAGGAACTCCAGTTAATACCTCAGGGTGGAATTTGACCGGAGCAGCATACGTTGGAAATACTGTTGGAGATGCCAATAATGATAGCGATGAAATCATTCTGACCAACCAAACCAATACGAGCAGTGGAGCCGTTTTCTTTCAAGAGCCGTTAGACTTATCTACGTGTAATCAATGGCACGTGGACTTTGAATTTAGAATTTGGGAAGGTAACGGCGCAGATGGGATTGCTTTTTGTTTTCTTGATGTTCCTCCTGTAGGATTTGTGTCAGGAGGTGGCGTAGGTGTGCCTTCTACCGCAAATGGTATTAAAGTTATTTTTGATACTTATAACAATTGGGGTGCCGCCAATCCAGGCCTAGGCATATACAGCGGTGTAGGTTACAATGAAAATCCTGCTATTTCATCTGGCCTGGTCTTTATTAATAATGTAGGCGGAAACTTGAATTTTATCCGCTCCAACAATTATAATTCCGCGACAATAACCTACAATAACGGAACCATTACCCTAACTGTAAATGGAGTGCTTTACATTAATGCCTTTTTTCCGGTAAATTTTGCAGGATATATGGGTTTCACGGCAAGTACTGGAGGTTTAAACGATAAACATTCGATCAAGAATGTTCAAATTTTTGCAGACCTCCCAGAAGCGAACGCAGGGGCTGACATTTCCGTTTGCAGCGGTGAACCCGTACAAATTGGCACTACGGATGACCCCAATAACAGCTATCTATGGGACAATCCAACACTACTTGATGACCCTAATATTTCTAATCCTACAACAACCATCGAAAACAATACAAGTCAACCTATTTTTCAGCAATTTATTGTTGAAACACTGATTACGGCGAATTCAGGTGCCTGTCCTGATTATGACACCATTAATGTTACCATCCTCCCGGATTTAAATAGCACAGAAAATATAGCCATCTGTGAAAATGAACTTCCATTCCTTTGGAATGATTTGGTGTTGAATACCTCCACGACGGAAACACTATCCCTATTAAGTGTTAATAATTGCGACTCCGTAGCAACCTTAAACCTAACTGTGAATACAGCAACAACGAGCTTTAATGATACTGTGGTATGCGACACGGAATTACCTTTTCTTTGGAATGGCATTTCAATTAATGAAACTGGCGACTTTATGGCAACACTAACAAACAGTGTAGGTTGTGATTCAGCTGCAAATTTGAATGTTATCGTCCTTCCTTCTCTCGAAAGCACGACGGATTCTATTATTTGTGAATCTGAACTTCCCCTAAATTGGAATGGCTTAATATTTACCGGAACAGATACTCAAAGTACAATTCTTAACAGTGTGGTTTCAGGCTGTGATTCCACGGTCACATTAAACCTAAACGTTAATCCAACTCTTTTTAGTTCGACTGACTCAACAGTTTGTGAAACAGAACTGCCCTTATTTTGGAATGGATTGGAAATTTCAAATGCAGGCACTCATACGACAACGCTTTTTAGCA
>Ga0206131_10000929_pt1 | contig 39272 bp, 74 predicted proteins | sample Helgoland_Spring_FD_148636 | JGI IMG/M metagenome (GOLD analysis project Ga0206131, IMG submission 148636) | Pelagic subsurface seawater microbial communities from Kabeltonne, Helgoland, North Sea - Helgoland_Spring_Bloom_20160517_1 | ecosystem: Environmental > Aquatic > Marine > Epipelagic ... | reverse complement strand
CATCGCCACCAACATCGCCACGAATGGAGCAGTGCACTCCTTTTATTTCGATATGGCCAGTCATGCCTTTAGCTATTGTTATGTTTTCTTTTACAAAGTCTAGGATTTCTTTATCTGTTAGTTTCATTGTTTTCACCCTTTAGCTTTTCTTTTCTAAGCACTTCATTGTCCGCTTCTTCCTATAGGAACATATACAGAACCGACTTTGTGATAGGATTTTAACATAGGAACACCTCACTTGCTTTTGAAACATAATTATACACCACCACCAGCTAATTGTCAAGTCATTCTGGCTCTTCATCATTATTTAATGACAACGTGTAACTGAAACTTTCAGTGTCGTATGCGGGATGCTCCCAACTGATTTCGTCGGTGATTTCCATATCCATATCATCATTAAACATATGGGTGATCAATAACGCAATCTCTTCACGAGACATTTTGTGGATGTGCCGCAGATCGTCTAGATCTCGCTCCAACTCAGTTTGTTCCTCCTTACGTCTTCGATACTCGGCTAAGTTTACTACGTTACTCATGGCAATAAATTATCCTATTTGACTCGTTGTTTTTTTGGTACTTCGGTTCGAACCAGAATTCCCGAATATAACCCATATCGATATTTATTAGTTATCAATTCGTAACCCAAAAAATCTTTTATTTTTTCACTTTTGTCTTTTTCTATTGTAGATGCCAACTGAGAAAGACTTGTCCAAGTTTGTTTGGTGTAGTCTTTCATCGAACGATTTCCACTTCACTTTCTGTTTCAATAACAACTCTAGCACCGCAGGATAAGATCTTGTCACCATTCTCACCATAACGAACAATACTCGGCCCGAGCACCTTCACTTCGTGACAGTAGGTATTCTTACGGCCTTCTTTGATTGTGATCACAGGATCGTTGGTACCGTGTTTCAAGTTTGACTTGATCTTGTGTTGATTGACATGAATATATTTCATTAATATATCACCTTTCAGTTTTATTTGATAACAGGTGTTATCTTAACATATAATCCATATAATGTCAAGAGATCATATCCGAAATTTCTGCCGCATATTTTTTGTTAGTTACTGGGACTGCGTTGGATTTGTGGAGTTGTCCCAGACCGATGACGAAGTCTCCGGTGTATCTTGGGGATTCTCGTCGGTCTCCTCCCGACAATCTCGCAGGAGCATGGAACGATGGGTAGCGTTCTGTCTCTGCCGCGCGTTGGCTTGCATACGACGCTTTTGGTTGGTATTCCTGAAACTTAGGCGCGACATACTTGACACAGACTTCTCCTTTAGGCTTCTTGGATTTGCGTTTGCGACCGTTATAGTCGTACTTCATATTTCCAAAGATCATACTTCAACTCACAGTTTTCATTTGATATACGTATGATATCACACAGTCAAGAAGATGTCAAGTCTAAACTGCTCGACCTTTCTTCTGACTGGCAATCCATTTAATAGCCGCAGCGTTCTGTGGTGGCTGCTTTGCAAATTTTGTTGCCCACTTGAAACCTTTCATCGTACCAGATTTCCAATCAGCGCCATCGCTGTTATCGACAATCATCATGTTCTGTCTAAAGAACGACTGAAACTTACCAATGTTGTTCTGTACGTCATTCCAAGAACCCGTCACCACATCATCAGGCAACGTTCTAGCACGAGCTTGGTTGCGATCTTTTGCGGTTTCGAGATTGGTATTGACGAACAACATACCTACATCATAACCTAACTTCTTCATCTGATTGGCTTGCGACGAGATTTTAGCGTAGTCTCTGCCGGTACCATCGATGACAACCCCGAGGCGCCCTTTGAGGTACAACTCTTGTTGCTTACCCGTAAGAGTTTTTGCTGCGTTGCGCATGCTCTGCCCTTTGTCGCTACCGATGAACTCGGGTGACATCTCTTCGCCGGCTTTCTTCATTGCGATTTCAAATGCGTGGTCAGAGTTAACGAGCCGAAACCCAAGAGAAGTTAGAGCTGTCTGCCCAATCATAAACGATTTACCGCTGCCGGGGCCTCCAGCCAAGAATATTGCTTTAAAGATTGCGGGGTCGTTGACACCCTCTTCCAAGAATTGTGAAAATCTTAACATATTGGTAATCTACTTATTGAAACCTTTATTTATACTTTGTCGTAACTGACACCGACATCAGCACCAAACTCTGTCATATAGTTATCGTCAGTCTCAGTTTCCACTGGGCGTCTACTCTCCACATTGTAAATCTTGTGGTCGATTATGTAGCCGGGGTTCTTATTGAGACGGTTGTATATGTACGAATCGTCTGTCCATACTATGCGGTTGTTGGGATACCCGAAGAAATTACCATCATCCATCTTAAACATATGACAGCACTTATGTTCCGGATCTTCTGAAAAGTTTGTGTCGAGTATCGTGCGATCTTCCCAAGACCAATCCAGTGTGAACATATACTCACCCCAGTGGCGCCCACCTTTGTGGTCGATTAACTCGGCGCGCCTTCTCGCAAGTCTATTCCTCACATTGACATTGACGTAAGGTGAAAAACAATCCCAATAATGATGCATCTCTAACGGATAAATTGGTGCGTCTTTTTTCCAACAAAATGCTGTGATGGGTCTTCTAGTCCAGTTCACACCATTTTCTAATAGCGTTTCGAAAAGAGGCACTCGCCTCTCCATACTAGCAACACTATGAATCTCTGCTACGGTGAACTCGCCGTGCCCTTTAGTGTGGTCATACAAGTATTCGTCTCGTATCAAACACACGAAGGGTGGTAGGTTGCAGTTTAAGAAGGCCACAAGTCCCCCATATCCCTATCATCACGAATGCGCATAATGATCTCGTGCTTCTCCGCGTTTGTAAACTCGGTCCAATAAACGATTTCCATTTTGTGTCTATGACACCCAATGCACGTTTCATTGTAGTCTATTATGCACGCACCTATGCATGGAGAGTATACAAAACTTGTGGTGTCTTCGATCATTTATTTTTTCTATAAGTTAATGCTACCTTAATATTTAGGAAATGGAAAACCAGACTGTAATATACGTAGACATCATCGTCCTTATAAAACATCAGAGATGGCAGCACCGCAATCTCAAAATAATTTTTCCAAGTGTTCTCGTGATCGAACTCGAATCTGCTCATCAGTTCGCTTACCGGTATCGACATTATTAAAATCTCCCATATGCTGTATTATAAGTTCCGGAATCAATAGCATCGGATGTCGCTTTTTCTGTTGCAAAAACTCGATGAATGATTTTCCCTTCACAGTATATATCTGCTGTCGGGTAACCTTCGACGTTCCTAAACATTTCTACCAGCATTTTTTTGTTTCTGAGTTTCTCTGAGTTTCTGGCATAAGTTTTTGCCAGATCTCTAACTCTATCGTAGATACTCAACAGATCACCATCGTAAGGGCCAAGGATATTAATTACAACATCATCAGGGCACGTTTCCATCTCAACTAAAGTTAACTCACTCATAAAAACTCCATACAGTTATAATAAAACGGGGGCTTCAATTCACAACAATTCATAGCAATTTTCGATATCCACCCCCAAACACAAACACATTATGTCACACCTTTCGGTGAATGTCAAGATCAACAATCCCAACTAATATCAGGCCGGGTTTTACCACTACCGTTCCAATAGATTTTGCAACCACACTCTTCAATGATGGGAATGATTGCTTTGAGATTTGCAACACCTTCGTCGGTGCCATCGAAACAGAACATAGAACTACCAGCAATTTCTGGGGGCATACAAACAAACCCACTCACACTGATATCAGGTTCATAGTCGAGATCCTCGAAGTCATTGAAGAGGGGTGAGACGAAACCCTCACCTTCACAATGTGCACAATGAACATCGTCTTCATCGTCGAAACCTGTACCGTCACAGTATTCGCAATCTTCTTCACTCGTGTCAGGGACTTCACAGTCTTGAGAATGATTGAATAACACTTTGGTCATATCAGTGTGCTCGACTTCACCCCACGCACACGATTGACAACACGGCATGTTCCACTCTACAAACCAGCCCTCCTTGCGGAGTCTGGTCTGTAGTTTAGTGAATCCATTTTCCATTATGCTGCCTCCGCCATTTCTAGTGCGAGGTTGGTCGCTTTGACTTTGCGAGTTTGATTCACACCAAACCAAGCAGAAGTCATTCGCGTGTCAGCAGATCTTCCGACAACGTGATCGGTCGTATAAGTCACCGCGTTCAGAGCATTCCACCAAGTACCCATCGCCATATCTGCACCGGGCTGTGTTTCCAATACATCAAACGCACCTTTAGCAGTAGTGGACAACTCAGAGTATTCTGTAACAACACGTTTGGCGGTGTTCGCAGCAGGAAATACTTCGTTAAAGAATGTAATCAAATCACTAGATGAAGTTCGTTTGCTCGCCATGAACTTTGCAGCATCACGATACATCTCAAACTTCTGGTGAGCTAACCCCATCTGCTGTTTGACCATATCAGGATTAAAAGCACGACGATGATTCAGTTTCATTTCGTTGTTGCTTTTCTCACCAAGACTCATCGTGAGTGTATTGTTACATACAACTCGAATGGGTGTCATTCGAACATTGACAGACTTTCCATACTGATGCGGGTTAGAGAACAACATATAATTGTCAACTTGATCGTCACCTAACACATCAAACGACTCATTGATTTTCGCAAGAACCCAGACAATCTCACCGTTTTTCAGAGAACCAGCCGTGTGCATTTCCATGTCACCCGCGGCACAGAACTCAGCAAAGAAATCGAATGCTTCAGTATTCTGAACAGGTTCCCAACCGTCACCAACGCTAGGCGAGAGTACTCGGTTGTCGCTGTCTCGCAACAGGGCATTGGTCCCTGTCTCGATCATCTCACCATCATAGGTGACAAACGATGGGCGCTTCGTCACACCCCAGTCCAATCCAGCAGCTTTCTGCATCTGGCGGGGGGTAAGATCTATCCCAACTTTAGTACCGAGGCCGTGCCAAGGGACTTGACCCGCGTATGCCATTTGTGCTTTACCGTCAATAACTTCTACTTCGTGACTCATAATGTATTCCTTAAGTTTTTTTGATAACAGATGTTATCTTAACACATAAAAGATGGTTTGTCAACACTTTTTACAAAGAATCTACAAATTCTTTATGTTTTTCCATAATGGGAATAATACTGTGGATGTCCATTGCGAGAAATAACAACTGCATCTCGTGTCTCCACGATGACCACAACTCAGGATCGTGCTCTTTGATGCTACCCGCGTTGTGCATCACATCATAGAACTTGACGATTTTAACCTCTTCAGGAGCCGCTGAGAGCCTCCAGCGGTCGTGTTCCTTGCGGATTGACCTAGTGCCAACGAACTCTGGGGGCTTGGTTAGATACCAGACATATTCGGCGACTTCTGCGCCAAAGTACTCTAAAACCTCCTCAAAAGAGGCGTCAGTGTCTTCTACGGTGTCGTGTAGGATTGCCGCAACGATGGCTGTCTCCGACAAACCATGCTCCCTGACCATCTCTGAGACGATCAGAGGGTGCTCAATGTAGGGTTCTCCAGTATACTTGCGATACTGCCCTTTGTGCTTCGTTCCTGCCCATATTCGGGCATACTCTATTCGACTTTCCAACTTGGTTCTCCCTGATTTGAAATGATATTATAACACCATTCTGGGGGTATTGTCAAGTCTTTAGTCGTATGCACCCTCGAAATATGTGCCCGGCACAGAGTAGTATGCAATCACTGTGTGCATCGCCGAAACAAGAGCAGAATCGTCAGTTGTTTCAATTTGAGATTTTAATTCTTCTACAATCAAACTTTCAATTGCATCATCTTTCAAATAATTACTTAGCATAATATAGTCTCTACTTAGAATGTGGGGGTTTTTTTACTTCAATAAACCACTCGTGTTTTCGGCTGACCGGATTGAATTTTTTCTTCCGCATCTTTTCCATTTTTTTGTTTTTATACACAGTGTAATGATACTCGTGAGATTCACGAGTTTGTCCTTCTGGGATCAAATACACAACATCGTTATCTTTTCTAGCCATTACAACCTCTTGGTTTTAAAAAATGAAATAAATTCGGGCCATCTAAACATACCACCACGAATGTGACAAAAGAATAGCCCGTTGTACGGTGCTGCTAATTCCTCCCCTCTACCTAAATTAAGCTCTGTCTGTGTCATTTATAACTCCTTAAGTATTCATTACTCGAATTAAGCATCCGGTGCGCCAGTATACCATCGAATGACAGTCTCTACTCGAAATGACCGCCACGCTTCTTTGTCCAAACACCACACAACCAAGTGGTCGTTAGTTTCCTTTTGTTCCAAGATCTCAGGAACATTGTGGTGAGATAGTTCTACATTTAGTGTACACGGCATAACTCGCAGTTCGCCGGTACCAACTTTCGTAAACTCCACTGTCACAACACCTTCTTTGGCTGCTTCTATAAAGCCTTTAATTGTATCACTCATACATCACCTTCCTTAACAAAAATACCATCAATCATTTTACCCTTACGGTCTTTGATATCAATCCACGCTTGCTCTAGGCAATCCATCATAGAGTAGCCATTGCGTTCCATAATGTTGATCAACACCACCATGATATCACCAATGTCATCCTTCATATCTTTGCCTTTGCACATATTGTCTGACAGTTCCCCGCACTCCTGAATGAGTTTGCAGAACTGATCCTTGTCGGTGCTGCCCTCAATTAGATTGCGATCGCGGTGCCAGGTTCTAATGCGAGACACCATTACGTCGCTGGTGCTGGATTTTAAGACCCAGGTGCCTCGCGCCTCTCCGTTCCAAGTGTCGTTCATGCGGCCACCCTAGATTTTGTGCGGCAGTATGCCAAGAGATTTTCTGGTGTAGAAATCTCGTATGGATCCGTATCAATGTGCAGATTGTCGGTCATACCAGCCTCGGGGAAAAATGCTTCCACAACACCATTGTCAACAACCATTGCATACCGCCAAGACCGCAAACCAAACCCTACATTATCCTTCGCTACCAACATTCCAATTTCACGAGTAAATGTTCCTGATCCATCGGGGATAACTTTGACGTGTTGCAGGTATTGATCCTTTGCCCAAGCGTTCATTACAAATGCGTCGTTAACTGAGATACAATAAATCTCGTCAATACCCAATCCGTTAAACTCGGGGAAGAGTTTCTCGAATGTTGGTAGTTGATAGGTGGAACACGTCGGCGTGAATGCGCCGGGCAGCCCAAACAGGATAACCCGTTTGCCCTCAAAATAATCACCACTTGATTTTAGATCCCATCGATATGGATTTGGACCCTCAATACTTTCATCTCGCACCCGAGTGTTAAACAAAACGGACGGTAGTGCCTCGCCTTTTCTAATCATAATATAACTCCTATTGTTTACCAGTATAGATCAACTAACTCATCTTCCATTCCATATGCTTCGATTTCCCAAGGCATATCAGAATGTTTTACATTGTACTCTTCAGCCCAACGGTATTGTTTTGCTGTAAGTTCCCCACGAATGTATTGTTTTGCATGCACAAGTTCATGCGCTAAGGTTGACACGATTTCTTTAATGCTGTAAGGGTAATGTTCTTGATCGTCATAGTCAACCATGTTCCTAGAAAGTTCCACCGAGATAACTTGAGCAGATTTCATAACAGAAGAATCCAACTGGACGACGCCCGCATTACAGCACTGCCCCGCGTCGTCGCCTAGGTTGGTTCTCATATTGGTAATGATTAACACATTTTTCTTGAGATCTTTTGGAAAGAAATGGTTGACAACATCATCAATAAACTTCTCAACTCGACGCTTTTGTGGGAACCTTCCGTCAATCGCACATACAATCATAATAAATCCTCAGTTGGTATATGCATATCTTATCAAAATTCTGGGGTAATGTCAAGCACTATCTAAGTCTTTGATTCTTTTGGGTTTATGATGCCCAGAACATAGTTTTCTGCGACATCTTCGGCATAATGTACAGAATGTGCCCGAACATCGACAACATCAACTTGCACATCACCCTCAAAAAACTCTACAAAATAACCGTCTTCGCTGAGGCAAACTTCAGCCTTTCGGCCGCCCTCGCGCGAAAAGTGTGTGCTAATATTGACACGAGTGCTTTCTCTATGTTTTTTGTTTTTACCACCAAAAATTATATCCCACTGACTTTCAAACTTCGCATGCGCATCAATGTAATCTTCTTTGTTTCCTACCGCCAAGGGTCTTCGACCGCTTCCTTTTCCATTCATAATATTCTCCAAAAGTAAAGCGCCTCATTGCGAGGCGCTTGTTAGATGGGATCACCCCCTTATCGTGACTTGTTCTATTGAAGCGTCGAGTGTTGCTCTTTTTTTCTTCATTTTATAAGACGCTTCAGTTTTACCTTTTCTGTTTAGCTTGAAAATCCGTTTTCCAAGTTCCCTAGAATGTTTCTTTAGTACTTCTAGTTGGCTTTCTACCATAGGCAAGTCTCCTTGTTAAGTTTATGTTACCATAACGAAACTGGATTTTAGGGGGCCCTCCTTTTAATCCGTCAAAGTTGTCATTTTTTTATCTGGATTGAATCCTTTATTAACATTTTCTGTGATGTATCTTGCACCACCAAACATCTGAATAACAACTGCTGCCGCAACCCACTCAGCAAAGCCATACTCAATATTTAGTGGAAACAGGGTGTTGAATGACCATATTGCGATAAACGGTACCGCAGTGGCAACACCAAGTAATATCAAAACAAATGCAAATGTAGCTCTAGTACTCATTCAAAATCCTCCAAATCTTCAAGACGATCATCATCTAAATTATTTATATCAATTTGTTCCAGCTTTTCCCTAATCTTGGTTTTATTTTTACGCTTGCTGTTTAGTCTTTTTTTCTTAGGAACGAGGTCATCATATTCATCATAGAATTCACGAAATCCTCTATAGCTATTTCTACTTTTACTTTTACCCATTGGACTTTCCCAACTCTTCACCATCAAAAATTTCGGGGATATTATCCATCAAGACTTTCCTAGTTATGCCTTTGTATTTTAGTTTTTTATCCTTGATCATGACAAGAACATCTGCCTCTTTAGCAGGAACACTTTCCAGCATTTCTATGAAGATACTTTCTCGCTTTATCCTTTTCATATTGGGTGTCAGGGTTTTCATAAAGTAGCGAAACTTTCTCATTTCTCTACCCAATCTTTTGTACCCAAAATTTTCCGGAATGTTTAAAGGCTCAAACGGTGGCTTACCTTTAGGCAAATCAAACTCATAACTTTGGTTGAATGTCAGTTGCAAGATAAGTTTGATTTCCGGTGCGATGTCACAAATTCTTTTTATTTCTGGTCCGCGCGTAGAAGCGGGCAGAGAAGAAATATGCTCAAACACCTCCCCGATATTCATTCGACTAATATCAGTCGGTTTTTGTGTAACAGTAGACATAATCAAAATTCCTGTAGATGTTCCATTAGTTGTTTCATTTTGTTTTTCATGAAGTAGTTAAATAACTGACTCCTATCACGAGATTCTGTGGTTTCGTACATACTGACAATATCTTCCGACAGCGCCTCGGGAATTTTTTGCAGATCAATCAAGATCTGGTTTCGGTTATAGTTCCTCATCATTTCTTCGTTGCAAAACTCTTGTGGTTGTTGCTGCAACCACATATTTAGCTTCTTTGTATTGATGGGTTTCTGTCTAGATTCCGACACAAAGGTGTCATCCTGAGATAGAATATTAGGAATACCGTCACCACGATCACCACGAATAATGTGCTCACACAAATATGCATGGGGATTGCCTTCAGGGCGAATAAACTTTTTAGCCATAGGGCTATACTGATCGACATTCACAAACTTCTGCAATTGCATAAAGTCTTTATCACTAGACAAGATCAATATACGTTCCGTGTCGGCGTTGCGCAAGAAGACACCGTTCTGGTGACATAGAGTTCCGATAATGTCATCAGCTTCGGCTCCAGCAACTTGCAGCACTTTGTATGGAAAGTTTTCTTTCAACTCGTCTTTGATTTTATGCAGGACTTCGAAGATGAGCGCCCAGTTATATGGTGATGCATCTCTAGACTTTTTGCGCGAGGCTTTGTAGTACGGGAAAATATCTCTTCTCCAGTAGTTCTTATCGTCAGCGCAGATAACTATCTCACCATAGTCTTGTTTGAATTTAACGTTGTAAGATTTTAGTGCGAGTGCAACCATATGTCGAATTAAGTTTTCATCAACATGCTTGGTTATACCAGGCTGCATCATTAAGTTAGATATCATTACCTGATTCAGATCCACGAGTATCATTACGATTTCCTATTATGTAATTTTCAGAACTATTGTATCACAATTAAAGCGACCTGTCAAGCCTTGTTCTTTTGTAGTTAGTTGTGGCAAAATCTTTTTGATCTTGACTTTACCCGCATCCATCAACTCAGGAATAATAACTTCAGGTTTGCGTAACCGCTTCCCTACACTGGATTTTGTGTTGAAGTTCTTCAGGGTAGTGCCTTTAAAAGTTAAGCCTTTTGCATTGTCGGAGTTATACACACCCAGCATCTTAGTCTTTATGTTGTAAGTCCATACCTGATCAGCACCCACCACCTTTTCTATGGGAACACATTTAAATCCGGAGTGTTCTTCAAGAAATTTTACCTTAGATACAATTTGTGTTACAGGCTTCTCTTTGACTCTGCGTTTTTTCCTTGTAGGTTTGTTTGCAATAGCAGATTTATTTGTGGTGGATACTATGTTATCATAAAACTCACCTAATTTTTTTAGTTGAGGTTTTGTGAAGTGTGAGTACGCTTCTTTTATTTGTTCATCTTCACCAGCAATCGCAAGAGTGATTTCTTTTGATGGGTCGATAAACATTTCACACATACGTTGTAGTACTACAGCACTAAGTTTCTTACCAGCAAAATACTTTTCCAAATCATATTTCTGCTTACATCCAGATGCAATATAGTCATCAATCAATCCTTCGATCTCGCCTGCTTCTTCACGAGCTTTTTCTAATATTCTGTCTTGCACAGAAACCTTGGGCACATCCTTTTTGACAACAGTTTTGATGCGAACACCCTTATAGTTCAGGAGCATTTTCATTCCATCATCAAAAAACTTTTGAGTAGTTTCATCAGGAACCATTCCCTGAAGCATCATTCTGGATATCCAAGCAACTTGCAAAGTAATCTTAGAATCTGGAATTGATCCGACATGCCGAATAGTTTTCTTGTCATACTTTGCATGACGGCAGTAAGACACAATAAGTTCTTTTGCTTTCTTATGATCATAACAGTAGTTATACCAGTTGAGTGCATCAATCAACTTTGTCTTATTAAACTCACCAACCCAGATAGGCTCGGGGCCCATACCCAATACAATATCAGATCGCAGTCTCTTAACCATTACATAATCCTATTAGTATACGCTTGCTTCGATGCTGATGTTGACATACTCGCCTGGCTGTTCTGGCATGATGGATGTCATAGTCTCACCGAAAAAGTCATAAGTGACTTGATACCCAGAAACATAAGTTTCACTGCGGGGCACATATTCGGTTTCACACGTCTCTCGGTTCTCGAACACATACTCAGTTCTGTAACCAGAGACAACTTCACGGGTTCTGTTGCGCTGAGAATATGCACCAATCAACGCACCAGCAATGGCAGATTTTTTGCGATGTTCTTTTGTTCTCGTAATTGCGTATGCAGTCGCGGCACCAATAACAGCCCCCATTACAGGCGCAGTTGTACTTCGCTCTCGTGTGTAGACAGGAACTTCTCTAGGCACTCGAACCTGACTCATAGTGCAAACTCTGCGCTCGTCAACAAATTCTTGTGTGTTCTGTACAGGAATCGATTTGATAACCTTTGCTTGAATAGTCTTGGCAGCAGATGTTGCAGAAAAAATAGATACCAATATTGCAAGAGAAAAAATAATTGTACGTTTCATAGTGTCACTCCGTTTTATAATATATTTAGTTTTTGTTGGTGCCGTCATCTTAGAACATCCTCCCAAAATCAATGTTAGACCAACCTTCACTTTCACACATCCAAGCAGTACCACATTTCTCGTTGACGATGATGTCACCCACAGAAACCGAATGCATTCGAGTGAACTTCTGAATGCAAGACCCTTCAGGTCCGTATCCGTTACCGACATGAAACACATCTTCAAGAGTGTCGACACCGGTTACACGGGCAACTGAAGCGAAGTGATCTGACATCCAAGGTTCAAATTTCTCAGAACCACCGAATTTGACATCGCGCTGGATTACAATCTCAGGAAACTCTCCGAAGTCCCCACTCCAACCAACTGAATTCAGGTGATCTCGGGCAGCATCTGACAGGTGAAACTGGTGAATTAAGTAAGACATAGTTCGATCTCTCATTGATTAAAAACATATTATAACAGGTATTGAGGTGGTTGTAAAGCGGTTTTTTAGACTGTTTTGTTATATGCTTATGCTAAAAAGTTATTAAGAGTGGCGATATTTTCTACTTCGGAGATGCGTTTTTTGGCGATTTCGTAATAATTTGAATCCATTTCAATACCAATAAAATTTCGTTTTGACATGATACTGGCTACACCAGTGGTGCCACTACCCATTGTATTATCAAGCACCGTGTCACCTTCGTTGGAATACGTCTTAATGAGATATTCCATCATGGAAACGGGTTTTTGAGTAGGATGATAACCTTTCTCTTGTTTCCATTTCTGGACGCTTTTGGGGTATCTGGTGCCCTCTGGATTGTCACGATGTTTTGATTGTGCTGAACCATAGACTTCACCAATTTTGGCGGTATCTGATTTAAAACCACCATATGGTGTGGACAACCACATTTGAGGATTATAGGTGGGTTTAGCGCGATAGAACACTAACACATTTTCATGTGCTTTGAGAGGCATCACTTTAGCATTCATTGGATTCGTACCCTGAGGCTTCTCCCAGATCCACTCGTATCGTAGATTTTTAAGATTAGACGAGGCTAGGGTGGTCGTAAATGGCTGTTGAGCCGTAAATACCATAGCAGCATTCTTCTTACAGATGCGATTGTATTGTTTCCACAATTCATCTAGAGGTATGATACTATCCCACTTACAAGCAGTAGTACCGTAGGGTAGATCTACCATCAACATGTCCACACTGTCATCAGGCAGCGTTGGTAGAATTTCTAAGCAATTTCCTAACCGTAAGTCTGCAACCATTCGTCAACTCCTATCATATATTCTGAATTTAATAAAGCGACCAATGATCTAGAACCACTCATCCAATCGTCATTGTCTGCTTTATTACCACCTTGTTGTGCACCAAAAAACTTGTTACGTAACTGTCCTTTGGCACGAACTTTCATCTTAATCTCATTTTCTGTTCTGAGTATTTTAACAAAGTTTTCTTTAGAAAGCAACCCTACAACATCATCAGTGCCCTCAGGATTAACACCGGCAAAGAGCAGCCATTCCCAATCTTTACCTTCAGCAACATGATTCATCATCCATGAGTTCTTCTGAATGATACCATTCTTCTGTTGAGACAATGAGAACTTATATTCCATGCGAATACCGTTGACTACAGAGTCGTGTCCGGTATTGCTAGGTTTGGTTACTTTGCATCCGAGACTTCTGAACAAATCGTCAATAATCTTTTCACCAAACTGTCCTTTTTGTTTGTTACCTAAAAACTTATATCCTTCATAAGCAGTACCAATCCAGTGATCTTGGTTCTGCTCTGAGACATAATCCTTGACACCGCATCTAATAGCCGAAACAGATAAATCCATATCATTTCTCATTTCTGATTGATTAAGTACTTATTATCGCACAATATGGGTCAAATTTCAAGCGTTTTTTGATGAAATTTTGGAATACATTATATTCCAGATATTCCTCTAATCTCGGCTTTGGTGAGATTTCGGAACTTTCGGCGAGAGGGGCTCCACTGTTTTTTTGGATTTGAGAAAATAATCGCTTCTGTGGTGCCCTCTGGGACGTATCCCACGAGCATCGACCCAGAGGTGATGTAAATGTGTTGGGGAACCCTATAATCGGCCTTAGACCAGTCTGTGACCTCCTGACGTACCTGCATAACCACTCCTTATCATCAAATTACTATGTAATTCTACATGATTTTGGAGCATATGTCAAGTTTTTATGGCAGTTTTACCAAACCTTTTATGATACTTGCACTGCCTTTTGAGACTGGACCGATATTGTACGGCGATTTTGCGACAGATTTGAACTGTATTTCCATCGTTATTTGGTAGCCTTGCCCTCCGGTGGGCCTCTTTAAACTCTTCTCTTGAGCGAGAGCTTTTGTTACACCCTTAGATTGTATGCGAATTCTAAGAACTGCTCGATGGGAGTTTGACCATCTGGGGATTTTGGGTGTGGTTTTGACGTTCATTTTTGCTGGATCTTTAGGCCCCAATAGGAAAAAACCATGCGTACCAACATTCAGGTAATATGTGTCTTTTAGGTTATAATATTTTTCGATAGTGTCTGACGGTAAGTCAAAAAATATGTCTGGACAGTTTTTCAGGTCTTGACTGTACCTTTCCTTAACGTCAGGCTGGCCAGCATCCTCCCATCTTTTTACCCACTTTTCATCCCGATCTTCGGCAATCCAAAGTTTCTTTTTCCACTTCGATTTGATGGCGGCAAGCACCTTATTAGTAACACCCAAACCTTTCATAAATTCTTTTTCTTTAGCACCATTCGTGTCACCAAAAGAAAAAGATGCGGCCGCATTATTGTATTTTATGACAAGGGAGCCCGCAGACGCCAAATCTTTTTTTAATTCGCACCCATACTCTATGCCTTTTATAAAAAGATCTAAGTCTGGTCGATCCGAAGATGCGCCTGCAGGAACATAGTTTTTTTTAACTAAACCGTAGTCTTGTAGACACTTCGCTACATTGGCTTCGTATAAAAAACCCTCCTGTGCCATCAGTTACTCTGCTTTTTTCTTAGCGGCTGAAGGTCGTTTCACCGCAGGCTTTTTCTTAGCTGGCGTTTTCTTAGCGGCGGGTGTTTTTTTAGCTGCTGCTTTCTTAGCTGGAGCTTTTTTTGGAACCTCGACAACGGGAACTTCTTTTTTCCCGAAAAAGAACTCTTTGATTTTTTGTAACATGATAGTCTCCGTAGATTTATACACTATTTAGTTTTTTTAGCTTTTGATTTTCTCTTGTCTTTTTCTTCTTCGAGTTTGTTGAGTTTATGCAATCTCGATGACACTTCCTTTGCAGTCATCCAAATGTCCTTACCACCAATCAAAGATTCCAGTTCTTCTTTGTTAAGGAAGTTTTGGTAGATGTCTTGGAGGATGCCCTCGGTCCATTTTCGCTCGTGTGTAATTTGATCGTACATTTCTCCACCCTTGCCAAACGTGCCGCCGGAATAATCGTGAAACATAAAGACAGAATGGTCAGAAATCTCAAAAGAGTTTCCGCACAAAAATATCATAGTCGCTGCTGACATGCAGTAGCCTTCAACCGAGCATACTATGTGCGCTTTAGAATCTCCCATACAACGAATAAACTGTATGGTTGTGGAAACATCACCGCCATGTGAGTTGATGTGGATGTAGACGATATCATTCTGCTGTGCGTTTCTTATTACCTCAAAAGCATCAAGATATTCTTCAGATGATTTGATATCACCGCTGAGGTATATGTTGAAGATAAACCCAATTGGTACTGGATTTCTTACTACGTTAGATTCTTTCATAATCTCACTCATATTACATGGTTCCTGTGTATTTTTGCTCCAACAAAAGAATTGTAGTACTCATCGGGCTTCAATAGAACATCATATTCCAGCTGATATTTTAGTTCCCAATAGCTACATTCGCCCTTAGTCTTACACAACCTCAAGATCTCTCGTGCAAATCTTTCGGTACCTTCCTGCTCAACTAGGAGTTTGACTTCTTCGCTCGACCCGTAATACTTCATCCAATCGGATTCGGTTTTTATTATACGCTTTCGGGTTTTGCCTTTCAGCGGGGGTTTTTTCCTCGTGCTCCAAAACCACTTCTTACCAATATACTTCATTTTATTTTCTGTGTCGGTGATCTCATAGACGAATCCATAAGAGTCACCAATCATTTCAGAAATAAACTCTTGATTTTTATATTTCCACATTAGCTCTTTAGCAAATCATCTTCCTCCGGATTCTCCCAGCCGTCAAACTCCGGCCATTCAAAAGTTGCTGTTGCTTCAGTCATAAGATCTTCATCTAGAGTCTCAGCACAAAACGGGCAGAATTTAGCTTCTACTGCCGTATCAACATAATCTATCTGGAATTCTGAGTTGCACTCCTCGCAAAATACTTTGATTGATTTCATACATACTCCTCTATTTAGACGCATCACCCCAGACATCATCCCACTTCCCTACCATAGCACCTTTTGCATAGTCTGTGCTTCGGTTCTCAAAAAAGTTTGTGTGTGTCGGTGCGTTGATCATAGACTCAACCCAAGGCAATGGATTGCGTTTCACTTTAAATAAACCTTTCATTCCCAAACTAATCAGCCTCCTGTCAGCAATGTAACGAATATATTTCTTCACTTGCTCCGGAGTTAGGTCTTCCATTTCACCCATACTAAAAGTTAGGTCAATGAACTTGTCTTCCAGTTCCACCATCCGTTCTGCAATACTGTAAATTTTACCTTTTAGTTCATCGGTCCAGATGTCTCTGTTTTCTTCGATGTAGGTGCGGAACAGTTTGATCATAGACTCAGCATGCATTGTTTCATCAACAATAGACCAAGTAACGATCTGCCCCATACCCTTCATCTTACCGTGCCGAGGAAAGTTCAACAACATAATGAATGAACTGAACAGTTGCATTCCTTCTGTAAACGCAGAAAATACTGCTATGTGGGTGGCGGTCGACGCCCTATCACCGTTCTTTGAAGATATTTCAAGAACATAGTCGTGCTTTTCTTTCATCTCTTGATACTCAAGAAAATCTGAATAAGTAGATTCTGGCATACCAATAGTTTCGATAAGATGCGAGTATGCTGCGATATGCAGCGCCTCACGAGCAGCAAACCCCATGAGCATCATTCGAACTTCTGGTTGAGGAAAATATGGCAAATAATTCTTTACGTATCCACCAGCAACATCAATGTCACCCTGCGTAAAAAATCTGAAGATGTTTGTTAAAAAATATCTTTCTTCTTCTGTAAGTTTTTTCTTCCAATCTTTTACATCTTCCACCATAGGAACTTCTGTATGAAGCCAGTGACTTTGCTCATGCTTCAGCCACGCATCATACGCCCACGGATAGTTAAATGGTTTGAAATAAGATCTTTCGTCCGTTAAAACTAATTCTTGATTTTTCATATTATCCCTCACACGCGAGACACAAATCACCATCGATGATGGCACTCATATCCAACTCTTTAATTACCTCTCTCTCTATTCTCTTAGCAACTTTATCTGCCTTTCCGATCTTCTCCGAACGGCAATAGTAAAGCGTCTTTAACTTTTGTTTCCACGCCATAAAATGCACTGCGTGAATGTATTTCAAATTTGCATCTGGTCTAAAAAATAAATTCAAAGATTGTGCTTGATCAATAAATTGCTGTCTATCGGATGCGTGTTGCACAATCCATCGCTGATCAATTTCCATTGAGGTTTTGAACACGTCTTTTTGATAATCCTCCAACCATGTCAAGTGGTGAGCAGAACCATCGTTTGCAATAATGGAACTCCAAACATCATCATACCAGTTTTCAGGTTTCCCTTCGGCAGCATCCGCGATTATCTTATCAAGGTACTTATTCTTATGTAAGAACGATCCGGAAAGCGTGTCTTGTCTGTAAGCATTTGCTCGATACGGTTCGATAGATGGTGAGGTGTTTCCCATAATAATAGAACTGCTTGCGTTTGGTGCGATTGCCATCATGTGACTAAACCGTTTGCCTGTGCCGTTAGCATCGGGTGCAACGCCACGCTCTTCGCCTAGTTCTAGATTTACTTCATTCAGTTTCTTACTTATATAGGTAAACATTCTGTTGTTGGCTGAGACTGCCATAGCACTCTCCCAAGCAAGGTTCTTCGACTGCAAATATGCATGGAAACCCAGAGCACCAATACCAATAGATCTCTCGCGCATAGCACTATACTTTGCACGAGAGATTCCTGCCGGCGCGTTGTCAATGAAATACTGCAGAACGTTATCCAACATTTCAGCAACATCACGTAAGAATAATGAGTTCTTACTCCAACTGTCATAATACTCAAGATTCAATGAAGACAAACAACACACAGCAGTTCTATCTTTATCGGTAGGTAGAATGATTTCACTACATAAGTTTGATTGCTTGATAGATAGCCCCAAATCTTTCTGTGCTTGTGGCATCGCTTCGTTAGACGTATCAATAAAGTGCATGTAGGGCTCACCCGTCAGCATTCTATTCTCGATAATCTTCTGCCACAAATACTTGGCTGATATCGTGTCTTTGACTTCACCGTTATGCGGATCTTTAAGTTCCCAAGTATCATCATAATTATTGTCAATCATACATTTTTCTATGACGTTCATAAAATCGTCTGTGATGTTGATACCGTGATGCAGGTTTAATGCTCGCATATTAGGATCACCCGTGGGCTTCCTCATCTCAAGAAAAGAAATGATGTCAGGGTGTGAAATATCAAGATACGTTGCGTAACTTCCTCGGCGAGTTCTCCCCTGTCGATACGCTAAACAACTAGCGTCATAAGTTTTTATGTGCGGCATAATGCCCACAGACTTTTCATCGGAACTACGAATACCAACACCGATACCCACACCACCACCCAGCATACTCAGCCAATTAACTTCAGACAAACACTCAACCAATCCCTCTGCACTATCATGAAGGTATGGAAGGAAGCACGAAATGGGTAATCCTGTGTTGCTTCTCCCAAATGATAAAATTGGTGTTGAGTACGACAACCAGTGTCTGCTGCTATAGTCATACAATCTTTGTGCGTGTTCTGGGTTACTCCCAAACTTCGAACTAACAAACGCAAATCTCTCTTGCGGCGAAACCTCATCATCTTTCATATACGACTCTTTGAGTCTTTTTATTCCCAACTCGTCAAATAACTCATCTCGTGAATAGTCTACTTTGATACCATGTAGTTCATCTTTCATTGTTTTTTATATTCTCCAACTGTTAAATTCTAACAATAATCTTGGTCCAACAAACGTTCTGTCTTTCACAGTAGAAAGAAGTTCTTCTTCTGTGGTGCTCGACTTCATTATCATGTCGTTTATATCTTTTTCTTTATAAGATTTAGGCCAGACGCAAACACTAAATCCGTCATTGACAGATCGTTGTATGTTTTTGACTATCTCTTTATTTCTAGGCTCATTATCATATATCAAAACAAGCTTTTCTTTTGGTAGATGTTCTGCCGCAACCCTGAGATTTGCATTACCCACCGAAACCGAGTTTGGAAGGAACAGGCTATCTAAAGGCCCTTCAGTTACATATATCACATCATTTGTGTCAACCTTGTCAATACCGAAAATCATAGGATCATTATCGTCAATCTTCAGATTTATATAGCGAAACTGTTCGCCCCGAATCGCTCTCGCGGATAGCCCAACTAATTTATTTTTTCTGTTATAGAAGGGTAACACCAATCTAGGTTCGCTGGTCACAATCTTGTCATCATATCCTGACGCCAACTTTTTTAGGTCCTGTACGTTCTCAACATAGTATAGTGTATTATATCTATGACTTGGGATTTTTCTAGAATGCACGTATTTGATGATTTCGTGATCTTTATCAAAATTTTTTATAGGTTTTAGAACTGTATCAAAAAGTGATTTCTGATTGCTCTCAAATCTTACAGGCTTGAACACAAAACTGTGCTCTTTGTGCGCCTTCTTTCCAGTTTCTCCCGACGCATACCTTTCCAAAGAATACTCACGATATAGATTGGTGTTCACAGCTTTTATTAGGTTTCCTAATGACATACCAGCTTGGCAGTTGTGACATTTATAGAACAACCCACCCTTCTGTCCAAATATGTATCCTCGGGCCTTAGTCTTATTTTTTTGACTGTCGCCGCATATCGGACACCGGAAGTTGAAGTTATAACCACCTTTGCGTTTAAATTGATCTAAATGAATAGATAGTATACCAACATACTTTTGATCTAGCCACATGCTCATAATATTACACTCGTATTTCGAGTTGATATAATAACAAAAAATACCAGTTATGTCAAGTTATTTGTCGGTAAATATTCCAGTTTTACCGTAACGGAGAAATATCATAGCACCGGTAGTTTCATCTTCAATGATGATAGGTTTGTTGGGGTTTTTCAGACCGTACTCGCGTATAGCACATCCAATCTCATCGTCACCAACACACTCTTCGTATGGGCGATACTTCTTCTTACCAAACCTAGATTTCATATAACGATCGGAGTCAACAACGAAAACATCATGTTCAGCAAACTTTTTACGACGAACTTTCGCTACAGGCTTACCACGATCCATTCCTGCAATATTACCGCCACCCACATTATTAGCGATTTCTTCTTTGACGAACAATTCTTGATATGCTTTCCTATCGTTGTTCCTCAAATCTCGCATTTCTTTACCAAACGTTTTTGTCATCACAGAGTTCATATTTTGCAACTTTTTAAACTCAACGTCTAATTGTGATTTTGTTGACTTCCACTTGGGGTTGGCTCGTGTTTCATCGGAAGTCAAACCCACCGAACTCTTCCCACCGAATGCGTCAAGTTTCTTCTTAAGTTCGCTAACCTTCTTTTTCTGTGCTTTGATTTGGAGTGCAGAATTGACGAACGATTTACCATACTCGTCTTGAAGATAGGCTATCTTCGGCCCTAGATTTGAACTTTCACAAATCTGTTCTACGAGATTACTGTTCTCTCCAGCAAGATATGCGTCAAGTCTTTCCGAGAGCAATTCGTCGTTATCGCCAATCTCTTCGCCCTCTTTGATTAAGAGCAATGCGGCTGCATATGAAGCAAACTTGGTCTTACCGCCAGGCAACTTTTCTAGAAGTTTCTTGAGTTTTAAAATCATCAAGTCAAATTTGTTGAAGGATTTTTGCTCAACGTTGGTTAGCCGATCTTTTGATTTTTTCAGTATGTTTCCTGAAGCATCAATCACACCAGTTTTATACGCATCCCACTTATCAAAAGGCGTAGTCAACTTGCGCAAAATGCGATAAACAACGTACAAATCTACTAGTGTTGACATTAAATAAGTTCTCTTAGTTTTAAAAGTAAATCTTCATCATATTCTACTAGTATATCACAATAATTCAGAAATATCAAAAAAGAATTCAATATATTTACGTTTTCTTTCCCGACCTTGTATCTCAACATCGTCATTGTGCCATCAATCCCAAAGTTATTTGAGAGGAAGATTATGTGATTTAGTATCAACCTCTCTCGCAACTCGCCGCGTTCCGCAAACTTTTTTATCAGTCGTTTGACATATCTTATTCTCTTAAGATCATCCAAAAACTCTAAAACAGAAACGCAATTTGGATTGTTATAGTTAGCAATCGCAAACTCATCAAAAGTATCATCATCAAGCAGTATCATCAGAAGGTTGCTAAGGCAGCCCTCTTGATCACATTGGTGTCAACAACAACATAAACATAGCCAGAATCCCAAAAAGTAGTACCGACAGCAAAGCCCTCAGTATTGTTATTGCTTGGCGTCACAGCGCCAGTCAGAACGATTTTTGGCGCAGTAAATATTCCAGTAGAAGATAACGTACCATCAACCGAAGAATTTCCTGTTACTACAACACCACTACTAGCAGTCAAAGTGCTGCTAACTGTCAGCGCTCCTGTTACTGTAGCACCACCCGTAGCGGTAATATTTGTTGTTGTGGTAGAAGATAGTTCAAGTGAAGTCGTAGACGCAATATCTACTTTGCTTACTGACAATTGTGTCGTAGCACCAAATAAATCTTCAACTTCAATTTTCTTTGATACTGGAGTGCCAGTTGCATCATCAACAATCATCATAACATCCGTACCAACGGGATCTGTCAATGCTGTTAACAATGTGAGTTTTTTATCTGCCATTTCTATTCCTTATTATTTAAACCCAATTAAGGGAATGCTACTGCCGGGACTCGGACCACTTGAAAAATGGGTCGGGGGAGATGCGTCTCCCCCAGTTTAGCCGTCATGCGCTTATGGGGCACCCAATATTATTTATGCGCTTTGTGTCAATACTACAGAATTTGATACTACAGGATCTGCAGCAAGAGCACCTGCTGAAGACACAACACAACGGAAGTATCTACCAGCAACATAATCACCGTCAGTATCGACAATCGATAAAGTTGTTGTTGTGGTACTACCAGCAACCGTTGCGGTAGCCCAACCAGTCAACCCGTCAGCAGATGACTGCCAATCGTATGTAACTGCTTGTGCGGGTGAAGCTGAAGCAGCAATAGTAAGGGTAGCAGCTGCAAGCCCTGTGATATCAACAGTAGCATCAGATTGCAAAGGTTGCGTCGTGATTGTAATCAATGTATCAAAAACAACATCATCATCACTACCCAAAATACCAGTGTCGCCAGCTTCTGCTGCAGTACGAGCCATAGCAATCAATACTTCAGATTTGTTCCGAGTGTTTCCGTGACCATCTGTGTATGTTGTATATTCCGTCCAACCACCAGTACCAAGACCTGTAGCTTTGTTAGAATCTGCTTCAGAAATGTCAACAAAATACAAGTTGTCTGGTGTTTTTTGAAATGTGTCTGCAGCATCGCCGTCGTTGGTAAGAACAATTGGTGTTGGAACCAATGCGGCGGCAGGAGTGGCTGCAAGGCTGAATGTGCTGGAAGTTAAACGAATAACATAGTATACCGTACCACTAACTAGATTAGTAGCCGCGGCTGTGCTAGTATAAGTTACAGGATCTCCAGTGATAAATCCGTGCCCATGATTTGTAATAACGTTTGCCGCAACTTCACCAGCAGACGACATATCAACTGCGCGTGTTGGTGCAACATATTTTGGAGCACTAGCTAGTGCGTCCGTATTTCCCCATAATGCCATAATAGCTCTCCTATTAGTTTTAATACTATTTATAAGTCTACTTTAGGACTTACTTCTACTTTTTCTTGTTTACCGCTAATCGTTTTAGGATCTTTTTCTTTTTTGACTTTCTTGATGGCTTTTTTAATTGTTTTTCTGCGATTTTTCAGATATTTGTCTGACTTATCAACATCACCATCGTTATCAATATCAGCATCGGCTTGTCCGACAGGATCCAATTTTTCTCCAAGATAACTGTTTAAGACTTGCTTAACGAGTTTTTCCGCCTTTTTCTTATCACCAGCAGTCAATTTTTTAGCAACGATTTCAATTGCTTGTTTTGCGGATTGTGTGGGCTCCATAAGTTTATCAACTTTTGCTAACATTGTTTTATCAACGGCTTCATCGAGTTCGTTTTCGAATGCTTCATCCACATCTTTACCCGCAGCTTTCATACGGAAATACTGCTTCATCTCTGCTTCGGGTGCACGTTTGACCATACGAATATAGTCAGGTTTTTTCAGCAACCTTCTGAGTACGTTCTTGACTTCGCCAGGACTAGCACCATCAACATATGTTGTAGGCAATCCTTCAATTTCAACTTTGTACATAGCTTCATCAAGTTCTACAGACTCCCTAATACCGTTTTTCTTTCTCCATTGCATGACTGTGGCAGCATCCGCAACTTGGTCTGCCCAGTTGCCAGGTCCAGTAGTTGCCTTTCTTGCGGTGGGATTTGCTTTCATGGCCTCACCAGCATCTTTGGCGATATACTTTAAAGAATCATACGGTAAGTCCCAGAATCTTTCGTTCTCTATGCGAGCACCGTTTCTTGGACGACCATCACCCATTTTCCACTTAGTCTTTTCTTCAAGTGCTGCTTCATCGAACTGCATTGAGTGTTGTCCAGTACTTCGAACTTTCTCTGCATCCTTCATAGTCTTGTAAGGTTTACCTTGGTTTACAAATTTACCCTTAGTCATAACCTGTACTTGGAAACCTTTGTTTGGAAGTTTATCAACACCCAACTCTTTACGAATTTTGTCTTGTCCTTTGTTACCCAAATCAATGATACGAACCGTACCTTCTTTAGATGCTTCATCAACAGACTCTTTCTTCTCTTTCTTCTTTTTGGCAAACTTATCTTTGAATGCCTGTGCAGATTGATAAGTACCTTTCGCATAATCTGAACTTTTTAGTGCAGGCGCTTTCGACTCAAACATTTTAGGAATATCATCGATCTGATCTGCCCAACTGACTTTCTTGGTAGACATATTCGTTACCGAGAATGCGTCTGGACCATCGTCGAAAACAAAAGTACCAACCTTCTTACCATTTTTCATCACAGTATGTAAATCGTAAGCAAACTTTGCTTTTACTAGAGTGATACTACCAGATTTAACCCTTTTTGCACCATTTACCCATTGTTTTCCGAGCGCACCTTCGGTAATAGACTCTTGCACCAAACGACCATTCTTCATCATACCATGCTTCTTGAGCATCAACATCACACCATCACGGGGATCAGTATCCATATCACCAACAAACTTCTTCATTGCCATGAATGCTTTGTTTGCTACGTTAGGTGTGTTCTGATTGTCACCGATTGCTTTGACGTAGTATGCAACCTTCTCAAAGTCAGTCTTGTCAATACCACCACTCTTCTTGGCATATGCCATGATTTCTTGATGTGCTTTACGGAAGTCAATTGCTTCATCAAGTTCAATAGATTCTTTTCTTAATTTTACATCGCGATTTAGAACAAATCTTAACATCTTTGCATCTTTACCTGCTTTTTTCATCACAGGAGCACCTTTAGGTGCATTTCTTAATTTTTGCATTGTTACACGATGTTTATCAAGTTTAGTTGACTCCATATAGTCTTTTGCTTTTAATCGATTACCACTTTTTGCTTCGTACTCACGTGCGGCAATCTGGGATACAAACCTAACCTTTGCTCGCGCAACTTTCTCCAATGCCTTGACATCCATCTTGGCAATCATTGCTTTCAATTTCTTGTAGGTGGGAGATGTAACGTTGATACGTTCAAGGTCGGCATATGCTTTTTTAAGTTGTGCTAACTGAGCATCAGAGAATTCGTTGAGCATTGCCTCTTCGAGTACAACATCCTCATTTGCCATCTTGACACCGGGATACTTGCCCTTACGAATATCTTTCAGTGTCTTGACTGCTTTCTTACGATCTTTCTCTGCGGATTTCTTATTCGTTACATTCTTATGAACGGTTTTGAGGATTGATGCTTCTTCAACAGACTCTTTGACTGCTGTGTTCATTGTTACTGCCATATCGCCTTGTGCCATTGTAACTTTTCCTTGTCTATTGTAGAGGAATGATGCTTGAGCAACAGGATTCGCCACATTCTTCAACTTGATCTTTTCGAGATTGTATTTTGCTGATTTGGTCTTGGACACAACAACGTATGTGTTTTCATTGCCTTTCTTGATAGAAGAATCGAAACCGATCTTGATCTTATCGCCCTTCTTCAAACTCTTGAACATTTCATCTGAGATAGGTAATTTCATTTCGTTCATCGTTCCTTCTATTGTCCAAAGTGCTTTACTGCTTCCTTCAGTAGACTTATCTACATTTACTTTCTTACCTAAAAACTTTAAAAGATCCAACGTCTTCTTGAAGTTACCCTTCTCAATATGTTGAGACGCCAGATGTTTGGCGGCAGGTTTAACATCTTTTTGACGTAATTTTAGGGACTCTTTAAAATTTATCATAAGTCTATTTATACCTTTTTCTTATTGGCAACAGACTTAACATTCTTTGCTCTTGCTCGTGCGATTCGTGCTCGATCTAACATCTTATCATGTCTAACAGCATCGCTATTTTTTTCTTTGTCAATTTTCATTTTAATTTTCTGAACAGGATCTATTTGTTCTATTTCAACGTTTTTCTTTGCCTTAGCAGTAGCTTCTGGTGTACCCCACTCAGGTTGATCTTTATACCATCGATCAGTCTTTTCTTCGTGTACGATACCTTCTAACCATTGACGAGTAACTTTACCTTCGTCCAATGCTACAATAACATGGTTAGCACCAAGACGATATATGTATCCAGACTTCTTCGTCTCTAATACAGTAACACGGTCACCTGGTTCGAACAACTCACCAGCAACGTACTTCTCTCGTGTATCCGAGACCTTACCGAGATCTAAGTGTCGCTTGAAATTGATATTCTCTTTCAAACCCATGCCAACACGAATGTCGTTGAATAATTTACGAGTATCCTTATTAGTCATTTTGCTAGGGACACCCTGCGTAAATGTATTGAAATCATTATTGGCAGCATTCTCGCGTTGTTTGCTGGCGCTCATGCCTTCAATGCCTTCGGCATCTGGATCACGGTCACCGGCAGAGACGATGTTAATCTTTTCGAAATTGTAGAACCCATGTCTACCTTTAACACCATTATATTTATTGAGAAGAGTTTGAAACTCAGCAATTCGATCCGCTCCCACAACCATGGTGATGCGTTTAAACCCTTGATCATGTAAACTAGTAGCAGCATCGAATACAGTTTTCACATCTTTACTGATAAGAACGTTCCTAGCATGTTGCGGGAACATTTTTCTAGTGTGCTTGACTTTCTGGTCGTATTTTAATGGGTTTTTCTTAGGATCTTGTGATTGTGAGAGGTATACTTTGTATGGATTACGTCCTGCTTTCTTAGAAAGTACGTCCATTAATTTACCATGTCCCACGGTTGGTGGGTTCATACGACCAAAAGTAAAAAATATTTCTCGTGTTTCTTCTACAAGGTATTGTTTAAACGATGGAATCATTTTTTTGCCTTACTACCTTGTCTGTCTTTTGCTTTCTGACGAATATCCGGAAGAAGTTTTTTCTGAATGCGACTAATTTTACCTTTCATCTTGGCAATTCTTTTTTCGATTGATTGCCTCATAGCATAAGGTACCTCAGATTTAGGTTTACCTTTTGCTAATTTATCAAAAATTTGTTTGATAGCAGCACGTTGTGCACGTTTTTCAATGCGATCTTTGGTAGGTGCTTTTTTAGCAGCACGTCTACGACCCATAGCAATCTTTGACTTGTTCTTTTTCATAGCACGAGATTTTGCTTGACGTGCTTGGAAATCTAATGCCTCATCAGTGGTTTCGGTTTCTTCACCGACAACACCACGATGTCTTTTTTTGGCATTCCAACTGACTTGTTCCGGTTCACCCGGAGTATAATCGACTGTCATGAAGTCTTTAAACGACAACATTTTTAACTCCTACTGGTTGAGTCCCATCCTTTAACTATATCGGGTGAAAAGTTGTTGTATGAAAATTCCATACGATCAACAAGTTTCACTGCATCACCACCAAGTTTATCGATTGCTACATATCCTTCTGCACCTGTCACTTTATAACCGTTTCTGGTCTTGACAAATGTGTCTACGTTTTGCAAACGATTAAGTTTATTTATAAGTTCTAACTTCGCTACTACAATTAATTTTTGAAGTTCGAACATTTTAATTAAACTTGGCATATTTTCTTTTGAAAAGAACGATAAAAGTTCGTCAAGTTTTGCTTGTTGTGCAGACTTACCTTTCTCTGTCTTACGTGCATCGATCTCTTTCTGATACTTAGCACTAATCCACTTGATCAATTTGGCGGCATGTGCTTTGGAGTTGGTGATAATCTCTCCCTTTCTAACGAAGGTGTTATTGAAGGTTTCGATGTGTTGGGCAAGCACTTGATTTGACTCCAATTGTCGTAACGTACTGCCGTTGATCTGGTTAAATAGTTTGCCAATTGATGATAGTATTTTATTAACACGTTTGGTATCCCCCTTACTCATAGTTGCCGAAGTAAGGTCACGCAAGAAAGCATCCTGTGACCAAACAGCACTTGTTTTGTTTAGTTTTGAAACATCAACACCAAACTTTGCAGACATTGTTTCAAAGGTGCTGCCGGTGTAAGTGGTGTGCCACACAATGCCCATCTTTGCTTTCTTGACGGGTGCTGCTTGTTCTTCTGGAACTGCGTAAACAATAGTGTTGGGGTGAAAGGTCACATACTTCTTACCATCGATGTTCTTTGTTTTGATGTCTGACTGATCAAACAAGAAATCGCCTTGAATAACTCCTTTGATACCGAGTGCTGGTAAATGCGTGAGAGCAAGTTTTAATTTCTTGTTCAAATCACCCGAAGTATCATCGTCGATATCCGCATCAGTCTTGTAGACTTTCGGGTTCTTATTGAAGATACCTTTCTTTGCAACAAAGAATTTACCATCACGAGGATCTGTGCCAGCAAATACAGCAGGAGCACCGTCCCACTTTACAGACACACTGCCTCCCCCACCAGCTAACATATCACGCATGTCTCGCAGTGCAAAGATTGCTTGACGTGTACCGTTCACGCCACCATAGAGAACCTTGTCCTCAATGTGGGTCATGTGGGTGTTCTTCTGTTCTGTTATGAAATCCTTTAACGATAACATTATTATTCCTTATAACAGTTTCAGGTGAACTGCTGACGTAATAGATTGTGATTTTGCATATCGATACAGATCTTCTAAAAAATCCTGTTCTTTACCTTTAATATTTAAAAACAATTGTGTTACAAGGTACTTGGAGGTTACCCAGTTATCATCTTTCTCCGCAACTTCCCCTTGGAATTCTTCTAAGGTTAAAGTTTCTCCTGCTTCTTTATATAAAGGATACCATTTTTTAATCAAGGCATCTTTATCTGATCTCCATAACGCACGAATATCATTACGATCATCCATCTCTTTCAATCGATTCTGTTTCAGAATGCTGTTCATTGGACCAAAGGAAACTTTACCATGTTTCGCAGTAACACCAATGATTTCACATTGGAATTCAGGATAAGTTCTAAATTGTACCTCACCGTCATTATAAAAAATATACCCATCTTTTGCTTTAAAGTATCCACGTTTACCAAGACTCGTTCTAGAAAACACAGGTGGTTTAAATGGTTTTTTATAATTCATCTGAGACAATTTGGGTCTACTACCAATCTTTTTAAGAGAGATTCCCATTATATCACGTGCGGCATATGCTTGCAACAACATGTTGTTTAGATCTACAAGTGACTCCGCATCATCAAACTTATACTTGTTTTCGGTACCTCTTGCAACAATCCAAATATCAGCAGGGGTCCATTTGTTGATGTTAGTGAAGAACCTATCCTTCTTATTGAGTTTTTTGAACCGGTCTTCCATTTGACCAACCCAAGTAGAACCACGGTGCCATGTATACTGTTTGCCAGAAAGTACTTTTTTCAGGACTCTGGCACCTAAGATGGAAGAGTTTATCCACTCTGCTGGAATTTTTAGAATTTGATCAGTAGAGGCATTCACATCACACTTGCGATACGCCTTGGCAAGATCAGCGGGACTGAATTTTGTATTAGGATTATCCCAGAGAGCTTGTGCATATACACATTGGGCAGACTCGGTTGCGGTAGTGTTTTCAGCACCCCCACCAGATCCGCTAGTACCACCACCAAACTCTTTGGTTTTAATAACATCACCAAAAGTAATTTCTATACCAGCAGCAGTTTTTAATTTGGTACGACCAAATGCTTTATTATTTGCTTTGAGTGCTTTTTCGATTTCAGCACTATACAGGATTATTTGTTTACCTTTCTTAGTATCGAAGGGATCGCCAGATTTCATTTTATCGATGAACTTTGCAATTCTCCAATCATATTTTTGAATTTCGCCCCATGTGAGCGAAGCACCTTCGGCAAGAGTTTTGTTAATAAAACGATCCATAAAAATATCTTATCCGCTAAATATGATTTATTTATATGTTTTTATAATTGATTTTGCTAAACTATCTACACTACTGATCACCGGAACACTGCAACATTTAATTACCAAAGGGAATTCAGTGCATCCCAAAACTATTGCCTTTGCTCCCCTGCTAATCAATTTATCAATAGATTTATTCAACAGAAATTCTGCTTCGTCGTATCTGTTGTCTTTTATTAATTTAATCGATGGTTGAACTAACGTGTCGATGTCATCTAAGGATGGTATTATACACTGCCAACCCTTTACGTTTAAAATATTTTGATATAAACACGAATTGAGCGTACCTTTCGACCCTAAGATACCAACGGTAATATTTGTAAGATCTCTGTTTAATAATTCATCTGACACGCTATGAACAATATGATGAATAGGTGTGCCAAGTTTGACCAATTCATCATACCAAAAATGAGCACTGTTACAAGGAATTGCAATAGTATCACATCCAGAAAGTTGCAATCCTTTAATGCCTTCTAAAAGAGGCGCAAGAGGAAGATCATCATTATTTTCGATACTGGTTACTCTATCAGGAATACGAGGATCACTCCACAACACTGTGGGAATATGATCTTGGTCTGTTTTTGCGGGAGTCAAGTAAGTCAATCTAACCATAAATTCAGCACTTGATGCTGGACCCATACCTCCTAATACACCTAACATGGCACAGTTTCAATACTTAGGGTAGTCATTCCTGTCCTCGTTATTAAGGTCTTCTATCCTTCTATTAATCTGATCTTTCTCTTCATCGTCATAGTAAACCCAGTTCTGAATTTCTAATGTCATACGCTTACATCCAACACAAAAAGAACCCCAATGGGGTTCTAGAATGCATACTCCAATACATGGCGATCTTGTATTAAGAACTTTTTTACTCATAGATCGTAATGACTTTTAGAGACGATGAATTGAAAACATAAAAAGTGAAAGTCTAAGGCATAGTAAAAAAACTTACCCGTAGACCATATCACAGAAACTGATGGTAGCAGAAAAAACTCATCGCAATTTTTCCACGTATTCAACTCATAATCAAACTTCATCGTCAAAAAACTCCTCTTCGTCAATTTCCTCTACCATGTTCAAACGAACAAAGGTGTTGATTGTTTTTTCCACACCCACACCTTCACCTCTACTGAAACCCACGTAAAAAGCAATGATCATGGGTGCCAGTATTAGCAAAGTTATTTCTAGTGGACTGAACTCCATTAGAACTCTCCTAACACGGATTGAAAACGTACATTTTCTTCTTTTTCGTATGTACCGAAGAATACGTTACTGATCAAACCATCTTCTCTTATGTAGGCAGACGGTAAACCTTCGAGATTGCGCGTCATCTCAACCGAGAACTTTTTGGACGATGTCTTCTCAAATGCTTTGGTAAATCCCATGGCAATTGATTTTACATCTTGATAGATGTCCAACAGGTTACCTTCAAAGGTCTTGATCTGATCGATTGACACATCATCGGGAGTAGCAGACATTTGCATGATTGTGATTTTACTCATAGTTACTTTCCTTTATAAGATAAGATTGGTTGTGCCATCAGAGTCATAGCAATATGTAGCAGTTTCCGACTCTGATGACAAGGTTACTAGATAAGTCATGCCAGCACCATCGTTGACAAGACCAGATTCAAGGCATTTACCACACTTAGTACCAATCACTTGCAGAAGGAAAGAATTTTCTTTCAGCATTTTCTCGGTGATAGCATTGCAAACGCAGAGATACATTACGAAAAAATCTTTATAACAATTACCATTACTAAGACGGTTGCAATCGAACCTGAAACAAATCCTTTACAGAAGGTTTCAAAAAGTTCTTCCTTATACGTCTTACTCACAACGATACCTCCTCTTCTATTAGGTTGAGAACAAAATCTAATGCATCGAGATAACCTTCATCATAATCAGTTCTAGACGTTAACTCCATCAACTCTATTTTCTCATTGAGAACAAACTTAATGTGATCTACTATGATCATTACGCCGCCTCCTTTAATTTTGATTTGATGATTAACAACTGCTCTTCCGGAACACTATGAATAGGAACTGCCGCCAGAAACTTATTCTTGAAAGTAAGATGTTTACTTTTCTTTTCGAAAGTAATTCTGAAACTCTCATCATCGGGGAAACTAATCCTGAATTTCTTACCAATCATCTCAACACGAATAGAATTAAGAACAGTTGACATTGACATTACGCTACCTCACTATATGCATCATCTTCAAGGTACACTCTAAGGCTGTGTACCACACCCATTTCTTCAAGAGCATTTACGTACTCTAACAGATTACCAGCATCACCAGTCTCAAGAAACTCGCCGGTGTTTGTATCTACTAATGTACCCATATCGTTCTCCATTTCTTTATTTTACTATACTAGTATACATGAGAAATGATGTTTTGTCAACATATTTATTAGAACATTTTGGAATAAGGATATAACCAAAAGTTATTACAGAGCGTCTAAAAAGGCAGCAGCATCATGGGCATGCTCGCCAAAATCAAGAGAATGTACGTCCATTGCGAGGAATAACAACTGCATTTCGTGCCTCCATGACTCCCAGAACTTAGGGTCATGCTCTTTGATGCTACTGGCATTATGAACTATATCATAGAACTTGATGAACTTCACCTCTTCGGGGGCGATAGCGAGTCTATTACGGTCATGTTCCTTGCGAATTGATCGGTTTCCAACGAACTCAGGTGGCTTGGTCAGATACCAGACATACTCTGCAACTTCCTCACCGAAGTACTCCCAGACCTCCTCTAAGGTCGCGTCAGTGTCCTCTACGGTGTCGTGAAGGATTGCTGCAATGACTGCCGTCTCTGACAAACCCTGCTCACGTACCATCTCTGACACTGCTATGGGGTGCTCGAAGTAGGGTTCACCGGTATACTTCCGGTGCTGTCCTTTATGCTTCATTCCTGCCCAAATTCGAGCATATTCTATTCTAGATTCTACCACAATAACTCCGTTAGTTCAGTTTCTTTTGAAAATGCTTCTACTTCCCAAGGTTGGGTCCGATAAGGTATTTTGAGAGCACCTCTGGGACCGTATGGGATGGTTTGTCCCTTCCATCGAGTCATACCTGCGTCCAACTCACCACGTATGTACTGGCGTACATGGACCAACTCGTGGGCGATGGTACTTGCTATCTCAGCAGGGGTCACAGGACGAATACCACCTTCGTCCACGACTTTTGCTACCTCGATGAGGAACTCATCAGTTTCGTCACCCATACCTGCCTGACCAAATATACCGTCACCTACAATAGTTGAGAACTTGATCCCGATGATAATTTCACGCTTGGTGAACTCGCGGGGGAACAACTCATTGATCACATCTTCCGCGAAAGACATGTAATGCTTCTTGTTCTTGATGCGACCTTCCGAAACCAAATAAATCATAGTACTCACTCTCAATAACAGATGTTATTATACAGTATTTTAGCGGTTGGCACAAGCTGTAAGTCATTGATTTATAAGGGTGTTTTTTCCTCAATAAAATCAATGACTTACGGGGGTAAAAAAGTAACTTTTTACATGATATATTTTCAAGTTACTCGGAAACAACTTGAGATATTTTCATACTGGGGCGTAAAATATCTGCGGGGATAAGATCGTGTAATGCGTTCTTTTTATTACGGGTCCACTTCAAACCAACATACACTCGATACTGCTGCTGTGCGGTGACAAAAACGCCCTTGTTCCACTCCTCATAACCGGCAACATTCATATTGCTAATTAGGTTTTGGGTGGTCAATCGCATCTCGGTTTCGAGGGACTCAGAAGTCTCGGAACCCTTCTCTGCTGCCGCATATTCCAAATCCTTATTGATGTAACTTCGGATTTGGTCTGCTAGATCTGCTTTTGCTTGCATCGTTGCTTTGTCAATAGCAATCTGTAAACTGGCAGAAACCGCAGAACCGACACCATAAATGTAACTGTGTTTATTCTTGCGATCAAGCAACCCACGTTGCTCTTCCGAGTCAATGTACCACTTGGGCACTTGGGTCAAGATTTGTCCGTCATCAGATTCGTTCTTGACGTTGTAGTTGCTCGCGCAACCGGTTGTGAGTAACATTGCTGCCACTAAAAGCATTTTAACATTCATAATATAACCTTATTTAATTTGATTCAAGACAGCAATAAAAGCAGTGAGCAATACGGCATTCTGAATTCTATCTTTGAGAACGGGATCCATCTTCTGTTTTCCCTGCTCAGTTTCTTCTTCACACACCTCAACCTGTTTCTCACTAACGATGACCCCATCCTCTACTACTCGTGTTACCTCATAGTAGCAATTAGGTCCGAAGGTCTTCACCTTCGGTGCGGCATACGCATCGAAAGCAAAGAACAGGATCCCCATACACAACAATATGTTGATGAACTTATAGAACTTTTCTAGGCGTGACATCTACTTTCCCCACATAAGAAGTTGGATAGATTACCTCACCTTTCATATAACCACGGATGAGACGGTTGTTCTGACGCAATACCATAATGACATCTTGACGAAGACCGAACTCAATGATCTCATCCATGATGCGATCTGCTTCCGCCAGAGAAGACGCAGATTCGGTAATACGCTTACCGTCTTTGGTTGCCTCGATGGTGAAATTGAGTAACTCAGCTTGAATGGTTTCTTCCATCTCACGGTGCTCTTCTATGATCTCAGAACATATTACGAGAGGCACGTCCTTAATTTTGAACTCGCCGGTTTCTTCAAGAATAATCTTGCGGTAATCGTTGTTGATTTCTTTATGACTCTTAAACATCGCAAACTCCTCATTTCAAAAACATATTATGACAGGTTTGGAGGGTAAAGTCAACCCTCCGAACCATGAAATTTGGGAATACGTTATATTCCCGTTTTTCATCTATGCTGCTGTCGCCAATTCCAAGGCAAGGTTGGTTGCCTTCAACTTACGTGCCTGATTCGCACCAAACCATGCGCTGGTCATCCGAGTATCGGCAGATCGACCTACTCTGTGATCCGTCACAAAGGTCACAGCGTTGAGAGCATTCCACCACGAACCCATGGCGAACTCAGCGCCTGGTTGGGTCTCTAAGACATCAAACGCGCTCTTGGCGGTGGTTGAGAGGTCTGCATACACCTTTGCTTCCTTCTTCTTGGTGTTGGCAGCAGGAAATACATCGTTGAAGAACTGGATTAGGTCTCCGGCTGACGCATTTTTACCTGCCATGAACCGCGCAGCATCACGATACTGTTCAAATTTCTCATGAGCAAGACCCATCTGCTGCTTGACCATCTCGGGGTTGAAAGCACGACGATGGTTCAACTTCATCTCATTGTTTGTGGTGCCGTTGAGTGACATAGTCAAGGTGTTGTTACAAACGACCCTTGTGGGGGTCATACGGACGTTCAGAGACTTGCCATACTGATGAGGGTTAGAGAACAACATATAGTTGTCAACTCGGTCCCCAGCAAGCACATCAAACGACTCTTTGATCTTCGCAAGAACCCACACGATCTCACCGTTTTTCAGAGAACCAGCAGTATGCATTTCCATGTCACCGGCAGCACAGAACTCAGCAAAGAAATCGAATGCTTCGGTGTTCTGTACAGGTTCCCAACCATCACCAACACTCGGAGAGAGTACTCGGTTGTCAGACTCGCGCAACAAGGCGTTGGTACCAGTGTTGATCATCTCACCGTCATAGGTGACGAACGAGGGGCGCTTGGTGACTGACCAATCAAGACCTGCTTGTTTCTGCATCTGACGAGGGGTAAGATCTGCCGCAACTTTAACGCCAAGACCATGCCATGGAACTTGACCCGCGTATGCCATTGTTTCTACTTCGTGACTCATAATGATATTTCCTTTGTGATTTTCTTTATAACAGATGTTATAATACCATAAAAAATATGATCTGTCAACACTTATTTGTAATTAATTTCAATGTTTTTTTCCGCAATATCTTTCTTATATAACCCTTGGAAAGGGATTTCAAAAGGTTTGTCCGAAGTTTTTCTCATTGCGACTAATACTTCCGGATCCCACTTTCCCCAGTTATACGCATCACAATCATCCGCAAGAGATTTTTGACGATTTACTGTGAATTTTGCTGGTGTATTATGAGTCCACATAGCATTTGATATAAAAGAACGATCCAACACATAATCATTTTGTTCAGCAAGTGCCGCAAAAAGATTAGGTTGAAAATTATAGAAACCATGATCACAGTGTTTCTGAAAAGGTAAAACATGTAGCATAAATCCGCCAACTTTACACAGATTGTGCATATTTTGAAAAACGGATAGTTGGTTAAATATATGCTCACCAGTACCGTTGTTGGTAACAACATCAAATTCCTGTTCGAATCCATACCGATCTTTCAAAACATAATTCAAGTCTAATGCAACGGCATCTAATTTAGTGTTTACATCAATTGCAAGATATTCGGTAAACCCTAATTCAGCATACCACTCTTTTGTAGAATTTACTGTTTTGCCACGTATTATTTTCCGTTGCATTACAGTGTTCATGTAGGTTTGATTACCTAAGTCGCAAACAGAATTATCACTAGTTCCTTTGAAGTGCTTATTATGCACCATCCCTACTAAATTAGCAATTGCATTATCAAACATTAACTGATCATCTCTGAAATTTCACGTGCGTATTTTGGGTTACTTACTGGGACGGCATTACTTTTGTGGAGGGTGGCAATTCCGATGACGTAGTCTCCGGTGTATTGCTGAGACTCTCGCTTGTCGCCTGCTGCCTTTCTTGGAGTAAGAGGTGCCGATGGGTAGCGTTCTGTCTCTGCCGCACGTTGGCTTGCATACGACGAACTTGGTTTGTATTCCGAAAACTTAGGCGGGACATATTTGACACAGACTTCTCCTTTGGGTTTTTTAGGTTTACGTTTGCGACCATTGTAGTCATACTTATAAGAACCAAAAACTTGCATTATTTCTCCTATTCAAAAAACGCATTCAATGTGTTCACTTCTGAAACTCTTTGACGTGCAAGGGCAACATACTCTTCACTGATCTCAGAACCAATCCAGCGACGATTCATCTGCTCGCATACAACTGCGGTGGTTCCTGCACCCATAAAGGGATCATACACGAGGTCACCTTCGGAACTAAAATTTTCCAGTATGGTTTTCACCATCCTGCTTGGCATCACAGCTTGATGACCCTTGGCATGCTTCTCACGAGGAATCTTCCACACATCAGATAGTGTGCCTCGCTTGAAGTAAACATCTTTTCGAAACATCCTAGAAATAGGGTAGTCCTTCTCGAAGACCAAGATAAATTCGAACTGACGATTCAACACGCCTTCCTGAATTGCTGGTTCGCCGTGACCCTTATCCCAGATGATGATGTCTTTTAGACTCTCAGCAAATTTACCGATCATCTGAAACAATGCTTGCTTACTACCGGCAACAACAGCAATGTTGTAAAAGACTCGATTAGAAACTCGAAGACATTCGGTTAGAACTTTCGAATGAAACTCCAAGTATTCTTCGGTGGGTAGATCGTCCGTGAACTCACTGTACTTGGCAACGTTCTTTGGAGTGTCGTTGCCACGTGAAATGAGTTTACCATTCGAAACTCTTCGACGCATGTTGTAGGGAGGAGATGTTATTACAACATCTATGGAGTCATCTTCGAAACGCGCAAGGGTGTCTAGACAACTTTCATGATGGATCAAATCATACATTTCCTCATACTTCACATTCTTTTCTCAACCATATCCGTATACTCGTCTAGTATATCAGATAAATCGTTCAATGTAAAGAGGGAAATTTTACCATTCCTCCATGCCTGTTCAACGTCCCCATAAACCTTGAGCACCTTGGCAATCTTATCTTCATAAGACATCACATCTTCTTTTGCTATCATATCAATACTCCCAACTAATATCAGGGCGGGTGTTGCCACTGCCATTCCAGTTTACTTTACAACCACTCTCCTCAATGAGAGGAATGACTGCCTTGAAGTTTGCAACACCTTCGTCGGTGCCATCGAAACAAAACATAGATCCATCACACTCGGTAGGAGGCATACAAACAAATCCACCCACACTGGTGTCAGGTTCATAGTCGAGATCCTCTAAGTCACATGAAACGAAACCCTCACCTTCACAATGTCCACAATGAACATCTTCTTCATCGTCGAAACCTGTACCGTCACAGTATTCGCAATCTTTATCACTCGTGTCAGTGACTTCACAGTCTTGAGAATGATTGAATAACACTTTGGTCATATCAGTGTGATCGACTTCACCCCACGCACACGATTGACAACACGGCAGGTTCCACTCAACGAACCAACCTTCGGCACGAAGTGCCTCCTGCATTCTAGCAAAACTCATCGAACTTCCTTATAGTTTCGTAATCTGTTAATAGCATCATTTCACCTTGAGCGGCAACCACTTGTTCTGGCAGGATCCCAGACTCAAGACATGCCTCATACCAATCAGCAAACCCAACCACTGCTTCTTCAAAACTCATTAAAACACTCCTAAAAAAATTGCTGCGGCAACAATACTAACGTTGATGATATACAATCCGATGATTGCCAGTTCAAGACGATCAAACTTTTTTTCATGTTCATCGAATGATTTTTCAATACCAGACATCAAACCGTTAATTTTCTTCATCGATACACCTTATCAGTCTTTACGAACACGGTGTAGTCCGTGTTATGACCAGGAAAACCCTTGTCGTCGTGGACTACCATGTCCACAGCAAAACCTTCGTCAAAGACTTCCGAAACGAAACCCGTAGCACGTTTACCGTTGCGTTCAAAATTGACATAAGAACCGTTCAGGTACGCCTTTGGGTTGGTTGTTAATTCACTCATACTAAGTATCCTTCTTTTTTTAAACTGTTTGGTTTCCATCCTTCGATGATGGTTTTGGCGGTCATCTCAAACCCCATAGCGTCAAGAACACCACGGATGTATTCAATCTCATCTGCTTCCGCAAGACCAGAATGATACGCACGGCTGTCATCTGACATCATGTAAGTCCAGTCGTGAAACTTACATTTCTCGTGAAGAATTTCACAGATTTCTGTTGCGTCCAAACCAGACAAATTTACTTTTTCCATCACGCTGTCTCCCATACTTTTACGATCATGTTATCATCGGTGCAAGAACCCTCACCAACTTCACGGATAATTTCGCACCCGTTCTGTTCCCATCGAAACGGGGTCATGAACTCAAAGTGGTGCGTCACACCAGCATAAGAACTGTACCGTGACTCGGTAATCTTACCAAGAACTCTCACACTGGAACCGACATAATCGATTTCGCAAATCTTACCAGTTAAATCTCTCATTGTACAACTCCTTCAGCAGCCAAAAACTCATCAATTTCTTCGTCACTCATACCAACACTGAGACAAGCACTGATAGCATCGTTGATCTGCCCGTCTTGAATCAAATCAAGTGCGTGAATCAAGTACTCACCGACT